>Ga0207671_10004470_pt1 | contig 13351 bp, 9 predicted proteins | sample KBSC24metaG_FD_184352 | JGI IMG/M metagenome (GOLD analysis project Ga0207671, IMG submission 184352) | Corn rhizosphere microbial communities from Kellogg Biological Station, Michigan, USA - KBS C2-4 metaG (SPAdes) (version 2) | ecosystem: Host-associated > Plants > Roots > Rhizosphere > Soil... | reverse complement strand
GAGGCTGCCACCAGTAACCGATTGTGTGGTTACTACGCCGCTGCCGCGTACCGTTACTTTATAACCCGCATTGCCCAAAACATACAGGGCATCACTAAGACCCATACCGGTAACTGCCGGAACGGTGCCGTTCTTATATCTTACTTCTTCAAAAGGGATCCCGTTGCTGGTATCAACCCCGCCCGCATCAGCATTTGCCGAAGCATACAGCGGTTTTACACCCAGTTTGGTATACACCTGTTTTAATGCTTTTAAATTACCCTGCTTTACTTTTGGCATGCTGGTATTACCCACCAGGTGCTCAGCCGGGCTTTGGTTTATCTCCATATCGTTGGCATACACCCGATCTGCCACCTCCCTGAAAACCGGACCTGCAACCAGGGCCGCCAGATAATTACCTTTTGTTGGGTTATTAATAACCACGATCATCGAATATTTAGGATGATCGGCCGGGAAATAACCGCAAAATGAAGCCTGGTATGTTTTATGGGCGGTATAACCTTTCCGTCCGTCGGCTATTTGCGCTGTACCGGTTTTACCAGCTACACTATAAAGCTTGTTTTTAATTACGTTTTTAGCAGTGCCATTAAGCACCACCCCTTCCAGCATGCCTTTTAATTTACCTATTGTAACATCTGAGCATACCTGCTCATTAATAACCCGTGCCTGAAATTGTTCAATAGGATTACCCAGGCGGCGTATCTCACGTACAAATAAGGGCGCTATCAATCTGCCATTGTTGGGTACCGAGTTATAAAAAGCCAGCATTTGCAAAGGCGTCAAGTTCATTTCATATCCATAAGCCATTTCGGGCAGGGTATAGTTTTTGTTCCAGCTGCGGTTTGATGGGTTTTTGATCACCGGTTGGCCTTCACCCCGTATTTGCAACTGCAACCTTTCATTTAAATGATAGCTATACAGCTTATTGATATATTCCCATGGATTGCCGCTATAATACCTGGTGACCAATTTAGCTGCCGCCACGTTTGATGATTCTTCAAACGCCCGCTTAACACTCATTTCATAATTATCATGCTCGGTATCGGTGATGGTTGGCCCCTTTGGGAATTTATATTTACCACCTTCGGCATTAACAATGGTGCTGGTATCTATCTTATGCTGATCAAGCAGTGTCATGTAAGATGCCAGCTTAAAGGTTGAACCCGGATCGATAGCGTTACTGATAGCATAGTTCATCTTTTCTTTATAATCGCCCTCCTTGGTACGGGTAAAATTGGCTATAGCCCGCACCTCGCCGGTAGCTACCTCCATTAATACCACACAACCATGATCGGCCTCACTTTTGATCAACTGTTTCATCAAAGCATCCTGCGCCACATCCTGAAAATTCACGTTGATGGTAGATATGATATCAGCACCGTCTTTAGCGGCTATTTCTTCATCATCATCAACAGGCATCCAGGTTCCACCCGGTATACGCTGCATTAACCTGCGACCATTCTCGCCATTGATATAAGCCGAATAGGCCCCTTCCAGGCCTACAGCATTTTTAACATTCTCATTCTTATAACCAATAGTACGGGCTGCCAGCGAATGAAACGGCAGTATACGCTTGTTTTGCTGCAGCACGATGAGACAATTCCTGGTCTTCCTTTTTTTGAAGATCGGGAACTCTTTGATCTTTTTTAATTCCTGATAGCTTACCCTTCGTCTCAACAGTTGATAACGCGAACCATCTTTTCGGGCTTCACGAAAGATCCTGGAGTATTCGCGGGCCGGTCTGTCGTTATACATTTTTGACAGATTCATAGCCAGCTGATCAATATTATCATTAAACACGCTATCCTCGGCAATACCACCGGCCAGCATATCCATGTGCAATTCATACTCCGGAACAGAAGTAGCTAACAGACTACCATCTACAGAAAAAATATTACCGCGGGCAGCCTCAACGGTTTGGTACTGGGCCGAAAGACTGGCCGCCATATCTTTCCATTTTTTGCCCTGCACAAATTGCACCCGGCATAACTGCACCACTACAGCAAAAGCAAACAGCAATATTAGCCCGAAAGCGATATACACACGCAGCAGAATGTTGGTTCTAATTCCCATCCTGATCCTCCTTTACTGTTATTTTTTGTGGTGGCTCAACAGACTGCCTTACCCCCAGGGTATCGGCCCGTTTAGCAACCTCGGTTAATGTACTTTTAAAGGCCATATCGGCTTTGGCGGTTTTGTAATCCCAGCCACGCTCCTTTACCTCTTTGGTAATATCACCTATGTCACGTATCGTTTTTTCGGCCAGGTGCATATTCCCAATGTAAATCATCCCCAACAGGGCTATGTACATAATAAAGGGCAAAGCACCTGTGGCTGTTTCTTTGGTAATAAAGCCTTTGGCAAAAAAATGGGTAAAAAGATTGTCCTGGATTTCGCGCGTAGGTTTTTCCTCCACGATAATATCCTGTTCTAATTCTTCGTCCTGAATTTCTGTACGTAAACGATTAGTCATTTTTTTACAGCTATCCTTAATTTAGCGCTCCGTGCTCTATTATTATTCTTTATCTCCTCATCCGATGCTGTTATAGCCCCGCGACTTACCGCATCTAATGGTTTATTATTATTACCGTAAAAATCCTTCTCTACTTCGCCGCTGAATTTGCCTTTGGCGATGAAGTTTTTCACCAGCCTGTCTTCCAGCGAATGGTATGACATCACTACCAGTCTGCCGCCAACAGCCAATACTTCTGCCGACTGCACCAAAAACTCTTTCAATGCTTCCAGCTCCTGGTTAACCTCAATGCGCAATGCCTGGAACACTTGGGCCAGGTATTTATTTTCCTTACCCCGGGGGATACGGTTACTGATCGCGTTTTTCAGATCGGCGATAGTTACTATCGGTGCATTTAAACGAGCCGTCGCGATGGTTTCGGCCAGCGATTTCGCGTTCTGTATTTCACCGTAAATACCAAAAATGCGGTGCAGTTCGGCTACCGTATAGTTATTGACTACATCCTTGGCAGTAAGCTCACCCAACTGATTCATGCGCATATCCAGCTCGGCATCAAACCGGATCGAAAAACCCCGTTCGGCCTGATCAAACTGATATGATGAAACACCCAGATCGGCCAGTATACCATCAACCGGAATAGCACCATGCAAACGGCAAAAGTTTTTGAGATAACGAAAATTTTGATCAACAAATACAAAACGCTCATCTTCAATCAAATTTTGTTGCGCATCAGCATCCTGGTCAAAAGCCAGTAAAGTACCTTCGGGCCCCAGATGTTTTAATATCTCACGCGAGTGACCACCACCACCAAAAGTAACATCCACATAAGTGCCGTCCTTTTTAATGGCAAGTCCCTCAATACATTCATTGAGCATAACCGGTACATGATACTCACTCATCACCCCTCCTTGCTTTATTACCCATAACCCGCTGCGCCAGCGCACTAAAGTTTTGCGGCTCATTAGAGAACGCGGCTTTATGCGCCTCTGCATCCCAAACCTCAATTTTATTTAACTGACAGGCCAACACTACATCATTTTTTATACCCGCATAATCCAGCAAAAACTTTGGCAACAACACCCTGCCGGCAGCATCAAGCGAAAGCTCGGTAGCGCCACGGGTGAAATATCTGATAAAGTCTATGTTATCTTCCTCGTATTCGTTAAGTTTGCTCAGTTCATCCAATCTTTTGTCCCATTCTGTTTTAGTATAAATAACCAGGTAGTTTTTGAATCCGCGATTGATCACCAGGCCCTCAGTTTCAGCTTCAGGAAGCTTCTTTTTGAGCCCAGCAGGTATCATCATCCTTGATTTAGGATCCAGCTTACATTCAAATTCACCGGTTAAATAGGACATTTTAAGACTATGGCATAATATAATGAGTAAAAGTAAGGTACTTTTACCACTTTCTACCACTTTTTACCACCAAAAAGTTTTCAACATTTTTGGTGGGTATTTTGCTATACCTGTAAAAGCAAAAATCCGACGGGCGCCGGATTTAAAAATTTTTATTTTTAAGGATTTTCTATAACATCTAAGTACCCTCTGGAAAATGACTTAAAGGAACTCATAATGAATTTCCAATATCGAAATCATTATTCAACATTTGATGCCCAATATTTAATGCTTCATAAACCCTTACCTAATGACATGGAATACTTTACATTAATTACTTTATAATTAATGTAAAGTATTGTATATAAGGAAGTTTAGTAATATTAACCATAAAAAGCATAAACCATGTAAACCCACTTTTTGCAACAAAATTGCCCGTCAGATTTACCTAACAATACCCTTAAAATGATTTGAATTTGTGATCTGGTAATTTAAGCAGTAACCAATGCTTTTGCCCGGGGCTTCTTTTTCTTTATGCGGTTTAACCACATCATTACCCCTGTTACCGGGAATATGAGCGACAGGGCACAAACCACAAAACTGATTATCTGGGTAGGCAAACCGTATACGGCTCCTGTATGAACCGGTTTTACAAATGCCCTTACCCGTTGACCCAAACTTTTAGAGGCAAATGTTTGAGACCCCACCAGGTTGCCGCTGTACTGATCGATATAATAAATATCCGCAGTGGTTTCTATAGCTCCTTTTGGCCAAACATTTATTGTATAAGTGGCCGATGAATCTCGCGGAAGGCGAACGCTATAATATTCGGCTGTGGTAATTGTTTTACCCATACCGGCTAAAGCCGCGTCGACAGATAAAGCTGCGGTGTTGGATTTGTATACAGACAGCGGTTGTTTGGGTTGCTCCTTAGCCGGTGGCTTTGAACCCAAGATAGCGAACAAGGTAGCATTGGCCCATTTAAAGGTCATGATCAACCCGGTTAATACCACGACTATCAAAAACACCGAAGTATAAAAGCCCGTGACTATATGCAGATCGTGTGTTAATCTTTTGGCGCTGCCGTCCCACTTAATTTTAAGGCGTTGCCGCATGATCGCTTTTGTCTTGGGCCACCATAATATCACCCCGGTGATCAATATAAACAGAAAAATAAGCGTAGATATCGATACTACCCAATCGCCAAAGCTATTCTTGGCTCCCAGTAAAAAGCGGTGGAACATCTCCACCTTATACATAAAAGTTTGACGACGGTTAAACTGTTCGATCACCTGACCAGTATAAGGGTTTACAAAAAGAGTAAGATTGGGCTTTTCATCAGCCTTTGGTTTCTTGTCTTTATGGTCAAGGCCATTCCCTTTTTCTGTTTTCACAGCTGCTTGCTCTGCGTTTTTTTTATTCTTCTTTTCAGGAATTATTACTGCTATTTCAATGGCACGCTCCGGGTCGTTATACACCATAACCGATGAGAGTTTAGCCTTAGGTACCTGTTTTAAAGCTTCGGGCACCAGGTTCGCCAAAGTCATCCTTGTTCCCTGCGGTTTTATAGCGTAACGCTGCGGATGAAGCGCGTGCTGTATCTCCTTTTCAAAAACCAGCATGGTACCCGTAAAGCACGAGCAAAAAATAATAATACCAGCCGCCAGGCTCAGGTAAAGATGTATCGTGCGGAAAAAAACCTTCATAGCTGCTGTATCTGCAAAAACCGGTACGCAAAAGCGTAACCGGTTCTTATATTTTATATTGTAGTTTAAAAATCTTAAAACTTATAAGCCAATGTGGTTAAAAACTGTCTTGGTGGTATTGGATTTATGCTGTAGTTTTCGTGCACATTATAATTAAGCACATTACCTATATTTGATATTTTACCAATAATTGATAATTTTTTATAACTATATCCTACCGATGCGTCAACAGTGGTAAATCCCGGAACGTTAACCAATCTTGATAAGGTTTGAGTTTGGCCAACGGTATTGGCATTACCGGCAACGCGGTTGCCCAAATAATAAACAGATGCGCCAACTTTAAACCCTTTCAGATCGCCATTATAAAAAGTGTAAAATACACTGGTATTTGCGGTATGCTTAGGCACATTCAATAATGGCTGACCGGCAATATTACTACCTACCGCTGTTGACGTTTTGGTATACTTAGCGTTGGTATAGCTATAACCGGCTAATATATCCAAACCTTTTACCGGATGGCCGGCAATATCCAGTTCAACGCCATCACTTTTGGTTTGCCCCGTTAGTGTTTTGATGTTGGTATTGGTATTGGCAGTTACCCCATCGGCCAGGAAGGGTGCTGTTTGAGCCAGATTATTATTCAGGATACGATATGCCGTTACGTTTACTGACAGGTTACCGTTCAGAAAATCGTTTTTAACGCCAAACTCATATTGATCAATCAGCGAAGGACTAAGTGGGTTATTGTTAACATCTGTACCTGTATTGGTAACAAAAGAGTTGGAATAACTGGCAAACAAAGCGGTATTAACCAAAGGCTTATAAACAATGCCTACCCTTGGCGAAAATGCTTTATCCTCTTTACCGGCCGCGGGTTGTACCAATGCTGGTGTTGTGTTATAATAGGTAGTAACCGTTGTAGGTGATATATATTGATATGACCATCGCAAGCCTGCCAAAACCTTTACTTTATCTGATAAGCTGATCAAATCATTAAAATAAGCGCCAAAACGGTTTGTTGGTGTTAAAACGTTATAAAACGGGTTCATGGTAGGTTTATCGGTACGCAAAGGGTACTTGTTGACATCAAAAATGTTGATCTTATCATAAACCGCGTTTTGCAGAGCACCATTCTGATCAAGGTAACTTGATACCTTATTTACAGTAGCTACATAGGTATAACTGGTATTTTTATACCAATCTGCATCAACCCCAACTAAAATATTATGTTTGATTACACCCGTATTGAACTGGCCTGTTATGTTAAACTGACCGGTGTAGTAATCTTCTAATGTTTCAGCCCGGTTCAGGGTACGTCCCCAATCACCATTGGAGTCGGGCAAAACCCGTTCCGTTGTTTGATACTGACGATTAAAGTGCTGGTAGGAAAACCCACCGCTTAGCTGCCATAAACTATTGATCTGGTGGTTAATAGTAGCCGTAGCTGTCGTTTGCTTGGTATTACCGGTTGACCATAACGCTCCCAGATAACGGTTACGGGGTACTTTGGCAATTACGTTATTGATTTGCCCGGTCCCAAAATCAGGTGTAAAATCATAGTTCAGATAATCGCCTTCAACAATAATATTGGTTTTATCGCTGATCTTATACAGAAACGAAGGATTGATGTATTCACGCTCTGATTTTACGTTATCGCGAAAGCTTTTAGCGTTCTCATAGGTTCCGTTTACGCGGTATGCCAATTTAGATGATATAGGGCCATAAACATCAAATACCGGCTTATACAGGTCATAACTGCCATAGGTCATAGATACCTGCCCCCCTTGCTCAAATTTTGGTTTTTTGGTAACCAGGTTCAGTATACCGCCTGGTGCAACGTTTCCATAAAGCAAAGCAGCACTTCCTTTTAAAACCTCCACCCGTTCAAGCGAGCTGATCTCTGGCATTACACCTGAGTTTATACGGAAACCGTTTTTAAACATGTTGGTACTTGAAAAATTATACCCTCGGGCTCCAAAGGTTTCCTGGGTATTACCACGGGCACTGTACAAATAAACGCCATTGATGTTTTTGGTAACATCGCTTAAACGTAATGATTGCTGCTGATCAAGCACATCGCGCCCTATAACAGTAACACTTTGAGGTAGGTCCATGGGCGATACATTCATTTTTCCCAAGCTCAATTTTTTACTGTTGATGGTTTTTGTAGAGGACACGACAACCTCATCAAGCTGCGCCGAACTTTCACTCAGCACAAAATTAACGGTAGTAGTTTGTCCGGCAGTCACCTCTACCGTTTTCACTTCGCTTTTAGTACCGATATAGGAGGTTGTCAATAAATAAGTACCAGGTTTTATATTGTTAAAAACAAAGGAGCCATCCCCAATGGTCATAACGCTTTTATTTAAGCCTTTTATAGCTACATTAACAAACGCTGCGGGTAAACCATCGCTTGTTTTAACAAATCCGGATATTTTTCCGTTAATGCCTTCATCATCGGCTTTTGCTGTCAAAATAGTTACGAATAGAACTAAGAGTAGAAAAGAAATTTTTTGCAGGGTATTGTGTAAGTGTTTTGCCATTTAATTTAGATTGAGTCTAATTAAGCGCAAAAATAACAACGCAATCCTGATTTGCAAACATTATTTAGAATTAGTTTAAATTAATAGGCATCAGCCCATCGCATCATTAACTATTTTGTTACAAAAGCATTAATACAAAGCATCCTTGTGTAAGTATGTTATATTAGCTACATAAACCTTTTTATGATGAAAAAACTGTTTCTGCTGGCTATCGCCATCTTGTCTTTTAGTCCATTGGTAAATGCCCAACCAGGTAAAACCCAAATAACAAAATGGCAGTATGGCCGCAACGGTGCGGTATCTATTACCTGGGACGATGGCTCTATCAATCAGTTCAAAGTAGCGCTACCCATACTCAACAGGCTACAATTACCGGCTACATTTTTTATCATCACCGGACAAATACCGGGCTCACAATATCATGGTAAATTCATTGGCCGCCCGGTAAAAGATATCATCAAGGAAACAGCTACTATACCAACCAATAAGAACAACTTTTTCGAGCGGGCTTCGGCAGCAGGCTATCTCGGCCTGGTCGGTCCGCTTGATTATCACTATAAAGCCGGATCATTGGTAGATGCCGGCAAAACCGAAGCCGCTTATAAAGCCATTGATGAATGCTATGCTAAAGTTCGTAACGGCGAATTTAAACCCGGCGTACAGCACAACGACGAATATAAAGACGCTCATGGCACTACCTGGGCACAGATAAAAGCTTATGCCGCGCAAGGCCATGAATTTGCCAGTCATATGGTAACCCACCCCCGCCTGGCCGCCCTTGATGAAACTAATTTAATGTACGAAGCCGAAAAAAGCCGGCTGGATGTTTTAAATCATTTAGGTCTTGCATACACCTTCAGTGCTGAAGGGCCTTTCGGTACCGAGAACGAACGCGCCGTAGCTTACCTGGCCAAGGTTTACCCTGCTCTGCGTAATCGTATGCCCGAGCCCTGGCTCAAAGAAATAAGCCGTGGTAACAAGGATACTCCCGGCAATACCAATAAGGAGTATGTACAATACCAGCGCGGTGCAACAACTAAAACTCCATTACCCATGATGAAAGCCTGGGTAGATACCACCATGAACAGAAAAGATACCTGGCTGGTACTTACCCATCACGGTGTTGACGGTATAGGCTGGGAAGCCCTGCCCCACCAGGAACTGGACGAATATTTTACCTATATTAAAAACCATCAGGATAAGCTTTGGGTGGCCACTTTTGGCGATGTAACCAAATACATGCGCGAAAGGCAAAGCGCCAAAGTGCAAAGCAGTTTAAAAGGCAGTAAAATAACCATTACTATCAGCCACCCGCTTAGCAAAACTTTTTACAACATTCCACTTACACTTAAAACCTATGTACCAGCCGGCTGGAAAAACGTAAGCGCGGCACAAGGCACTAAAAAACAATCGCTTAAAGTAATTACAGATAGCAATGGCTCCTATGTATTATACCAGGCTTATCCTAATGTTTCGCCGGTGAGCCTGTCGGGCATCTGATCAGTCAAACACTATCTTATCCGGACCTGAGATCTTTTTGACGTGACAACCGCAGCCCCCGGCTACTTTGATAGTTGCACTTAGGGTTTGATGGGTTGCCGTGTTAGTGGCGGTTATTTTCACATCATCACCATCGGTCGAAAAATCTTTAATATTATCGTCTGTAGCCAGTAGGGTGAAACCTGCCACAAAATCAATATTAGGCGGGTATTTTACTGGTGACAATGCCTTGTTGGTACGCAGGTTAATGGCCGAAAAACCGGTGATCGCCGGATATGTATTTTGCTTATCGGTAATCACAATTCCCAGGTAAGTATACTCCAGGGTACAGCTTTGTACCCCGCAGCCGTTTTCTTGTTTGTTTCCTTTGCAGGCAGCAAAGACGGCAATTAATAATAGCAGGAAAGATACTTTCTTTATCATAATCAGGGTTTTATACTCATTACGACAGGAAAGCTATAAATGCTACAAAAGCTACTGCTTGCTGTTCAGGTATTTCTCTGAAAACTCACCCGTTATTTTTTTGGTTCGTAAATTATGGACTGCCCAATCCTCTACGTCTGCTTGTTTAATGCTGATCTTATCGCCGAGCTTAATATTTTTGAGCGTAAAAGGCGAATCAATAAATATAGCTTTAAAAAATCCATTGCTATAGCCAACCACTTCAGACCACATGTGTTCATGGGTGTCGCCTTCCACAAAGTCGGATTTTACCACAAAACGGTAGCCCTCAGCATCACCTCCGTGTTTCTGCAGGCTATCTATAAACTGGGGTATATATTTTTGAGCGGTACGTTTTAAGGCCAAAAAACCCGCGTCGTTTTTAGATAACGGCACCGATTTATACACTACATTATTTTCAACTTTGGTTTGCTGACCATAGGCGCCGGTTATAACAAACAGCAATAAAATAGACAGTAGATTTTTCATGCACTTTTTACAGATAAAGTTTGGATCTCCAGGTTTCAACTCCAAAACTATAGTTTAGCACAAATTCTGCATTATACCACAACCGTTATTTTTACACCAGGCTTTCATTGATCTGTGGGACGGCAAAAACTTTTTAAAGCTTTATTTTAACATTTTTTTAACTAAAAACAGGGTCAAAACGTGTCGAAAACTGCTCAAAACTCATTCAAAACCCCTCATTTTAACACTTTTTAACAAATTTTAACATGGTTTTGAAAGATTTAAAAAGTATTAAATTACTGACTATCAAATAACTATACAAAAAACGATTAATTTTTGAGCCCTTTTATCCCTTAACAAAACAACCCGGTTTTCTAAAAAAATAGAAAACCGGGCTGCTTGTACTAATATACGAAATATTGGCCGATTACACAAGGCGATTCGTCACGAAGAAAATTAAAAAGCGGACGTCATGCCGAATTTATTTCGGCATCCCACTAGCAGGTAAGCACAGGATAGGTCTGTAATAGGCAAATCGCAGATTTAACAGGCCTGAATATCCTGTGGGATGCCGAAATAAATTCGGCATGACATGGTGTGTTTTTTTGTGATTCTTGTCACGCATACCTACTTAGCCCATTACCGTCTCCGTATATTTATGCTCAATGGTGAGGTTTACAGATCGTTCTCCGCCGGGCCGGGTACGGTGACGTGTATTTTGGGGGATGGTTAACAATTGCCCGGGCTGCAATTCGAGGGTACCGGTTTCCAGGTCGATCAGCAGGGTACCTTCCAGTACCAGGAAGGTTTCGTCGGAGTTGGGGTGCAGGTGCCAGAAATAAGCCTCCGTCATGATCCCTATCCGCACAATATGATCATTCACACTACTGAGGATGGTATTGAAATAATCCTCGGGGTGTTCTGCCGAGATCACTTTTGTATCGATAACAGTTAGTCGTAAAAGTTCCATAAATCAAAATTATTCAAAGTTTCAATATCGATCCGGCAAATGGATATTGCAGATACAGATAATAATAACAGGGAACAATCTATGTAAGTGACAAAGTTCCCGTTTGTCCTATTCCATAAACCACTTCCTCCTCTTCCCCTGGGAAAGAACCGCGCCATCCTTTGCTTTTTAATTTTTGCTATACCGGATGCTGAACAATAGCCCTTCTATATTCTACATTCAGCATCCGGTGTTCGGTATTTATTGCCCTATTCTATCACCCTTACTTTCAAAAAGCTTGGGCTATCTTTTGAGGTATAAACGCGGTGGGTCGCCTTTTTAAAATCGGTATCTTTTGCTTTCATGATATCCTGGAACTGTTGCGTGTTACGATCGATGAGCGGGAACCAGGTACTTTGCACCTGCACCATTAAGCGGTGACCTTTTTTAAAGGTGTGCAGTACATCCTGCAGCTCAAAATTAACCGGCGTTACCTGACCGGGTACAAATGGCTCAGGTTTACTAAAATCATTGCGGTATTTACCACGTATGGCCTCGCTGCGTACCATTTGCTGGTAGCCCGACAAGTATACATCCTTGCCTGTCCATTTATTGTTTTTGGTTGAATCAGGATATACATCAATTACCTTAACCACCCAGTCGGCATCTGTACCGGTGGTTGACACTTTTAGATTGGCCCATATGTTACCGGCCAATGTTATGTCCTTATCCAACACGTCGGTTGCATAGGTTAATACATCGGGCCTGCGCGCGGCAAAACGCTGATCGCCGGTCATATATTCCCGTTTCATATCCATGGTAATATCATTGGTAAAAGGCACCGGTTTGTTTGGGTCGGATACAAATTCGTCAAAACTACCCGCGGTAGCTGCCGGTGCGTCAAAGGAGAGTTTACCGCCGGGAAGCAGGTACAAGTTCTTTTCGGCAGCTCCTTTTGCCGGCCAGGTGTTGTAGTTTTTCCATTGATTGGTGCCTGTTTCAAATACCGATACGGGCGCCAGGTTCAGGTCGGTACCTTTCAGGTAATGACTAAAAAAAGCAAATTCTATCTTTTCGCGATAGAAGGGACCGGTTGGCCCGCCAAAATCAACATCACCTAAATGGTCGCCATCACCACGTGCCCAGCCGCCATGCACCCAGGGACCCATGGTAAAGTAAATGGGCGTTTTAGGGTTTTCTTTTACCAATGTTTTGTAGGTATTGATAGCGCCGTACAGATCTTCGGCATCATACCAACCACCGGTAACCAGTACAGCGGTTTTAATATCGTGCAAGTGGGTCAACACGTTACGATCTTTCCAGTGCTGATCATAGTTGGGATGATCCAGCATCTCGTTCCACAGGCGGATGGTATCTTTATAAAATTTATCATTCGTGTTTTTTACCGAACCCATCCGAAGGAAAAAATCATAACCATCTTCGGTTCCTGCATTAAGTCCGGGTACTCTGCGTTGCGTAGGCTTATCATCCTGACGATTGGTGAAAAATGGATAAAACCCAAAGTTAGCCACCAGCATAAAAGCACCGTTATGAAAAGCATCATCACGATACAGATCGGCCATAGGGGCTTGTGGCGATGCTGCCACCAGGGCCGGATGGCGGCTTAGTAATGCGGCTGTGGTATAAAAGCCAGGATAGGATATACCCCACACCCCTACTTTACCATTGTTATTGGGCAGGTTTTTAAGCAGCCAATTGATAGTATCATAAGTGTCGGTGCCTTCGTCAACATCGTTTTTGGTTTTGTGCACCTCTTTTTCGGGTGTCATTTCTTCAAAAACACCCTCGCTCATCCAGCGGCCACGCACATCCTGGTAAACAAAAATAAAACCATCATGCACAAATAAGGATGATGGCCCCAGGCCGGCTTTATACAGATCGGTCCCATAGGGTGCAACGCTGTAGGGCGTGCGGT
>Ga0207671_10004468_pt1 | contig 13355 bp, 17 predicted proteins | sample KBSC24metaG_FD_184352 | JGI IMG/M metagenome (GOLD analysis project Ga0207671, IMG submission 184352) | Corn rhizosphere microbial communities from Kellogg Biological Station, Michigan, USA - KBS C2-4 metaG (SPAdes) (version 2) | ecosystem: Host-associated > Plants > Roots > Rhizosphere > Soil... | reverse complement strand
CGGAAGCCTTCTCTTCAAGTTTGGCGACTGACAGAGAATCACTTTCGCGAATCGCAGTCAAGAGTTTCTACGCGATTTTATCGTCGTTTCGGCGAGCAGGTTTTCTTTGCCCAGCTGAGGCAAAGACATGCAGTCACACTCTCCAACGACGCCCTTTGGGCGGCGATCGCTGACGCTTGCCCATGTGGCAAGCCAGATGGTCGCAACAGAACGCCCTCCCGAAAAGATCGTGCACAAGTGGAAGATCTTCCACGCCATCTGTACGGCACGGCCGCGCCTCGGCGTGTCGGAGCGCGCGCTGTCGGTGTTAAATGCGCTCCTGACCTTCCATCCTGAGACGGCGCTGACAGGAGAGGATGATCTGATCGTTTTCCCGTCGAACCATCAGCTCAGTCGGCGGGCGCACGGCATGCCGGCATCGACGCTGCGGCGTCACCTGGCTGTGCTGGTCGACGCGGGACTGATCGTTCGGCGCGACAGTCCAAATGGCAAGCGCTACGCGCGGAAGGATGGTGCCGGCGAAATCGAGCTCGCCTTCGGCTTCGATTTGTCGCCGCTTGTCGTGCGTTCGGAAGAGTTCGAGAGCCTGGCGGCCGATATCGAGGCCGAAGCCCGCGCGCTCAAGCTCGTCCGTGAGCGGATCACGCTGTGCCGGCGCGACATCGCGAAGATGATTGAAACTGGCATCGAGGAAGGCGTCCCAACGCGAAGGGCGGGGCAGGGGCCTGCCGATTGGCAGGAGGTGCATGCTGCGTTCCGCGCAATGGTCGCTCAGATTCCGCGGACCGCGACACGCCAAGAGCTTGAGCCGATCGCCGATGAGCTGTCGCAACTTGCTGACGACGTGCTCAATCTTCTGGAAGAACACATCAAATCCAAGAATCCGAGCGCCAATGAGTCCCATTCTGAGCGCCACATACAGAATTCAAATACCGAAGCCTTAATTGAACTTGAACCTAGCCTCCGAGAAGGCAGGGCGGCGAGAGCTGAACCTAAACCTCAACCATCGCGAGTCGCCGAGAGTTCGTATCCGTTGGGAATGGTCCTGAGTGCATGCCCGGACATCGTCGATTATGCGAAAGGTGGGATTTCGAACTGGCGCGATTTCCTCGCGACCGCGGCCGCTGTGCGATCGATGCTGGGCATCAGCCCGAGCGCTTGGGAGGACGCGCAAAAGGTTATGGGCGAGGTGCCCGCAGCCATCGTCGTCGCGTGTATCCTGCAGCGCGGGACGGCGATCAATTCCGCCGGCGGTTATTTGCGCGGTCTGACGCGAAAAGCGGGAGTCGGGGAATTTTCGCTTGGTCCGATCCTGATGGCGCAGATCAATTCTTGCCGGCGAGACAAGCAGCGGGCGTGAGGCAATGAAGCGCCGTTCCCAGACCTTGCTTTTTCGTGCGATCGAAAATATCCGCACTGACCCAGCTGCTGCGCTGGGTCGACGCAAAGCCGTTCGGAGAGACCGCCATGGCAAAACACCCTCCAATCGTCCTCACGCCATTCCTCCAGCCTCGTGATGAAGGCGCGGCGGAGCAACGGATGTACGTGGCGGGGTTCGCGGACGAGGCGGGCGAGGCCTGGGGGACGCTGGTTCCGTTGGATGCGGAGATGGTCGAGCACGCTGTTCTGGGACAACAGACACTCACCGTTTGGTGCAACTCCGACGGTCGCATCCAACCGCAACCGAGCAGCGATAGTCTGTTTGAGGAGCTTCTGGAGAAAGGCCAGTTGAAGGAGACGCCCCTCGATGAACTCGTCGCCGAAGCGATCGAGCAGGGCAAGAATGAACCCAATGAAGAGATACTCGATATGTTCGAGACCATGCATGAGCGGCTGATGCGGGCGGAGGGCATGGTTGCTGACGAGATCGCGCGGCGCAGGCGATGACCCCCCTTCGCGGCGCGCGTGCGCGGTTCAGTGCAGTAGGGCTTAGCTTGTACTAACGCGAGCGCCGCGACCGCGGGCGGCAGACACCCGGACCGGTCGATGAACACATAGAAAACCGACGACCGGGCCGCGCTCCGACTAGTCTTAAGCTTCGCCGGAGCCGGAAAACAGCGCCGTCGGTGGCGTCGCGCGCGGCGGCGGGAGGGTCCGACCGCCCGGGGCTCCCGGTCTGCTCTTGAGATCGTATCGCTGGGCTAGGTCGAGTAGCCGCCGCTTGGTGAACGGATCGGCGTTCTCCGCCAGATCGCGCGCCCGCTGCGCGAAGCCCCTGTAAAATTCTTCCACGACGCAACCCCGCAACATCACTGAAAATCGGATTTCAGTGTGAGACGCGCTCCACGTCAAGCGGTCTGGTGCATGCGGTCAATTTTCGTCGATCTACTTGTGCTCGCGGCGCAAGCGGAACTAAGCTGGTCCCGGCAGGCAAAAACCATGACTCCGCTCTACCTCAGCCGGAAGCTGTGCCCGAAGTGCGGTAAGCCGATGACGGCCGTGCCAGACGATGTCACGCCCGGCCGGCCGCGCTACGTCTGCCCGGTCTGCGAGGACGATCCGCTGCGCGATCCTGCCGCCCGGAAGTGGGCCGACAGTCCGCTGCGAGCGCCGGCCAAATAGCATTCGAGTTAAAATCGAGCCGGGCTGCCGGATTGCTGCAGAGGCCGAATGTGCTCACAACCCTCTCCAACGCTGTGGAGTTGCAACCCGAACGCCCAGCTTCGTTCTATCGGGCATGCCGGCGGAATCGCCCCGCACTCGGAGGCCGGCATGTCCAGCGAGGCTAGCATCTGTTTCACGCCTCGCAGGGCGGTCGGTCGCATGGATGCGGAGGGCGGGGTTGCATCCAACTGGCGAGTACGTCGCGAGCCTCGTTATCGATTTTGCGATGGCGAGTTCGACAGGTGCGCCGATGTTGTTGACAGCGACGGTTTCCATTGCGGGTGATGACGCGGCGCTTAGGTGGCCTGCTTTAGGTGAGCTACGTTTCGTTGCGACGCCCGTTACTTTGATGCGAATGGCCGAACCGACTAGGGCTGCCTGTCTTCATTCCCTGTGTTTTCGCGACAGGCGCACCCATCAGCGTCCTCGATAGAGGCTGGTCTGACCGAAGACCGATCCCGCTTCGCGGGCTCTCGATCTTGTCCCTGCAACGACCGTCCTCGACTTTCTTCCCCTGGCGCTGCGCACCATTCCTCGCGGTCCAAGAAAGTCGCTGCCGGCCGCCCTCCATTTCATTTCGGCCCTCCGGGTGCAGGTCGATCGCCTCCGGTCTCACGACCACCATCGAGGTCGCGATAGGCGCGGCACGAGAAAACCAAGGGAATGAGACAATGGCAACCATCGGCACCTTCACCTCCACGGGCAATGGCTTCTCCGGCGCCATCAAGACGCTCAACCTCAACGTCAAGGCCAAGCTGATCCGTGTCGAGAACCCTTCCGACAAGGGACCGCACTTCCGCATCTACTCGGGCAACTTCGAACTGGGTGCTGCCTGGCAGAAGACCGCCAAGGACACCGAGCGCGACTACCTCTCCGTTAAGCTGGACGATCCGAGCTTCCCCGCTCCGATTTACGCCACCCTGACCGAGGTCGAAGGTGCGGAAGGTCTCCAGCTGATCTGGTCCCGGCCGAACCGGGACTGAGGCTCAGCCAGTGGGCTCCGCCGCAAGGCGGGGCCCGCTCCCTTCGACTGGAGATGCGATCATGACCATCGACACCATTGAAGAGGTACGCGCCGAGCTGCGCGGATGCGTATTCACGCCGGCGGAGCGCAAGTCGCTCGAAGTCGAACTGGCCGAACTCATCCGCCAACGCAACGAAGCGCTCGCAGCCGAGGAGGGGGCATAAGCCCCCTCGTCTTGCATCTTACGATGCACTGTCGTTAATCGCGCCGCCGGGCAGCGCTCCCGGAGCCCGCAAGCGGTCTCCGCGCATTCGCGTGACGATCCTCGCGCGACCGTGTCGACAGCAGTGGTCCAGCAACGAGCACGGTCCCAGCCGCGCTTGCCAGAATTTGTTCCTCCCGATGGCGATGTACTGACCTGACTCTTCTGGCAGGGGATTCGCAGGAAGAATTTGGGGATCGTTCCCACGATCGGATTCGCAGTCGCTGTTGGTTCAAACCAACATCCCCTTGTCATGACGGACGAGGATATGCCTCTCGCGCCGTCAGACCCATTTCGGACCTTAATATGAAGACCATCGTCATCAACAATCAAAAGGGCGGGGTCGGCAAGACGACCCTCGCTGTGCATTTGGCTTGGTTCATGGCGGAAACGAATCTCCGCGTTCTCGTGATCGACGTTGATGCGCAGAGCAATGCGTCGGATACGCTGAGGCACTACGCAGGTTCAACGTTAGCCGCGGATTTGTTTAAGCCGGGAATGCGGGTCGTACCCAGAGACGACGAAAGCCTAACGCTTGCGCCGGCCGATAGCTCACTGACTGATCTCGATCGAAGCGATGCGGCCGCCATAACGACTCTGCAAAAGAACCTCGCCATCGCGTCGGATCAGTTCGATGCCTGCGTCATCGATACGCCGCCTTCACTTGGACTTCGCAGTGTCGGCTGTTTGGTTGCAGCATCGCATGTGCTGGCCCCTATCTATCTGGAGGACTATTCGATCAAGGGCGTCAAAGGTCTGATGCAGACCGTTATCGGCGTGCAGAGGCGCTATGGCCGCCAGGATACGAAGTTCCTTGGGCTGCTGCCCTCGAACTTCAACACGAAATCGCCGCGTCAAAGGATGCATCTTGAGCAACTTTTGCGCGAGGCTGGCAAATATGTATTCCCAGGCCAGATCGTTGCAAGGGACGGCTATGCTGAAGCCGTCGCGGAACGCCTACCGGTCTGGAAGCTGAAGCGCCGCTCTGCGCAGGAGGCCGGTCGGGAAATCCGCGATGTTCTCGCCAAGATCGTCGCGCAGATGGACGAGTCGGCCCATGGCGCTTGATCTCAGCTTCAAGCAGCTCATCGCGGTCGCAGAAGATGGTGCCGCCACAATCGGGCAACCGACGTGCATCTCTATCGACCGTATCGACGAAGATCCGGACCAGCCCCGTCGCAGCTTCGACGAACAGAAGCTCGACGAGCTTGCGCAATCGGTCCTTCAGTATGGAGTGCTGCAACCGATCGTGCTGCGGCAAGCGACCGAGGAAGGCCGGTACGTGATCGTCATGGGCGCGAGGCGGTATCGTGCTGCTAAGCGCGCCGGGCTCCGTGATTTGCCGGCTTTCGTTCATGCCGCTGGTTCTGCGGATCGCTATGTTCAGATGATCGAGAATATCCAGCGCGATGACCTCAATGCCCCCGAAATTGCGGCGTTCATCGCGGACCGCTTGGAGCAGGGTGATAACCAAGCCGACATCTCGCGCAAGCTCGGGAAGCCCAGGGACTGGGTGTCTCGCTACGCGTCGGTCCAGAATATGCCGGAGTTCCTTCGGTCGAAGCTTGCCGGCTCTTCAATCCGTGCTGTGTATGAGCTCTACCAGGCCTGGCGTGAGCAGCCCAACGCCGTCGAGACCTTATGCGCAGTACAGGAAAGCTTCACCGACGCACACGCCCGCCGACTGGCCCGCGAAGTTCGCACGAAAGTCCGCGGCTCCCCTGCTGATGGCGAAGGTGCCCCTGGAGCTCAACCAGCACGTAGGCGGATCGCACCCCAATCGGCATTGCGACCCGTGGAGAGAGACCGTGCGACGGCGGCCGCGGAAAAGCGCCTCAACTCTTCGGACGATCGGAACGAGCGAATGAGGACATCGCTGACGATCAGAGTGCGTCACCAAGATCGCACGGGCTGTCTCCTAATCGATCGACTCGCGTCTCAGGGCTCACGCCATGCCGTGCTGCTGATCGATGGCGCGGAGGAAGCAGAAGAGGTTCTAGCATCGACCGTCACAATCGAAGAGATCCTATCGGCATGAAGCCGCTCAACAGCCTCCTCAGAAAAACTGTTCCGGTTGGTGCGCCTGCGGAGCGGATTTCCCATCCGAAGGATGGCGCGTTAGCGCAGCAGCCGGAGGCCGAACGCGCCCCCCACAGCGCTGTAGAGAGGCCGGAGGCTGCTGGAAAGCCGCGGTCCACACATTCGGTGCCAATGTGGCGTATCTGCCCGCGCGGTGTTCGCGGAGTGCAAGCATTAGGGGCGACGGCTACGTCATTCCCGGAAGAGCTCTCATCATCGACCGTCGGCTGGGTTGGATCTCACCTGAGGCAACTCCCGAGCCTTGACCGCCGAGCCCGGTGGTTTGAACCAACGTGGAGGGGGTGGAGGGATTCGCGTTTTCTAGTGCAGGATAGGCTTCGCGCCAGCGATGTATTACATCGCGATTGGGATTGGAGTGCATGGCTCTGATCTCGCTTCGCGTCTCCGACGAACTCGCGGCGGAGTTCTCAGTGCTTGCAGCTACCCAGGGCGGTAAGTCCGCGCTGCTGCGGCGTCTCATTGCTGATGCACTAGCTACGCCAGCGCCGCGCATCTTGGCGTTGCCGGTCGGACGGCCGGAGAAGGTGACGGTGCGATTTTGCGAGAGCGAGATGCGGCAACTCGCGGAAGTCTCATATCAGCGTGGCATGACGCGAACCGGCTGGATCGTCGCGCTGGTGCGCTCACGACTCGGCTCGCCAGTGCAGCATTCCCCGAGCGAGCATGAGGCGCTTCGTGCGATCGTGCGCGAGCTCAACCGGATCGGCGGCAACATCAACCAGATCGCGCGTGCCGCGAACACCAGTGTGTTGCAGGGCAGGGCGGTTGAGCCCGAACTGTCCGCAATTCAAGAGGCCAAATTGGTCATTGAAACAGAGCTCGCGCGACTACGTAATGCGCTGCACGGCAACGCGGACTATTGGGATGGACGGCGATGAGCCGGCGCTCGCCGCGGCCGACCGACCTGGCCTCCGAACTTCCGCCGATCTCGTATGTCTGGGAAACGCCCAATCGGCGCCCACGGCGGGCGGAGTGGGATATCCCCGATCCGGCCGCTCCCGGCCGCCTTACGCCGGTCATGCGTGCAAAGCTCGAACGTATCGTGCGTCGAGCGCCAGAGGTGATGGTCAAGATTACCGGCCGGACCAAGAGCGTAGGGCATCTCAAGTCGCACCTCGCATACATTACGCGAAACGGCGAGCTCGATGCGGAAACAGAGCAGGGCGCGACGCTGGCAGGCCGTTCCGGGTTGAAAGATCTGCAGCAACGCTGGGAGGATGATGCCGCTCTCGACGACAAGCGCCGCCGCGATGCGTCGCTCTCGATCAACATCATTCTGTCGATGCCGGCTGGCACCGATGCCGTCGCCGTCAAGGATTCAGCTCGGGCATTTGCCATCGAGACGTTCGGCGACAATCACGACTACGTCTTCGTCCAGCATCTTGATGACAAGCATCCCCACGTGCACTTGACCGTTCGGTCCCTCAGGCATGACGGCAAGCGCCTCAACCCTCGCAAGGCGGATCTTCAGGCGTGGCGCGAGCGGTTTGCTGGCGAACTACGGCTTCGCGGGATCGCGGCGGAGGCAACGCCACGGCGAACGCGAGGGCGAGTTCGAAAGGCCGATCGCGGGGCGGTGCTCGCTTTGCGCAAGCGAAAGATCACACCCGACGTCGATCGGCTTGCTCGTCAGCAGGTGCTTTCGGAGGTGAGGGGCGGCAGGACTGCCAAACATCCCTGGGACGAACAGATTAAGTCTCGTCAGGAGGCGATCCGACGGCGATATCTCGAGTATGCCGACGAGCTCCAGCGCTCCGGGGTGGCGGCAGATCACGAGTTAGCGCGACAGATCCGGCAATTCGTCAAGGACATGCCTGCTGCTGAAACTCGCCGGCATGCTCTGACGAACGAGCTTTCGGAGCTTGCCAATACTCGGCGTCGCGAGGCAGAGCAGGGCGTCGGTAAGGAGGGGCGCGAGAAGACAAGAGGCCAAGAGCCTACCAGATAGGTTGGACCAAATATCCGAGCTAGATATGGTCTGCGGGAGCCGCCAAGGCCACCAAGGACGCTGTCAGGCTCATAACCTGAAGGTCATAGGTTCAAATCCTATCCCCGCAACCAGCAAACTTAAGCCCTTGAAATCGTGAAGGTTTCAAGGGCTTTTGTATTCGGCGCCGTTGAACCCGCAACCAACTTCGCGTCGTCGAATGGAGCAGCACGAGAGCTCCTTCCTTGTCCCGATTGCGTCCTCCTAAGCCAATCAGGAAAACCCTCGCATCAACCAGCGACACAACCTACGGCCGCTGAACCTACTTTGAGTTGCGGGAGCTGCGCGGCGCGGGCGATTTCCGAGTTGAGTGCACTGTCGCGGTAATTTCGAATTGCTATTCAGCGACGCGCGGTAACTGGGGTGCACAAATAGCTTATCCTACTCAGCCACGGAGATGAGGATCAATGTGACAGGATAGGCACCAATCGCATCGCAATAATGACGCCAGACACAACGATGACAGTATCCTCAATCAGGAAATCACCTTGCTCTTTCTCCAGCAACGAAATTAATCGTCGCACATTCTTAGCAAGCACTTCGATGGCACTGACCAGAGAGTGCCATGCATCCTCCTTCGGATCATTGCAAAAGCCCTCAATGATCGTTGGGATGGTGCACGTCTTTCCCGGCGCGTTCGCAGTATTGACGGACGCTCCGAGATGGCACCGACGTTACTCAATGGCCTGCTGCGCGTTTCTTTTCGTACATGGCCTTCACACCTGCGAGGCAGGCGCGGATTTCTGGCCCATAACCCACCACACGACGCGCTTCCCAGTCGTCCATGGTGTATTTGCCGTGGGTAATGCGGCTTACGCAGGCCCGCCCTTCTGGAGTCGAGGCTGAGGCGACGGACGTCAACGCTGAAGCAATTATAGCTGCGGTAGTGAGCTGTAGAAGTTTCATAAATCCCCCTGTGATTGGAAGTGGCGCATTATACCTATGGTCCGTATGGCTGGCCAAAGGGCCGATACTAGGTGGCAATTTGCCAGCCTTGAAATTGGTATTCAAGCTATGGTTGTTTACCCGCGTTATTCCTACGTGCCGCATTCTTAGGTGGAGTTGAAATGAAACGAAGTGCTTCCAGATTCATCGTATTGATAATGGCAATCGGCTTAGCGGGGTGTGGGCCATCAGATTCAGATGTGAGGCGCGCTGTCGGCGGCGATCCCGGTGACGTTTTTGATATCAGCTGCACTGAAGCCATTGGAAAGCCTGGATACACTTGTACGTATACCTTCAGAAATAAGGCGTTTGTGCTTACCCGGCGCTTCGTTAAATCGAGTGATGGCAATTGGAATATAGCGTTTGATTAGATCGCTTCGCGTATGGAAGTCCATTAGACCCAATTGGTGGCCCTTAGGCGACCTGCGGCCTGGCGCCAAGCATGTCCACTCTCGATGGTATTTCCGACTAAATCATTGATAGTTATAAGAAAATAATCAACGGCGCAAGTCTTTGAGGGCGTCTGTTGCGTGTCCCCGCAACCAAGATTTGATAGCAGTATCAATGAATTAGCCCGCCTCTGGCGGGCTTTTTCATGCCCTACAAATCATTCGCAGTCTGTTCGAACGAAAACCATTGTTTCGCAATGAGTTAGCGATATTCCGGTTCGGATTCCCAAGTACTCACAAGAATTCCACGGCACAAAACTGGCACAAAACAGCACAAAAACTGATGCATAAATCGATGCCGATCTCGTACTGTTCGGCGTTGCGTTCGACCGTCGTATGACCAGCATCTCGCCATGGCCAATTCCGATCTTTCCACCCTCATCGACGCGAAGAGCGAAGCGCTCGAAGTCGAATACAAGTCGTGGATCGACACGTCAGATCCGGTCGTAGGTGCGCAGCTCGCCAGGCATCTTGCCGCGCTGTCCAATCACGGCGGCGGCTATCTTATTTTCGGCGTGGATGACGCGACCAAGCTTCCGCAAGGTGCGACCACCCTGGACGCCAAGCTTTTCGGAGAGGATGCCATCTCGGCCATCGTGAAGCGCTACCTCGACCCGCGGTTTCAGTGCCGCGTTGAGTGGGCCGAAGTTGGAGGTGTCAGCTATCCCGCGGTGATCGTGCCGTCTCACGGAGCAAGGCCGGTCATCGCGATCGCTGACGGCCCGCCCGATCAAAAAGGGCGCCCGGTTGGTATCCGTGAGGGGACGCTCTACATCCGGTCGGCCGGTCCCGAGAGCATCGCCATCCGGCGTCCGGACGATTGGACTGCGATCCTGGAGCGATGCTTGAAGCATCGGGCCGATATCCTTGCCAGCATCATGCGGCAGGCGATGGGCTCATCCTCAAAGCCCTCGCTGTCGGCAACCGATCTGCTGAAGGCCGCCTGTGCTGCGACCGCAGTGTCCTTTGCCGCCCAGATCGAAGAACTGGTGCCGTTGGTCGATGCTCAGAATCAGGCTCGCATTCGCGAAGCAGGAAGCAACTTCGCCGTGCTCGGTTATGCGCTGGTCGGCGCAGACGGAGAACTTCTGCATCTTGACGATCTGCGCGCCCTAAATGCACGCGCCGATGTCGGCATGCACCAATATGCGTACATGGGCTGGAACTCGTTTTTGCCGCTGCATGTGCCCGAACGAGCGCCGCAGATGCGAAGCGAGACGCTCCTCGGCGAAGACCGGTCCTTTCTTGAGGGTATGCGTCTCCCGACGACCGGTTTCTTACCTGCCGCCCTGGACTATTGGCGCATGTACGAGGATGGCGTCTGTTGCTTTGCGGAAAGCTACCGCGATGACTACGCCGGGCGCTCGGAACGCTTGGGAATTGGTCTCGCCCTGATAAAGCTCCATTCCATCTTGGCCCATGCCCGCATCGTGGGGCAAGAGATGCCGGAGATTTCCAAGGTTATCGTACACATGGAATGGAAAGGCCTCGCGCAACGCTATCTGATGTGGGATCGGGACATGATCGCAAGTCCGCAAAAGATCGCCGACGACCGCTTCGCAAGGACGATTACGCTGGATTGGTCCGAAATTCGCGACGACTACTTCAAGGCACTCAGGAAAATCAGCCTGCCGCTCTTCAATCTGGTCCAGATCATCGGAGCGTCAGATACGGGCGGATGGTTCACGCGTACCAGAATCCGGCAAATATTTGCCAGCTTCGATCAGAAATTTCGCCTGTTTGAGTAATCTGTCATCGGTTGCATTTCGCAGTCTTGGGGTTGCCGCCCTAAATCCGGCTCCTGCAACGAGAGTCCTCGTCTGAGCTCTAGAGGATTTGTTTCGAATAATTGCGATAGGCGTACTCGATTAGGGCGCGGACTCATAACGCGCGGCCAGCCATAGGCGGATAGATGCGAGTTGGACGAAGGCAAGGTAGTTTCCTGCAAGCCTGTCGTAGCGCGTCGCCACCCGACGGCACTGCTTGATTTTGTTGAAGAACCGTTCGACGAGGTTGCGAGCGCGATAGAGGTACGGGCTAAAGCAGATCGGATCTCTGCGATTGCTTTTCGGCGGGATGTTGGCCCACGCGCCCTTCTTCACGGCAAGCTCCCTGATCCAGTCGGCGTCATAGCCACGGTCGGCAAGCAGCATTGATCCGGATTTGAGACGAGACAGCAGATTTCCGGCAAGTCGAACGTCGTGCGCCTCACCGGGGCTCAACGCAAGCCGTATCGGTAGACCATTGCTATCGACTACCGCGTGGATTTTGCTTGTCAGACCGCCGCGTGACCTTCCCATCGATTGGCGCTGGTTCCTTGCGATACAGGCCCCATGTTGATGTACGCGAACAATAGACGTGTCGATCATCTGCACGGCAGCATCATGGGCACCGGCCAGTGCGCTCATGAGCTTGGCCCACACGCCCGCCCGTCGCCAGCGAACGAACCGATTGTAACAGGTCGTGTACGGACCGAAGTTCTCTGGCAGGTCGCGCCACGGTGCCCCGGATCGCAAGACCCAGAAGATGCCATTGAGGACACGACGGTCATTCACTCGTGGCACGCCGCGCGACTTATTCGGCAGCATCGGCTTAATGGCAAACCACTCATAGTCCGTGAGTTCGTAGCGCATGATTCGGCCCCTTCCGTTGGGTGGCTTGAATCATGGCTCGGCTGTCGGGCTCAACTGGTCGCGATCCACCCGAAAGCGGACTTATAATGCTCACCTTGAGTTTTGTCGTTCATGACCCTTTGCGGACTTCAGGGCAGCACTTCCCGAACATCCCCACGAGTGTCAAGTTGAGCCTCGCTTCGCTGCCGCGAACTATATAGCGAGCCTTCGAATGCTTCCCGCCGTTGTCCCTGCCGGGTCGGGATGGTATGGCTGCAGGCGACCCCATTCGCATCATTCCTCGCCGCAGGGTAGACGACGTTAGAAATTAGCATGGCCTTGTTCTTATCCGTCGCGGCCTTGATCGTCATTATCAACGTGACAGCATTCGTGCTGTTCATGCTCGACAAGGCTCTTGCGCAGGAGAGCGCGCGCCGCATTCCGGAATCAACGCTGTTGCTTGTTGCACTGATCGGCGGATCGATCGGCGCGATTGCTGGTCAACAATACTGGCGACACAAAACTCGCAAGGAGCCATTCCGAATAATGCTGTTCACCATTCCGGTGATTCAGTCCTCTCTCTTGGTTTGGCTTACGCTTCGATAGCGCGGCTCTCCAAGGTGGCAGCGCCAATGCATTAGACCCAAAGTCGTCCGCTTCCTGAGTTGGAGCAGAAGTGACCGCCTGGGACGTGATCGGCGGCTTGTGACCCAAATCCGACATTGCGGAAAATGGCCATTGCGACGCGGCATAACGCTTTTGTGTGGTTTCCCGTTGAACACGGGTTAGCCCGATCTGACCTATTTTATGGGAGATGAGCATTTCGAGGTGCGTTCGACTTGTCTAGCGGTCACATCATGAACGTCGGGGCCATTTGCCTGTTGGCGGTCGGAGTTGTCTTGCTCCTCGGCCCGGTCGCATTTCAAATGGGTTTTTGGCCCGGACTGGGCGTCGTGCTTATTTGCTTCGGCATGATGCTGATCGGGGGCGGGATCGTTTATCAAATCGCGAAAGCGCCGTCGAGCAGCGGGAAACCATCTTTCGAGGATCGCGCCTCTAGCGCGTACGTAGAATCGAAATACGAACTTCCAGAATGGTTGCAGGTCCTATGGCGGATCGTCGCTGTCCCCGCTTTTTTTGTAGGATTTGCACCGGCATTTGACCTGTGTGTTTTTGGAGCGGGAGGTTTGCTGCTCATATTTACGTGCATCTACAACAAGGCGAAAACCGGTTCGTGGTGGCCAGGAGCCAAGTGGAATGCTCCAAAAGAAAGCGACTAAGGCCGCCTCAGTTGGAGCGGCATCTTGTGTTTCGGCTTGCAATATTGACCCCCTAAGCCGGGGGATCGGCGTCCAAAATTGACCCCCTACAGATAGGTCTGTTGCGCTGCCTGCTTTGGAATGAAGCAGGTGGTCGGGGATGCTGATCGTGG
>Ga0207671_10004467_pt1 | contig 13356 bp, 6 predicted proteins | sample KBSC24metaG_FD_184352 | JGI IMG/M metagenome (GOLD analysis project Ga0207671, IMG submission 184352) | Corn rhizosphere microbial communities from Kellogg Biological Station, Michigan, USA - KBS C2-4 metaG (SPAdes) (version 2) | ecosystem: Host-associated > Plants > Roots > Rhizosphere > Soil... | reverse complement strand
ATGATAGGACTTGGTCACCTTCAGCTGTCCCGCCAACAGGTCCGCCTGTTCGCCGGGGCTGGAGGCAAAAGCATCGATATGCAGCCGGGCGTAGGGGGATTGTATGGTGATGACCAGCTGACGGGTATGGATGATCAGGGGTCTTTTATCGGCATCCCGTACGGTGAGAAAAACTTCGCCATCCAGTTTGTAGGTCCTGCTTTCGGGGCCGGATTTCTCTATTTCGAACTTTGTACGTCCTTCAGAAAAGGCCTGCATTCCATATGGGTGCGTCGTGTCGCCTACACTTACCCAGATCGTATCCGATAGCTGGACAATATGGCGTGCCGTGTCCTTTTCAGCAACCTTGGGTTCAGACCCGTTGCAGGAGACCAGGCCCCCTGACAGCAGGATGGCACAAACGAGAAAGGACAGCCGGGAGGTAGATAAATAATTCATAGAGGGCATGAAGCTACGAATTATCGTAGATTTGCCCCATGATCCATGTCGGAGAATATAACACGCTGACGGTAAAGAAGGAACTTGCATTCGGCCTCATCCTGGATGACGGCGGAGAGGGTATATTACTGCCCAAAAGGTTCGTCCCTAAAGGAGCGGGACCGGGAGATAAATTGAAGGTATTTCTATATCATGACGGCGAGGACAGGCTGATCGCTACGACGCAGACCCCCAAAGGCATTCTGGGTGACATCGTCCTGCTCAATGTCGTCAGCGTCACGCCCCATGGCGCCTTCCTCGACTGGGGGCTGATGAAGGACCTTTTTGCACCAAAATCCCGCCAGCTCGCCGGCATGCGGAAAGGCGGCGATTACCTGGTAAAAATATATCTGGACGAGCAGACGGGCCGGCTGGCCGCCTCGGAGAAAATAGACTCCTACCTCAGCAACGAGCAGCTCACTGTCAAAGAAAAGGACCTGGTCGACCTCACCGTGCTGCGTCGCACCGACATCGGCTATACTGTTATCATCAACAACCAGCACACGGGCGTCCTTCATTTCAATGAAGTGTTCCAGAACATCCGCGTGGGCGACAAATTCAAGGGCTTTATAAAGAACATCGTCCTTGCGGCTGATTCCCCCTCCGGCGAGACACAGATCGACGTGGTGGCCGGCAAACCCGGCTATGAAAGAACAGAGGATGCCGCCGAAAAGATCCTCCGGCTGTTAAAAGAGAACAAGGGCCTGCTGCCTTATCATGACAAGTCCGATCCGGAAGAGATCTATTCCTTCTTTGGCATGAGTAAGAAGACTTTTAAGATGACCACCGGGCGGCTGTATAAGGAAAGGAAAATAAAGATTACGGAGGAAGGCATCGAGCTGATCAAGCCCTAATTGTACCGTACCAACACAGCAATTACCTGGATATATAGCTCTTTTTTTACCCACTTTTTCCGCCAGCTGCTCCAGTGTCATATTTATATTTTCTTTCCTGGGCATAATAATTTTTGCTCCTACAAGGACCTACTTATCAATGGTCTGACTAAACAAATACACCACCTAAAAAAGAAAACCAGGTGTTTCATCAACCAATCAAATGCGTACGTGTAAGGCGTACAGTTGGATCATGTAAAAGCCGGTTGCGACATGAGCCGACCCGGCAACTCCCCTGACCGGCCTCGCGTTTCTTCTTCTCATCACTATTTTAATTGTCACACGTATGAAAAGAAGAACTTTGTTTATCCTGCTTACACTCGGGGCAGCGGCAGCCTGTAACAAAAATAATAACAACGGGTATGGTGGCAATCCCACCGCCCCTCCACAGGCAAACTTCCAGCAGACGAATCTCGTTTCCGACATCGCCGGGACTATGGCGGCAAAGGTCGACCCGACCTTGCTCAACCCATGGGGCCTGGCGATCAACCCATCCGCGGGTATTGTCTGGCTTGGCACCAATCACAACGGAACCACCAATGTCTATGACTACAATGGCAACACGGTATTACAGCCTATCCCCATCCCCTCGGGCGCCATGCCGAATGGCGGGTCTCCCACCGGGGTTGTATTCAATGCAACGGCGGACTTCGTCATTCCATCTGTACAGGCTGCCGCCAAATTCATTTTTGTCGGTGAGGATGGGACCATCGCTGCCTGGGCGCCCGGTGCATCCGCTGCCGCCGCTGTAAAAGTGGCTGACCAGTCCGGTGCCGACGCGGTGTACAAGGGTTGTGCTATTGCCAATGACGGCGGTAATAATTTTCTGTATGCAGCTAATTTCAAAGGTGGAAAGATCGACGTTTTCGACAAGGGGTTTGTATTGACCACCGGAAGAAGCTTTACAGACCCGGCTATTCCCGCGGGTTTCGGGCCATTCAATATCGCTACTATCAACGGTATGCTATATGTCACGTATGCCAAGCTAAAAGGCCCCGATAATGAAGATGATCAGGCTGGCGCGGGTAATGGCTATGTAGATATCTATAGCCCTGATGGCAAGCTGGTCAAAAATTTTACGTCGAAAGGGGCGTTGAATTCTCCATGGGGTATTGCCCAGGTGCCGAATGGTTTTGGGCTGCCTTTCCATTCCATCGTCGTGGGTAACTTTGGCGACGGCTGGATAAATGTGTACGACTCGACAGGCGTTTTTCTGGGACCGATGACGAGCAATGGCAGCCCTGTTGCCATCAATGGACTTTGGGCGCTGGATTTTCCTATCAATGAAGATCCTCATGGAGATCCCACCAAATTGTTATTTACCGCAGGGCCCGGAGCGGAGGCGCATGGCTTGTACGGGTTTTTAAAGAAGCAGTAAGGATTGTTTGTAGAGAGGTATGGGCGCCCCGGATGGGGCGTCCTTTTATTAACTAAACAAATACGCCACATCTTCATGCGTCAGCTTCTTTACAAACCCGCTCTCATCCCCCACCAGGTCCGCCGTCAGCTGCCGCTTCTTCTCCTGCAGCTGCAATATCTTCTCCTCCACCGTGTCCTTGCATATCATCCGATAGGCAAACACCTTCTTCACCTGCCCGATGCGATGGCTCCGGTCGATGGCCTGCTGTTCGGCCGCAGGATTCCACCAGGGATCCACCAGGTATACATAATCCGCCGCCGTCAAGGTCAATCCTACGCCGCCTGCTTTCAAGCTGATCAAAAACACCCTCGTGTCCTCCTCTTCCTGGAATTGCTGGACGGATCGTCTCCGCTCCTCCGCCGGCACACTTCCATCTAAATACAAATAAGGTATACCCCGTTCCGACAATGCCACGCGTATCAGCTCGAGCATGGAGGTGAATTGCGAAAATACCAACGCCTTGTGGTGACCCGTATTCTCCTCTATCTCCCGTATCAGCTCATCCAACTTGGCGCTGGCCGATGGTCTTTCAGCAGCTGTCCCAGGCCCGTCCGAAGCCAGATCTTTCAGCAGGGCGGGGCTATCGCAGATCTGCCGGAGCTTGGTAAGCCCCTCCAGGATATATATACTGCTCCGTCCCACCCCATCTTCCGCGATATGCTCCAATATGCTCTCCCTATAATGATCCTTATAGCTGTCATATATCTTCCGCTGCTCAGCTCCCATCTCGCACCACAGGATCATCTCCGTCTTGTCCGGCAGATCGCCCGCCACCTGCTCCTTTGTCCTTCGCAATATGAAAGGATATACCAGCTTACGGAGCCGTGCGGCTGCCTCCTTATCTCCATTCTTATCGATGGGCGTAGCAAACTCCATACGGAAAAAATCCTGGCTGCCCAGCATACCCGGATTTAAAAAGTCCATCTGGGCATACAGGTCGAAGGTATTATTCTGTACAGGCGTACCACTCAATGCCAGTCGATTGCGTGAGGACAGCTGCTGTACCGCTCTGCGTACCTGCGAGGCAGGGTTCTTGATGGCCTGGCTCTCATCCAGGATGATGTACCCAAACGTCCTGGACGCAAAATGCTGTATATCGTTACGCACCATCCCAAAGCTGGTGATGATCACATGCGCTTTTGTAAAGGTCTCTTCATCCAATACCCTGTCGGCTCCGTAATGGATATGCCAGTCCAGTCCCGGCGCAAACTTTTTCAGCTCCGCCTCCCAATTGTATATCAGCGAAGTGGGACAGATCACCAGGTGGGTCTCCTCCGGATAGTGATCCACCAGGTACTGCAGGAAAGTAATGGTCTGCAAGGTCTTTCCCAGCCCCATATCATCCGCCAGACAGCCGCCCCATCCCATTTCATCCAACAGACACAACCATTGAAATCCCGCCTGCTGATAATCCCGGAGACGAGCCTGTATACCCGCCGGCACGGCACGCTCTTTTGCTTCTCCGATGCCCAGCAGCCGCTGCTTTTTCACCTCCAGCTCCGCTCGCAACGCATCTTCGGCCGAACCCAGGCCGCCAGCCCCCGACAGCCGCTCCTCCAGCAGTCCCCAATGTACCTTTGGCAGTTTCAGCAGCCCATCCTTCATTTGTCCCATCTTCATCAACAGGCCATACTGCTGTATCCATTCCTTCGGCAGCATTCCCAGGCTGCCATCGCCCAGCAGGATAAAGTCCTGACGGCCCAGTATCGCCTTTCTCAATTCATGCAGCGGCACCACCTGATCCCCGTAGCTAACGCGTATGGTCAGGTCGAACCAGTCGATGCCCTTACCCGCTATCAGTTCCAGCCTGGGTACATTCGTATTGTATTTGAATTTTCGAAGCTTGTTCATCCCCAGGACAGGGATATCCAGCTGCAGCATCTTCTGATAGAATTGCAGGAACCAGCTTTTTTCCAATGCCTCCTTAAAATTCAGATAGAAATAACCATTGTTCTGTCCGGAGAATTTTGGATGCAGCCCACGTATGGCTTCCGTGAGCACGTCTTCTTCCTCACGCCGGCGGGCTATGACGAAAACACTATTTTCCTGCTCGATCCTCGTCTGCTCCTCATACTCGCCTTCTACCTCCAGGCTTGAGTAAAGCCATTTCGGCTTCAGCAAAAGGAAATTTTCATTGAGCTCGCTGACATATACCCTTGCCTGCGGCGCGATATCCACCATCTCCGTGTGTATCACCGAATCCATATCCACCGGATATTTCTCCGCCAGCGGTCTCAGTACCGTCTCCATATAGCGCGGGAGCCCCAGTTCAGGCACCATCTGCCATTCCGAGCGGAAGGAATTCAATACCTCCACATCTTCCTTCTTCAACAGAAAGAACTCATTGCCACTCTTTAGAAAAAAGGAGAGCTGTGTAAAATCTTCCAGAGGGAAGGCATTGTTATTGATGGAGACGGAACAGCGCATCCCCAGACGACCGTTCTCTTTTTCAACCTTGAATTGCAGGGCGGGGCTAAAAGAACTGATAGCTGCCGGCCGCACGCTGTGGTTGGCAAAGGCTACTCCTTCCGGCAGATAATATAACCGATCGATGGCCGGCGCCAATGGTTTCAATTCCTGCAGGACTCCACCCACATAATCGATCAATAAAGGAAAATGCCGCTCATCCAGGTGCTCAAAAGGCTTTTCTGCGTCTTTTAGCCAGGCAAACCCGCCCAGGACAAGATGATCAATGAGGGCATCGTCCCTAAGCCTTTTGATCACGGCAGCGACGGCTGCGGGCAGGCCATTGAGATAAGCGAGGAAGTTGGTTCCGGACAACGTGATACGCTGAAAGGTCCGGCCTTCTTTCTTTTCCATTATCATCAGCAGCTCTATGGCCAGCCCCCCCTTCTTCATGTTATTGAAATTCAATAATACACCCGTTGAGAAGTTGCTTTTTCCCGCATTTCCAGGGGTCGCCGCGCTGGTACTGACAATAATTGTTTTCTTAGGAATATTTGTCATATTGAAAAACCAACAATGATTTTTTCACATTGAAAAGGGCGTAAAATTAGTGTTAATAATTGGCTAACGGCCGCAATTTTGTCCCCATATCGCCGACCTTTGCAGTCCATGCTTGCCAACGTCAGGGCCGGCCTTTTCGACCATCCGCCCTGCAATAATTATAGTATAAATGGAGTTATTACTCCGGAAAATCTCATCGCATGGGTACTATCGTAAATATATCCTACATCGAGACAAGAGTGAAAGCCATTATAGTGGAAAAGCTCGGTGTAGAAGACCATGTCCTGGACAGGAATGCTTCCTTCCATGATCACCTGGGCGTGGACTCACTCGACATGATCGAAACCTTTACCGTGCTGGAAAAAGAATTCAGCATCAATATCCCCGATGAAGCCGCGGAAAAACTCACTACTGTCGGGTCCGTCATCGACTATATCGTTGCCCAAAAGAATTAGTCCTATCTTTGTGGTATGGCTGGCTTCCTACTTAAAATATTCAAGGCTATTTTCCTTCGTAAAAAGGATTGCTGTAAGTGAGGTTACCTCATTTTACCCAACCACCCTTAGTACAAGTCTCCATCTATAGTGTTTATATTCCGCTGGTCAAGATTAGGCTCCTTTGTTCCATTTAACATATAATCTTTGTGCGTTATACATCTACGAACCACATTCTATAATCATGAGAACCGTTTGCTTGCTCACCTCCTTACTACTCCTCTTGTCGTATACACCATCGTCTGCCCAGGGCAGGCCCGCTCCACGGGCCGTGAAGCCAGTCGACGACTTCCTCGCCAGGAATCTGGATCACACGACGAGCCCGGCCACGGACTTCTTCACCTATGCCAATGGAGGATGGATCAAAAAAACTCCCATCCCACCCGAGGAGAGCTCCTGGGGCATCGGCCAACTGGTACAAGAAGATATCTACCGGCGTCTGCGTAAGATATCGCAGGACGCCGCTGCAACAAAGGCCCCCGCCGGCACCGCCGCTCAACAGATAGGCGACCTCTGGCACAGCGGCATGGACTCGGCAGCCATCAACAGACAGGGGCTCACACCGTTGAAAGAAACCTTCGACAGGATTGACAATATCCATACCGCGGGGGACCTGCTCCGCGTCTCGGCTTCTCTCCACAGGAAGGGAATGGATGTCCTCTTCTCCGACGCCATAGGACAGGACGACATGAACAGCGAAAAGATGGTCTATCAGCTTGCCCAGGGAGGACTGGGAATGCCCAATCGCGATTATTATTTCAACACAGCCAAAAAGCCGGCACAGGTGCGCAAGGCATACAAACATTATCTCTTCCTTTTCTTCCGCCGCCAGGGACAGGACAGTGCCGCCGCGCAGGAAAGGGCGGAGTCCGTCTACCGTCTGGAGACAAAGCTTGCCAACGCTTCGCGCAAGCTGGAGGATCTTCGCGACCCGATAAAGAATTATAACAAGCTCGCCTCCCATGCGCTCTCGGACCTTACTCCCGCCATCAACTGGAACGACTGGTTAAAGGACAGAGGCATCGACGGTCTCGACTCCTGCATCGTACGTCAGCCCGAGTTCTATACGGCCTTGAATACAGAGCTCACACGCACATCCCTCGCCGACTGGAAAAACTATCTCAAGGCACATGTGATGTTAGCGGCCGCGCCCTATCTGGACGCACGATCCTATGCCGACTATTTCCAGTACCGCAGGACGCTTACAGGCGCCGCCATGCCAAGACCCCGCTGGAAAAGAGTGTTAGACTCAGAAGAAGGTGCCATGGGCGAAGCCCTGGGTCAGCTGTTTGTAAAGGAATATTTTTCCGAAAAGGCCAAACAACGCTACAGCGATATGGTGGAAGCCATCCGCAGCGCTTATAAGGCGAGGATCGAAAAGTTAACCTGGATGAGCGACAGCACTAAACAAAAGGCGCTGGACAAGCTGTCCCATATCACAAAAAAAGTAGGCTACCCGGATAAATGGAAGGACTTCAGCAGTCTGATGATAGACAGAGGTCCCTATGTACTCAATATGCAAAGGGCCGCGGAGTGGTGGAGCAACTATATGATCAGCAAATTGAACAAACCCGTCGACAGGACGGAATGGGATATGTCGCCGCAGACCTACAACGCCTATTACAATCCCAACAACAATGAGATTGTCTTACCCGCGGGCATATTTGCGGTACCAGGCCGGCGGGATGAAGAGCTGGATGATGCCTTTGTATATGGCTATGCGGCCGCCTCTACCATCGGTCATGAGATCACGCATGGCTTCGACGATCAGGGACGCCAGTTCGATGAGAAGGGCAACCTCAACAACTGGTGGCAGCCCGCCGATGAACAACAGTTCAAACAAAGGGCCGCGATGATCATAAAACAATTCTGCGAATTCAGCCCCGTAGACACCCTTCATGTGAATGGCGACGCCACACAAGGAGAGAACATCGCCGATCTGGGCGGTCTGCTGCTGGGATTGGATGCCTTCAAGCTCACCGACACGTATAAAAAAGGGGATACCATCGGAGGACTCACGCCCCTCCAGCGCTATTTTCTGGGGTATGCATATGCATGGATGTACCAGGAGAGAAAAGAGGTGCTCGTTACACAAATGCTGACGGATGTCCATGCGCCCGCAAAAGAAAGGGTCAACGCGCCGATGGTCAATATCCCCGAATTCTATGAGGCTTTTGGAATCAAGCCCGGTGATAAAATGTATCGCCCCGACAGCTTAAGGGTCGATATCTGGTAAAAAAATAAACACACTTATTGCTAATTCCTACACGCCTATCGCCAATTCGACACGCTAACAAATTCATCCTGTTCCCGACGGCGATGTTGCACTAACTTATACCCCGAACCAATAAATCTATCGTTATGAAGTGGAACTTTATCCAACGAACCCCACCGGGGAAAAGGCTCCTATTGCTATGCTTTTCCCTACTTCTCTCACTATTTTCTTCCGCCCAGTCCGAAACGCATGATTTCATCACCTATGATACGGTGATCAACTACAACTGCAACACGGGTGTTCAGATCAACGGGTGCACCGGGGGTGTATTTACCGTCCGTATCAGCCGTCCACGCAACTATTTCGTCGCCGGCAATGCCGATACTGCATCCAGACCCTGGCTGTTTACCATGCCTGGCAAAGGTGAAGTGGGGACGGATACAAGTTTTCTGCATGACTATGGACCACATTACTGGCTGCAGCATGGATGGGATGGCGGCGTGCAGCTAAACAACGGAAAACACTATCCCATTCTCGTCACCATAGTAGCCAGTACGGGCTATCCGCATCCCATGCTCATCCAATGTCTGATAGATACGCTGATCCGTCGTTATCATCCCCGGGCAAATTCATTGCATATGGCTGCGCTAAGCGAAGGTGTAGAAGTCCTTGGAGATTACATGGGTTATGAAAGGACAGCGGGAGACGAACACAACATGGCCAATGTGAGAAGTTTTGTTGACATGGAAGGGCAGTATCCAGGTGACAATTACGGCAGCAGCCCGATGCTCTACCCTACTTTCTTCGGCCACTGGGCCAAAAAATATGGCGGCCGGTTCTTTGGACTGGCGGGCAGCCAGGATAGCAATCCACCATTTGATATATCGGAAAATATGAATGACAGCCTTTCCGGTACGGGTTATTTTTCGTATGAGTCATATGGCGGAGGCGGCCATTGCTGCTGGAATGCGATGTACGATCCATCCGTGACCAACTGGCGGAGCGTTGCGCCCGTGACCAATCCCAATCTTGGTCCTCCTTATTACCTTCACCCGGCCACCATGGGCACTTATTATGTCGACCCTACTACGGGTACCAATATGTTCCAATGGATGCTCCGGCAGGGAGATACTACGCTTGTCGGTTCCGGCACACCGCCCAACCAGCTGCCGGTGGCCAATGCAGGCCCGGACAAAGAGATCCGTCTGCCCCTCGACAGCGTCGTCGTCACCGGTTCAGGAACAGATGCGGATGGTACCATCGTAAGCTATGCCTGGACAAAACTCTCCGGCACAGGCGGGACCATCGTCTCCCCATCCACCGCTACGACTACGATCAAAAGCCTCACCGCCGGGACCTATCAATATGTGCTCACCGTTACAGACAACAACGGCGGCACAGGGAAAGACACGATGCAGATAACAGTCGATACGGCCTATATACCACCTACGGTCAATGCGGGTGTCGATAAAATTGTTACGCTGCCCGTGGACTCTGTCGTCCTCAACGGTAACGCTACGGGTCATGGCACTACTATCCATGCGCTGAACTGGACTACTGCCAGCGGACCGAATTCGCCCACTATCGTCATGACCAATTCCAATCTCACGGCTACTATACATGGACTCGTCCAGGGCACGTATGTCTTTGCCCTCACCGCCACGGACAATCATGGACTGACCAGTTCAGATTCGGCTACGGTGACCGTCAATGCTGCTCCGAACGCCGCCCGTGTATTCGTAGCGCCGGGAGAATACCAGGTATTCTTTATCGACACCAGCAAACACCTTTACGGCATTGGCACCAATCTCCGGACCCTGGGCTGCAATGAGACAGGCACTCCCGGAGCGATCGTCGCCTTATCGGTGCCGGCAAACCTCACATTTAAAACAGCAGCCGGCTGTCTTCATGGCGGCGCAGCGGTAGACAACAACGGAAATGTCTGGGCATGGGGGGACAACGATCAGGGACAAGCAGGCAATGGCACTACCTCTACTTCTCAGGTACTAACACCCACACAGATCACGACGGACTCCTCAGGCAACACCTTCACCGGCGTCAGGACACTGCTTGCTTATTATACAGGAAATACCAGTCAGGGATGGTACGCCATCAAGTCCGACAGTACGCTTTGGGTCTGGGGACAGACATTGGGTGGAATGAGAGGAAATGGAACGACAGGCAGCACCGCCCTTACAAGACCCGCACAGGTTCCCATACCCGGCAACAGAAAGGTAGTTCAGGTCGCTGCAGGCAATCAGCTCATCGTCCTCTGCTCCGACAGCACCGTATGGACATGCGGAGGGTCAGGCGGCAATGCCCAAAATCTGGGGTATGCGGTCACCGGCAACGATTATCTGACCCTGCATCAGCTTACTACCCTTTCCGGTATCTCGCAAATTGCAGGTGGCGGTGCATACAACTATGCATTAAAGTCAAATGGCACTTTATACGGCTGGGGGTATTATGGTTATTACATGGGAGGCACCGGTGGCACCAATTCACCGCTGGCCACACCCACTGATCTTACCAGCAGATTAAACCTCCCGCACTCGGTAAGGTCCATCGCCGTCAACTTCGTCTGTACGCACGCTATTCTTTCTGACAGTACGCTTTGGGGTTGGGGAGATAATGCGCAGGGCGGCATGGGCATCGGCACCGAACTCAATTACGCCACTACGACAGCCCCTTATGCATGGGACTACTATCCGGCAGACCTCTTACAGCAGTCGCCCGTACAAGTCACGACACGAAAGGATTTTGTGGCTATCTATACAGCACAGCCTTTTGTAATGTTCGACTATGCACAGACAGCGGATGGGCAATTGTATTCCTGGGGAAGAAATAAAGGAGGTGTGCTTGGCAATGGCGTCGTAGGCTGCTCGTCCGATGTAGTCGCCGCATATCCCAACTCCTGGGACGTGACTACTGCGACGATGGTCAACCCGCTGTCTGTTACTACAACTACGGTGGGCCCCTGCCCTTATTGCGTGGCGCATCCCACTACGTCACCTTGCAATACATGCTCGACACAAGGAAGCAGTACGAGCGCTACCAGAACAGGCGCTGCGTCGACACTGTCAGGGGATAATACGACGTCGAAATTCCTGCTTTATCCCACGCTCGCCCGGGACAACGAAGAGCTTCATATGACAATCACCAGTGAACACAACGGCCCTGTCAGGATTGGCATATATGATATTGCGGGAAGACTTGTAAGGTCACTACAGTTGAACAAGACCGATATTTATTTCAATACGTCATTCAACGTGGGTCACCTGCCGGCCGGCAGCTATATAGTAAAAGTCCTCATTGGTGACAATGAACAGCATACAACAAAACTTATACGACTCTAAAAATGGGAAGGCGGCCATAAGGCCGCCTTCTTCTTACTATCATTGTTTATTGTCCTACCAGAATATCGTATACAAAGCCGCCAGCAATCCGCAAATGATCAACGCCCCAACTGCAAAGCTCGTGTTCACCCTGAACATCTTCCTGTCGACCTCCAGTCCATGCGGCTTCACACCCTTCTTATTATCCCACATACTGATAAGGTACATGAAGACGACACAAATGACAAATACAAAACCCATCCGGTCCAGGAAAGGTATTTCATATACCCCCTTATCATTGGCCTTTGCAAACCCAAATGGCGCCAGGAAGGAAAGGTTCATGAACATTGGAAGGAACTTGAAGAAGAGGGAAAAGGCAAATCCACCCACCGTTGCGAACAGGGCTGCATTGGAAGTGGTCTTTTTCCAGAAGAATCCCAGGATAAACATGGCGAATATGCCCGGTGAGAAGAAGCCAGTATACTCCTGGATGAACTGGAACCCACCCTTCTTATCGATGCCCAGGAATGGCGATATGATAATGGCAACGACCATCGCCACGATCACCGTCATCCGGCCGATCCACACCATATTACGCTCGTCAGCCTCCGGCTTGATCTTCTTCTTATAAATATCCAGCGTAAAGATAGTAGAGATGCTGTTGACCTTGCCTGCCAGCGATGCTACCACCGCCGCCGTCAACGCCGCAAAGGCCAGCCCCTTCAATCCCGCCGGCAGCAGGTTCAGGAGCACGGGATACGCACGGTCCGGATTCACCTCCCCATTCTGCAGCATCTCCGTATTGAATACATTTTGTTTGTACAGCAGGTAGGCGGCGATGCCAGGAATAACCACGATGACAGGCATCAGCATCTTCAAAAAGGCGGCAAAGAGTATCCCGCCGCGCGCCGTCTTCAGATCAGCGCCCAACGCGCGCTGTGTTATATACTGGTTACAGCCCCAGTAGTTCAGGTTCACGATCCACATCCCGCCGATCAACACTGTCAGGCCGGGCAGATCCATATAATTCGGGTTATCTTTCTTAAAGATCATATGGAAATGGTCATCCACATGCGAAGTCAACAGCTTCAATCCATTAAACACACCCTTTGTCCCAAAATGCTCGGACACCAGGTTTAGCGCGATGTAGGTGGTAACAAGTCCTCCCAGGATGAGGAAAAACACCTGTATCACGTCCGTATAGCCGATGACCTTCATACCTCCCAGGGAGATGATGATGGCAAAGACGGCCAGCCCCAGCATACAGGCCGTGAATGGCAGTCCGGAAATACTGCTTACCGCCAGTGCGCCCAGATAAAGGATGGAAGTGAGGTTCACCACCACATACAGCAGCAGCCAGAAAATGGCCATGATCATAGCCACCAGGGAGTTATACCGCTGATGAAGGAATTGCGGCATAGTGTAGATCTTATTCTTTAGATACACCGGTATAAAAAAGATAGCCACGATCATCAACGTGGCTGCCGCCATCCATTCGTAGGTTGAGATGGCAAGACCCATTTTAAAGCCGCTGCCGCTCATCCCGATGAACTGC
>Ga0207671_10004457_pt1 | contig 13375 bp, 30 predicted proteins | sample KBSC24metaG_FD_184352 | JGI IMG/M metagenome (GOLD analysis project Ga0207671, IMG submission 184352) | Corn rhizosphere microbial communities from Kellogg Biological Station, Michigan, USA - KBS C2-4 metaG (SPAdes) (version 2) | ecosystem: Host-associated > Plants > Roots > Rhizosphere > Soil... | reverse complement strand
CACCGCCGGAATCGCCAAAACCAGGTTTTTCACCTTTATAACATTCTAATCCAAAACCTTTAGAATAAGCATTTTCATTTCCTGATTTACCTCCCTTAGAAATACCGAGATTCCCCGTCATCTGATCGAGCATCATAGCACTTTCTTCGTCTAGGATTAGATTTGCGGGCCATCGACCTTTTGATCCTTCCGAAAAATATCCTTCTTTTAATCCCAATTCATAAAGATTATTTCCCTTTCCCTTATGATTTCCATCTTTATGGGTTGTTCTAGGCACGGAATTAATTCTACACTCATCAATATTTAAACTTGGATTAGGACCGTCTTTTCTTGCCAAAATGATAGGTTCCCAAGCAGGCTTTAGACATCCTTTGCCTTTGGGAAACCCCGATCCATATATCCAGGAAATACAATCTCTGATCGTCCAGCCAGCATCTTCGATTGAGCAAGTTAAACGATGAAAAGTTCTAGTCCCCCCAAATGCTGCTAACCAAGATCCAGTCTTACAGATTCTAAGAGCTTCTTTCCAAACTTCTATAGTAGGTATTTCATTATCCCAGTCTTTACCCATAAAATTTAATGCATAGGGAGGGTCACAGACAATAAAATCAATGGAATTATCTTCCATCTTTCTCATTTCTTCAAGACAATCGCCGTGGATAATCATTCCGTGTTTAACTTTCTCTGTGCTTCATCTACCTTTTCAGGATCGAGAGCAAGCAAAACCATCTCGACAATTTTTCCAAGTTCTCCATGAGAAACAAACTGAGACCTATCTTTTTTAAGTTGTCTCAGTAAAATTAAAAGCTCTTTCATTTTCATTTTAATAGCGGAACTTTCGGTACTGCTGAAACGTTTGCGGTTGCGTCTGCTTTAATGTCAGGACTAGATGTTTGGGTCTCATCGACTAAGTCTTCGGCTGTTCCGTGAGTAGATATGTTTTGATAGCTTATCGAGCATGATGTGGTCGATGCAACAACAGCACCGATTGCGATGGCGCCCCAAACAATAAATAAAATCATAATTTTTTCCTTTTTTAAACGTCTTTTAGTAACTCGTCGACTAATTTATCAATATCGTCGTCATCGCAAGGGTGTTTTACCTCTTTCTTCTCAATTTTCGTTGAAGGTCTTTTTCCTGCTGGAACATGTTCTGGAAGGAAAACGAAAGCGATAAAAATCACTGTGATATATGTTACGACGACATAAAGCATTTATTTATTCTCCATCTTGTCTTTCAGCACTTTAGCCAATCCAGGAAATTTCTTGTTAATCTTTTTTAGAATATCAGCATGTTTTTCTGCGAATTCAAGGATTAGATAGGCTATCTCTTCGTAGTCGGTATGGATTGTCTTTTGCATGTGATAAGGATTTGACATAGCCAGATCAAGCTCAACGATATTCGAAAGCTGTGTGGCTATATCAACGAAAGTTTCGGTTGGAAGCATAGAAAGCACTTCTTTGACTTGATCTGAGCATTCGGGATTTTTAGGCATGATAAATATTTCCGTTCGGGGGTTTTCGCTATATTCTTTTTTAGCTTGAGCTTTGTATACCTGTCGATCATCTTCATAGACTACTCCGCTCAAAACATCCAAAATAAATTTCTCAACGTTGTCGTAATCTGGTTTTTTAGCATGATCTAGCAAGCCCCACGAGTTTAGATTTTCTAACCCTTTTGGGATGCTAAAATAAAAATTCATATGGATTTCAATAGAAATATCAGAAGGAAAAGGCAAATTCTTATATTGATGGACCTGGTCTAAAATTTGGAACTTACAAGCATGTTTCTGTGGTTTCTGAGGGTCATAAGTCCCAAACTTTGAGAAACGAGGACGATCTTTGGAAATAGGCTCGCCTGGAAGCGTTATTTTAATCATTTTCTTCTGGATCTTCAAGGTTTTTTAAAAATTCTTTGGCAAGAAAAATAGCAACATTTCGAGTCATTCTAATATCTCCAATTTCTTCACCATCTTCATCATATTGTCTAAGAATTAAAACTTCTCCGTCTTCCCATTCCTCCCAAGTAATGCATGATTTTTTTTCTATTTGCTCATTCATAAGTTATTCCGAGTTATATCCACTTATAGCTGTTTTCTGCTATAACTGTGTATAGGACACCAAAAGTTTTGCTGAACCATTTTTGTCGTGAACCCTGATTTAAATTTCCATCTTCCGAAAATCGTCCTATATGCCAAGTAATAGTGTTCCTCGTGGAAGTGGCATTTTACATAAACCCATTTCCAAATTCTTGGCTTTTTTACCCTAACATTTATCCAATTCATTCGAATCCTGATGATTCTTTAACTTTTTTTTCGCCTTTATAACTGCGATTTTACATAAGTCACATGAGCAAAGCTGTAGTCTTTGGATATAGTTATTAAATTTGCTTATGGACCAAGGGTTTCCGTCGAAGTCAACTGGCCAAGGATCGTCTATTCCCACTTACCGCCCCGACACTTAGGATTTTGGCATTGAAGATCTAGATCTAACGGTATTCTTTCGCGTTTTGAGCCCTCTACAAAAAAAGTTTTAGAGTATCTTTTATCTTCCGGAACAATGTAGAACTTATCAGGATAAAGTTTTCCAAATTCAGAAAAGTATTCATCCATGTAACCAAATTCACCATTATTTACAAATTCCTCAAATTCTTTAATAAGCCCAGCATCGATTACAGCCTGAAGAGCGATCTCCAATTCAGATTTATCCATTGCTCTTTTTATGTAATCGGGAACGCTTCCTAAAAGCTCATTATCTTCCATTTAAGCCCTCGTCACAGTTTAACCTATCTTGTGTCGGGTTGATGTCGTTTGACGCGTTGCGGCTCATTTCTGTAGGTTTTACGATAGGTTCTTCAACTTCACCAGTTGCACACCACAAAAACTCCAACTGTTCTTTCAAGCTCTTATTCATCCCAACTCATAAGCTCCGTTAATCTAGCTATACAAAACCCAATCACAACTCCGATGCAAGTCCCCATCCAAAAATCACTCGTCATCGTCATTCTTCCTGACATACAAGCAAAATTTCGGGATCTCAATACCCATGCTTTTCAGTCTTTCAAGAAACTCATCTGTATATTTAACTCGTTCTCTTTCAATCGTTTGTGTAGTCATATTTTACTCCTTTATCGAATAAAATGCAAATAAATTCCAAAGTTTTTTTGGAAAGAATTTTTATATACCACGTGAGAGAATTTCATGCTATGGCCTGCTTAATTTCATCGATCCAACTTTCGAGTTGCTCGGAAAAATCGTGCGACTGAAGATCTATGAGTCTCCAAGATCTATTGCTTTTGACCATGATCAAGGTCGACGAGTCATTGACCAGCATGTTAAATCCCCTATCGAAATGAGACTCCCAAAGGGCCTTAGCTTTTATCGCCTTAAATCGATTGTTTGTCTCGTAGCAATGCATTCCTGCTCCATATTTGTGTCATGTTCAAGTTGCACCAAATCTGTAACAACGTTGTTAATTTCAGCCGATCGGCTTTATCAGCAGTTTTTCTAAGAGTTTATCTAAATCGCATTTAAAAGTTTTAGACTTAAAGTAGACGGTATAGGGCTGAGGAGCATAATAATCAACGGGCAAAAATCCTATGCCTAAATCATCTTTGATGCATTCATATTCTCCTCCTTTCCCTTCATAAAGGCTTCCGTTTTTGAAAGCTTTAATTAAATCTTCTTTGGAAGTGCTTTGATTGGGTTTACAAGCGTTATTCCTAAAGTGTTTAATGACCGCCTTTTCTGTGTAAGAAGTTCCAGACTCATCAAGCTTTTTCATCCATTGCCTGGCGGCTGCATCACACTCCGAATAGTCTTTTTCTTCGATAGAAGAAGAAACAACAACGGGCGCTTTAGCGACCTTTTTCTGTTGTTGTTTTTCTTTTAAGAAAGAAGATTTGTTTTGTGCCTCGGTTGAAACCCCCGGGTCTGAACCGAGGGGTCCCCTCGGTTCAGCCGAGGGGTATGAATTATTTGAATCTTCTTCTACAATCAATTCGTAAAAGGTCTGTTGTTTGCCATTTGGCCCAATTACTTCTTTTAAGATTAGACCTTTTTTCTGAAGAGATTTAGTAGCTTTTATGACAGTTTCTTCCATCATTCCGGTCTTCTTTGCAAGCATGGAAATGCTGATATAATCACGTGTTTTATGCCATCCAAAGGTCTTTCTTAGAATGATAAGCAGAACCTTTAATTCTGATTCGCATAATTTTGGAAGCCAATGATCGAAAAGATCATTAGGGGTTTGTGTGAAAGTTGGGGCAGCAATATGCATAGGATTTTCCTTGTTTTTTTGTTGTTGCGAAAAAAACCTGGAAACCCATAATATGTGAACTAGAATATCGTTCGTCAGATCTTTGTTTAGGTCTCCAGAAAAGGGCAGCTTCGCAGGCTGCCCTTTCTATTTCTATAAGTCTCATGTAATTTCCTGCGGATGTGTCTTGCGGTAGCCTTTCAGCATAAAATCTGCAAACCCGTCCACATCTAAAAGACCGACAGGCTTGCTTAATAAAATCTCTCTAAACCATTCTTCCTCAGGTGTATCAACGAAAAGCATGTTGTCAATTTCACGTCGACGCCACATGTCGATTTCTCTTTTGGCTTTCTCTAACATTTCTTTATCGTAAATAAGTTTCATAAGTCCCTAAGGAAAAGCTCCTTTTTACCTTTTTTCAAAATGCGCTGCAAGTCTTTTCTTGCAAAAAATCCTTTCAACAAATAATTTGAAGGAGGAAAGGTAGTCAAGCATCCCTTTCCTCCTTTGAATTTTGTTTTTAAAGATAAGACTGAGCCTCGGTTCCTAGATCCGGGGCTCTTTTTCTTTTGCAATCTTTTAGTTTTTTCCCTTTTCTTCCATTAGACCCCTTTTTAGGTTTGGATACTGCCGAATGATTTTTAATCAACTCAAAGAATTTTTTAGGATCAACTAAAACCCTTGATCCGACATGAAAAAAAGCCTCTTTCAAACCATTACTTTCTCTTCTGAAAATGTAGGAATGGATAGCACTTTTTGTAGGCCAAGAGTATCTTTCACAAAATTGAGTTATTGTCATGAGAGGTGGGAATTCATCACTACTTTTCATTACGCTCCTCCATTCTTCATCAAAAACTGAGCTTTCAACTCCAAATTCTTAACCGCTAATGGGTTGACAAGGTCTTTACAGGTAACTTTACCTTCAGTCAATTCCTCAATTCTGACAGCCGTGCTTAGGTGTATATCCCCTTTACCTTGAACGATATTCGTCATCGTTGGGTAAGAAACACCCAGTTTTTTGCTAAATTCGTTTTTGTTAACGCACATATCTCTCATGTATTTTTCGAGCTTCATCTCGTGTTTTCCTAATTTATTTTGTTTTTTTCACAAATCGCTTGCATAAATTCTGCAAATTCGTTATGTTAGATTCATAAACACGATAACAAAAAAGCTCGAAACGAGCAAGGAGAAAAATATGGATGACATCAAAACACTAATCGAGGGCCTTCAAAGCTTAGTCAGTAAAGCTGATGAAGTTTCTAAGCTAAAAGAAATACAAAAAAAGCAATACTGTGAGATCGCTATTGCCCGAGCGTATCTAGATCGTAGACTAAACCAGATCGAAAGAATAGCGAGGGCTGCATGAGCTATGTCAAGCAGATTTACATGGACGATCTCCATATCGATGATGAGATCATATACACGGATGAGGAACTTGAGGGCATCTATAAAGATCATCAAGAAAAAGTGGCCAAAAGGAATGAGTTTAACATGTGGTGCAAGGAGTATCTAAAATGAGTTTCTATTTAGACGAAGAAGATTACGCAGAAATGTCCCAGGCTTATGAAAGAGGCACAGAGTGTGATGAGGAAGAAGAGCTGCATAGAAAGTTAAGAATAGCGGATCAACAAGAGGCAATTGCTTCATGGCACTATTAAAAGAACCCCTTAGCCCTGTGCTAGGGGGCTCCAGACTTAACACTTAGTACACGTAATGCGATTTGGATAGTAAGAAAAACAAAAAAATAAATCAAGAGGGAAAAATGACTAACACATTTAAAGATGAAGATCTTCAGGACGTATATTTACAATATGGACACGTTTTAAATTGGAATACTGAAATGTTAAATGACCTTTCTTCGGATATAAGAGCCTTAGATAAATTACTTAGTGGTCATGTTTCAAAAGAAATCGTTCTCCTTCAAGTAGCAGAAGGGAAAAGACTTTTATGGAGAGGTCAAGGCGTAGAGTTCTCAACTTCAACGATTGGGAAAAAACTTATAGAATGTCCTAAAGAAATCAGGATAATGTGCAAGCCTTATCTTGCACAATTTTTAAAACTTTGCATAGAAAAAACAGGAGAAATTTAAAATGACCGTAGCAATCAAACAAAAAAATGAGATCACCGCATTCTCACCAGAGCAAAATGAGCTAATTAAGAAGCAACTTTGCAAAAACATAACGGATGATGAGTTACATTTATTCGCGGCTGTATGTAAAAAGACAGGACTTGATCCTTTCATGAAGCAGATTTATGCCGTCAAGCGTAAAGACCAGATGACAATACAAACGTCAATCGATGGTTATAGGCTAATTGCTGAGCGTACAGGACGTTATGCACCTGGAAGGGAGTCAACATTCGTTTACAAGAACGATCGCGTCTTTAGCGCCACTTCTTACGTTAAAAAACAAACCAAAGATGGTACTTGGCACGAAGTTTCTGTTTCCGCTCACTTTGATGAGTATAAGCCTACTTACCCGAACCAGTTTTGGGATACTAAGCCTCATGTTATGTTAGCTAAATGCGCCGAGGCTTTAGCTTTAAGAAAAGCATTCCCTAATGAGCTAAGCGGATTATACACGACTGAAGAAATGGATCAAGCGCAGAATACGCAAGTTAAAACTCCAATGATCGTAAGTGAAGAGCAAGCGCAAGAGCTTCAAGATCTTTTGGATAAATGTTCTTCAGAGAACCAAGAAAAGATGAACGCCTATCTACAAGGAAAAGGAATCAATAGCTTTTATCAGCTTCCTTTGGAATGCTACGCTCCAATTAAGAAAAGTTTGACCACTAAGAGTGAAGAACATCAAAACTTTATGACAAAGGCGGAATAGATGGAAATACAAGTCGAGCAGAGGAGCGCGGAATGGCACGAAATCAGAAAAAAACACTTGGGAGGATCAGACATAGCCCCAATTTTGGGGATTAGTCCCTGGAAATCAGCGTTAGACGTTTTTAATGAGAAGATTTCGCCGTATGTTGAAGAAGCACCTAAAAACCCATGGATGCAAAGAGGGATTGATCTTGAGCCGGAAGCGTTAAGAGCGTTCGAAGCAGAAACAGGATATCTCATGTCGCCTAAAGTTATGATAAGTGATTTAACCTCGTTTGCTATGGCTTCTTTCGATGGTTTCGAAATAGACGGTAAATGTGCCGTTGAGATTAAATGCAGTGGGCAGAAAGCTCACCTGCAAGCAATTCATGGTGAAATTCCAAAATACTATATCGCCCAAATGCAACACCAAATGTACGTGGCAGAGTTAGAAGAAATCTATTTTTGTAGCTATAGGCCTGAATATGAACCTAAGCCGCTGTACTTTGAGATTGTAAAACGAGATGAAGAATTCATCGAAGACATGCTTAAAAAAGAAACGGATTTTTATTTCGATCACATGCTAAGAGGTGTTCCCCCAAATAATCCAAAGGCTTTAAAATCAATAGAATCTGACGTTTGGAAGCTTCTAACGGAAGAATACAAGACATGTGATCAAGTGGAAAAACGTTCGGCTAAGCGTAAGGAAGAAATACGAGATTACTTAGTGCAAATATCACAGGAAGAAAATGCAACGGGTAATGGAATTATCTTGACAAAAGTAGAAAAGAAAGGTATTATAGACTACAAAAATATTCCTATTTTAAAAACTATTGACCTTGAAGAATATAGAAAACCTGGAACGACCTATTGGCAGGTGAAGGAGTCGACTGATGAATAATGAAAAATGTAACAATAAGTATCCTATTCCTATTACCTCGGATATCCCTTCAGAGATTAAGATAACTTGGAATTGGATTAAAACAAGTGAACGTTTTCCTACAAGAGAAGAGCAAGACCAAGGTGTTTTGGTTTACTTCAATGATGAATCGAAATTAATGGGAATCCAGCCTAAAGGCACTTATATTGGCCCCTGCGATCCTTATCCATATTTGGGGCCTAGCCATTGGATGAAAGCTCCTGAACCGCCAAAGGATGAATGATGGCATTAGCCCCACAATTTGACCTATTTGAAGACATAGCCATTACCGAGCTCAAGGAAGATATGGCTAAGCTTAAGGAATCCCATCGCGCTACGCAAAAGTGCATCTTTGGGAAAAACAAAGATATCGAGATGCAAGTTCAGATCTGCAGGGACTTTATGGAGGTTTTTGGCACTTCTTTGGTTGAACTGCTAAAAAGAGTTGAGAAGCTAGAGGGATCCAATGAAACCTGAAACCCCATATCATATCACACCTAATTTTTTCCCAAGAGAATTTAACGAATTAACTAAAGTCGAAGGACCTGTTTACAGGCATTTAGAGCAATTATGGGATGAGATTAAGAGACTTAAGGAAAGGGTTGAGAAGTTGGAGGGATCCAATGGATAAAATCTGCGTATTTTGTGGAGAAGAAATAAATCTTGAGCGAGTTAACTTCAATAATAACGATGAGATAAGGGCTTTCACATTTATGAATCACAATGAGTCATCTCATATTGAATGCTATATAAAAAAGTGTTTTGAGGAATTCCATAAGGAAAAGAAATGAGTGAAACAGACTATCTATATGAAAAAGAAAAATGGATAAAAGATGAATCTATCACCGTTAAAGAACTAATTGAAATTCTTAAAGAATATCCAGAAGATATGAAGATAATGACCACATGGGAATCTACACTTCATAGTCTTACAAGAGATAATATCTATGAATCTAAAACAGGATCCTTGTACATTGATGCTGACGAAAACTTTTATAAAACTAGCTTTGAGAGATTGAAATGACCTATCACAATAGATTACTAACCACCCCCTGCTATCTAAACCATGTCGAATCCCCTTTTTGGAGCCTTGTCGCCCATGATGCAGCCTATAAACTCGGGGAAGGTTGCAGCCATTCGAACTATCTGCTTAAATCAGTATCGTGCATAAAATCTAACGGTCATTTCCGGTGCATAGTAACATGCATGAAATGCGGTTATCTCTACAATTCGACAGGAAAAGCAATGTCAAATATGATAGGGTATTTTGGATTCTGAAATGGATGGCCTTGAACTTTCAAGATTGAACTCCGCGGTAATGAGACAAAATGAAGACTTTATTATTGAATCTCTCTTAAATGAAAAGGATGATATGTTTACTTACCAGACTCCAATTTCTCACAAAAAGTGGTTTCTAACTTTACGTGAGGAACTTGTGGACTTAAATAGTTTCACTGCAATAAGAATTCAAGAAAATGGAAATGTTGAATCTAAAAACAAGTTTTTAGTTGCTTCAGATACATTCGATCTTTTGGGTGAATTTGAGACAGTTCAAGATGCAAAAGAATACATAAAAAAGGTGCATTTATTTCTAGTTGGACAATAATTCGAAAATGAGTTATATATTAATTTGAAGCTAGAGTTTCCGCATCTCTTATGCGTAAAAGCACTCTCTATTGTGGTTGTAGGGTTTGCATAGACGGTACCCGTACGTAAATCGGATGAGCCGGTTGCATTTAGTAACCGGCTCGAATTTACTTTTTCTTAAGATCTTTTCTAAGCTTTTTATCATCTTTGATCATTTCCTTAGACTCTTTAATGTCCTCAGAAAGATGTTTCATGACTTTAGATTTTTTCATATTTGCTTTTTTCTTATGTGACATACCTTATCCTTTTCTTTTTGCTTTTGCGGCTGTTGGGATGCGTGCGCCTGCTTTTCTGGCTATAGAGAAAGAAATTGCAGCGGCTTGAGCGGGCTTTTTGCCAGCCCTGATCTCTGTAGCTATATTCTTAGAAATACTTTTTTTGCTCTTGCCTTTAACTAGTGGCATTTGATATCCTTTTTTTTTGAGAGCCCCTCTTTTTTCTCTGAAATAAAAAACCAAGACGAATTCTGAGGGCTCTCTTTTTCATGCATAGGTTAATTGTAACGAAACACTCGTCGGGTTAGTCGTCCATGCTGGCCCTGTAAAACCAATTGAAATAAAATCTCCAGCAACTAATGAAATACTCAGCGCAGTATTATTAAAAGTGTTTATTGCCGATGTAAGCTGCAAAGTCGTGGTTATATTGGTATTCGATGTGTCATTCTTTCTAATAAAAAGCGTGCAGTTTTGAGCAGAGCCTAACGTACCATCAACAGAAATGGCTCCGTAAACTTTTGTAAGAGTAAAAGCCGTAGTTACATAAATTCTAGCCATTACATTAGATGAAGTACTAGTATTAACAAATGATTGTAAAGACACCATATAATAAGTTGTTGAATCTAATGGATCGCCTATAGTTGCGGCAGTAAAAAGACATGATCCTGTATTAGAAGACGCTCCAGGAGCACTTGAAGACCAGTTAGTACCATCACTTGTTAGAACATTTCCCGAGGTGCCTGCAGTATCTGGGTAAGTTGCCGTGCTTGCAACCCAATTAGTGCCGTCTGCGCGCAGGATTTTTCCTGTTCCTGTTGCTGTACTGGGATAGGTTGCTGTACTAAAAGCATTTGCAGTCCCTATTCCTTGGCCTTGCAAAACTTTTCCTGAAGCTGCCGTAGGTTCATCGCAACCATTATTCGTAACCATTAGCTACTCCATGCTATTGAAAATGAAACGCCCGTTGGATTTGTTGCCCAAGTAGGCCCGGTAAATCCAAAACAAAAAAAGTCCCCTGCTGACAAAGCCAACCCAATTCCTGTAATGCTGAAATTATTCGTTGCTGCACTAAATTTCAATGTAGTTAAAATATTTGTATTTGTTGTGTCGTTGACACGTATTAAAAAGGTTACATTTTCGTTTGACCCAAGAGTGCCAGAAACTCCAACTGTTCCATAGACCTTATTTAAGGTCATTGCTTTTGTTACAAAAGTTCTCTGTCTGATTGCTGTAGCTGTGGGATTTGTTCCTTGACCATTTATCAGGAAATTTGTTGACCCGTCGGTAGGATTGAATTCAGTTGTAATCATTGTTCCAAATGGAGAGCCAGAAGCTGCCGGTGCTGATGATGACCAGTTAGTTCCATCACTGGTAAGAACGTTTCCGCTTGTTCCCGCAGTATCTGGGTATGTGGCTGTTGAGGCTACCCAGTTCGTTCCGTCGGCACGCAAAATTTTTCCTGTTCCTGTTGCTGTCGAAGGATATGTGGCCGTGCTATAGTTAGAAGCTGTGCCAATTCCTTGCCCTTGGAGGATTTTACCGCTTGCCGCTGTACTTTCATCGCAATTATTATTTGTAACCATTAGCTACTCCAGGATATTGATGCTGTTACAGTTGTAGGATTTGTTCCCCACGCAGGCCCTGTAAAACCAAAACTTATATAATCTCCAGCAACTAATGACAAACCAAGAGATGTGGCATTAAATGAAACAAATGTAGAAGTAAGTTGTAAGGTCGTGGTTATATTGGTATTCGATGTGTTGTTTTTACGAATAAAAAAAGTGCAATTTTCATTTGATCCAAGGGTGCCTCCTACTCCAAAAGCTCCATAAACAGTATTTAATGTGTATGCAGAAGCCACATATATTCGTGTCCCTGAAACAGCTGTGGTAAAAGTAGTAAATGCCCTCCCAGGAGATAAATAATATGTTGTTGAATCTGCGGGGTTTCCTGATTGAGCATAAAACCACCAGTTAAATCCATTTCCTCCCGCTGGTGCGCTAGAAGACCAATTCGTACCATCTGAAGTCAAAACGTTACCGCTCGATCCTGCTGTATCAGGGTAAGTCGCTGTGCTGGCTACCCAATTAGTGCCATCGGCCCTTAGAATATTTCCTGTTCCTGTAGCCGTCGAGGGGTAAGTAGCGGTGGATAAATTGCAAGCCGTTCCAATTCCTTGCGCCTGCATTACCTTTCCAGATGCTCCGGTGGGCTGATTTTTGCTATTATTCGTAACCATTATGTAAACGTCCAGTTTCCAATCATTGATACGGCCATAAAGAATCCTTGAGTAGCATCAAATCTAAGCGTGATACTATCTCCTATTGCGGTAGAAACTAATGTTCCCGCTGCTGAGCTTAACTGAGCCCCAATTCTAAATTTCTGTGTTCCGACAGCCTGAAGAGTAAGAACGTTCGCTGTTGTACATACATAAATGAAAAGATCACCATCGGCCAATCCAGCAGATGCAGGCATAGTCCTTGTTGCTGTAGCAGTAACAATCTCTCCAGTATTTAAAGCACTTGTTCCACTTCCGCCAACTTGGGAAAAGGGAGGGCTTTTAATGGTTATTGTAGAGCCTGATCCACTTGTTTTGCTTCCTGAAAGCCCAAGAATATTAAAATTCCCTGCCGTCGGACTTAATGCCCCCCCGCTATCCCCTGTCAATGTCTGAGCTACAACACTTCCGCTTGCTGCGATGCTAATTGAATTGCTTCCATTTGTGATAGTGATACCAGTTCCAGCAGTCAAAGTAGCTGCTGCGGGAACTCCCGCCGTTGAACCTATGATTAATTGTCCATCAGTTGCTAAAGCGGTTAAAACCGGTATTCCGGTGGCTCCTGTAGTTAAGACAGCTCTGTTTGCCGTCGCAAGACCCGAGACAACGTTTGTTGAGCTTGAATAGAGTATTTGCGAAACGGTGGTCGTGCTAGGATACGTCGCAGTGCTAAAAGCAGGATCTGCTGCTGCTCCTGCGCTTTGCAATACTTGTCCCGCTGTAGCCGTTGGCCCTACTTTAGTGATAGTCGATGTTCCTGCCCCTACTAAAACGGCGTGATTTGTCAATCCCGTCAATGCAGTCGTAACAGTCGCTCCACTACCTGTAGTTGTAATGCTTCCAGAACCAGCTAAAGTAAGAGCATTTGCTGCGGGTGTTGCCATTCCCGAGTCGGTTGGAAATGACAAAGGTGTTGATGATCCTGCTGAAATAGTGGGATTTCCCGAAACTCCATCGCCATTAGAAATACTTACACCGCTTCCGGCTGTTAGCGTTCTAGTTGTCCAAGTGCTCGTAGCCGTTCTTGTTGCTAATCCTGTAGTTGATAGACCTTCAACTGCCGCAAGATCATCTGCAAGAGCAAGAGTTGGATTACCTGTGACACCATTACCATTTGATATAGTTATTCCAGCTGCGGGAGGAGCTATAGTTCTTCCTAAAAATACTCCGGCTCCATCATATGAGGCAAGTCCAACATCTTGTAAATTTATCGCATTTTTCGTCGCCATTATTTCCTCATACTATTGT
>Ga0207671_10004453_pt1 | contig 13389 bp, 10 predicted proteins | sample KBSC24metaG_FD_184352 | JGI IMG/M metagenome (GOLD analysis project Ga0207671, IMG submission 184352) | Corn rhizosphere microbial communities from Kellogg Biological Station, Michigan, USA - KBS C2-4 metaG (SPAdes) (version 2) | ecosystem: Host-associated > Plants > Roots > Rhizosphere > Soil... | reverse complement strand
AACAATCATCGCATCACCTTCCTCGACACCCCCGGCCACGCGGCTTTCACCGCGATGCGGGCGCGCGGCGCGAATGTGACCGATATCGTGGTGCTCGTCGTCGCAGCCGACGATGGCATCATGCCGCAGACCATCGAGGCGCTGAATCACGCGAAGGCCGCCAAGGTGCTCATCATCGTCGCGGTCACCAAGATGGATGCGCCTGGCGCCAATCTGGACAAGGTGAAGGGCCAGCTTCAGGAAAAGGGTCTCGTGCCCGAAGACTGGGGCGGTACCATCGGCGTTTGCCCGGTCTCCGCGATCAAGGGCCAGGGCGTGAGCGAACTGCTCGACCGTATCCTGCTCGAATCCGAAGTGCTCGAACTCAAGGCCAGCTCGCAACAGACTCCGCGTGGAACCGTGATCGAGGCGCAGATCGAACAAGGCCGCGGCCCCACGGCGACCATCCTCGTGCGCATGGGCACATTGAAAGTCGGCGACGCCTTCATTTGCGGCCAGTGGGACGGCAAGGTGAAGTCCCTCATCGATGACGCCGGCAAGCCGCTAAAAAGCGCCGGTCCTTCCACCCCGGTGAAAGTCCTGGGCTTCTCGGGCCTCCCCAATGCGGGTGACGAACTTGCCGTGATGGAGACCGAACGGGAGGCGAAAGCGCTCTCCGCCGAGCGCCAGGCTGACAAGCGCATGACCAAGCTGGCCACGCCGCAGCGGGCCACCTTGGAAAACCTTTTCGCCACCCTCTCCGAAGGCCAGAAGAAGCGGCTCAACATTGTTCTGAAGGGCGATGTGCAGGGCTCTCTCGAAGCGCTGGTCACCTCCCTGGGGCAGATCAACAGCAAGAAGATCGACCTCGACATCGTGCACAGCGCCGTCGGGCCGATCAGCGAATCCGATATCCTCCTCGCCACGGCTTCGAACGCCGTCGTCGTGGGCTTCGGCGTGAAGGTCGAAAGCTCGGCGGCCAACACGGCCAAGCGCGAGAACGTCCAGATCAAGCTCTTCTCGATCATCTACGAACTCATCGACCAGGTGAAGGAAGCGATGGCCGGATTGCTCGATCCGGAAACGCGCGAGGCCGTCATCGGTCATGCGGTCGTTAAGAAGGTGTTCGAGCTCTCCAAGGGCCTCGTCGCAGGTTGCGAAGTCAAGGACGGCCGTATTGCCCGAACGGCGCGCGCCCGCGTGCTGCGCGACCGCACCCCAATCTACGATGGCGGCCTGGCCACGCTGCGCCGCTTCCAGGATGACGTGAAGGAGGTCCGCAGCGGCCTCGAATGCGGCATCAAGCTCGGTGATTTCAACGACTACGAAGCCGGAGATATCATCGAGTGCTACACCCTCGAAAAACTTCCACAGAAACTGTGAGCCCGAAGTTGAGAGCGGATGGCTGAGAGTTGAGACGCGCGCGCTTTCCGGCGCGCCCCGCCCGGCTCCCTCGGCGCCGGCTCTCGACGACTCCGCCAACCACGATCAACTGCCATGAAGCACCGTCTCGAACGAGTCAACGAGTTGCTGAAGCGCGAGCTCGGCGATCTGCTCACGCGCGAGGTCACCTTTGAAGCCGCACTGGTCACCGTGCAGCAGGTGGACATTACGCCCGATCTCAAGCACGCCCACGTCTTCGTGAGTGTGATGGGCAGCCATGACCAGGCGAAAGCGGCGATGGCCAAGCTGCATGACAACCGCAAGACGCTCCAGCACCTCCTCTCGAAGCGCGTCGTGCTGAAGTACACGCCCCACCTGCACTTCAAGCTTGATGATTCCATCGAGCGCGGCACCCGCGTGATCAGCATCCTCGAGGAAATCGACCTCCCGCCCGACGAGATTCCGCCTGATGAACCCAAAACAGAATAACACGGACTTCGCGGCAATCGCCGGGATCCTGAAGTCGCGCCAGCGTTTCGTCGTCATGAGCCACGTCCGGCCCGATGGCGACGCGCTGGGCTGCACGCTCGCCATGGCGCTGTGCTTGAAGCAGCTCGGCAAGGATGTCACTGCCTGGAACGAAGACGGCATGCTGGACAAGTTCCGTTATCTGCCCGGCGGCGAGATGGTGACCGTGCCTCCCGCCGAACCGCAGAACTTCGAAGTCGCCCTCGTGCTCGACAACGCCGTGCGCAATCGCGCGGGCAAGGCCATCCAGGCCGTGGCCCACGCCGATGTGTGGATCAATATCGATCACCATGTGACGAACGAGTACTACGGCGACCTCAACTACATCGACGCGACCTCCCCGGCCACCGGACAGATTCTCTTCGAGCTTTTCCGCGGGCAGGACCTGCCGCTGACCTACGCGATGGCCGACAACCTCTTTGCGGCGATCAGCACCGACACCGGCTCCTTCCAGTACCCGAGCACCACCGCGCGCACCTACGAGATCGCCGCCGATCTCATCCGCGCCGGCGTCAATGTCGGCGAACTCTCGCAGAAGATGTACGAGAGCCATCCGCGCCGCCGGCTCGAATTGCTGCGCGCGCTGCTCAATGTGCTGCGCTTCACCAGCAACGATCGCGTCGCCAGTTTCGCGCTCAGCGCCGAGACCGCGGCCAGGCTGGGCGTGCTTCCCGAGGACAACGAAGGGCTCATCGACTACATCCGCGCGATCGATGGCGTCGTCGCCGCGGCGTTCTTTGAGGAATTGGGTGATGGGCGCGTCCGCATCAGTCTGCGCTCGAAATCCCCGAAGATCGACGTGGCGAAAGTGTGCGGCCTCTTCGGCGGCGGCGGACACCGCCTCGCGGCCGGAGCACGGATTGCCGGATCGCTCGCGGAAGTGCAGGAAAAAGTTTTGCAAGCTCTCGACCATGAATTTGACCAGCCTTGACGGCGTCCTGCTCGTAGACAAAGCGCCCGGCATGACGTCGCACGACGTCGTCGCCATCGTGCGCCGCCGTCTCAATACCAAAAAGGTCGGCCACTGCGGCACCCTCGATCCCCTTGCGACCGGCCTGCTGCTCATCGTCCTCGGACGCGGCACCAAGATCCAGGACCTGCTCATGGCCGAGGACAAGGAATACATCGGCACGATGGCCCTCGGCGTGACCACGGATAGCCAGGATGCCGACGGACATGTCGTCGAGACCAAGCCCGTGCCCGAGCTGACGCGCGAACAGATCGACACCGCCTTCGCAAAATACCACGGCGATTTCTACCAGCTGCCGCCCATGGTTTCGGCCATCAAGAAAGAAGGCGTGCCGCTCTACAAGCTCGCGCGCCAGGGCAAGGTCGTCGAGCGCGAGCCCCGCTTCGTCCACGTCTACGCGCATGAAATCCAGAATGTGCGTCTGCCGGAAATCGATTTTCGCGTGGTCTGCTCGAAAGGCTTTTACGTCCGCACCTACGCCTTCGATATCGGCGGCGAACTGGGCTGCGGCGCGCACCTCAAGAAGCTTCGCCGGACCAAGAGCGGGAAATTCACGCTCGAACATGCGGTGACCGTCGAAGAGATCCAGACTCTGGAGCCCGCGCTGATCGAGCAGCGCATCCTGAGCTTGCCAGCGGTGTCGCGGATGCGCGGGGCCTGAAATCCACTCCTCCATGCACCGCGATGTCGATTCCAGTGCCGGCGTGATTCATGCCGTCCCGGAACTCGCCCGCATTCCCGGCCCGCTCTTTCTCGCCATTGGCGTCTTTGACGGCGTGCACCTCGGCCACCAAGCCGTGATCCTCCGCGCCCTGGAGGCCGCGCAGCGCGACGGCGGGACCGCGGTCGTCGTCACCTTCGATCCCCACCCCGTGCGCGTGCTGCGTCCGAGCCAGGCCCCGCGCCTGCTCACCTCCACCGCGCACAAGCTTCGGCTCATCCGCGATCTCGGCGTCGCGCACCAGCTCGTGATTCATTTCGACCAGGCATTCGCCGCCACCGAGCCGGGGGATTTCATCCGCGCGCTCGCGGCGGCCGCGCGTCCGCTGCGCGAAATCTGCGTGGGCTTCGAGTGGTCCTTCGGCAAAGGCCGCGCCGGCAATCTCGCGCTCCTGGAGCAGCTCGGCGCGCAGCTTGGCTTCGCGGAAGTCGGCGTCCCAGCCGTGGAGATCGATGGTGAAATCGTCAGCAGCACGCGCATTCGTAAATCCGTCGAAGCCGGCGACCTGGAGCAGGCCGCCCGTCTGCTCGGCCGTCCGTATACGATCCTCGGCACCGTCGTCACCGGGGACCGCCTCGGGCGCACCATCGGCTTTCCCACGGCAAACCTCAGCGCGCACAACGAGCAATATCCGCCCAACGGCGTCTATGCCGTCGAAGTGCAGCGCAGCGACGAGACGCTGCACGGAGTGGTGAACATCGGCGTCCGCCCCACCATCGCGAACGCCAGCGGCGAGCGCGTGCTCGAAACGCACCTGTTCGATTTCGATCAGGACATCTACGGCGAAGATCTGGAGATCACGTTCCGGAAATTCCTCCGCCCGGAGCAGAAGTTCAACGGCCTGGACGCCCTCCGCACGCAGATCGGACGGGACGTGGAAGCGGCGCGGGCGATTTTCGGCGAGTAGCGCGCCGCTCCGATTTTCCTGATCGTACTCAGCGAAGCGCTTGCCAGCATAGCCAGCGGTTTTTCACGGCTCCCCTATTTGCCGATGCCCTCCGCATGCGCCACCAGCGCCGCACGCATCACTTCGAGCGGCGCCGGCCGCGCAAACCATATTTCGAACGACAGCGCCCCCTGGTGCAGCAGCATCGACAACCCATTGGCCGAACGCGCCCCCACCGCATCCCCCGCAAGCATGAGCGGCGTCTTCCCCGCCGTGTAAATCGTGTCGTAAAGCAAATGCCGGCCGGCGAGAAACTCGGACGGAATCGGGGAAGCATCCCCCGGCTGCATGCCTAGCGCGGAACAGTTCACGACCAAATCGGATTCCTTCAGTGCCTCACGGAGCGCCGCGTCTTTCCACGGCGCGATCGAGAGCAAATCCCGAGGGTAAATGGCCCCGACCGCTTCCCGCAGCAATTCGAGTTTCTCCACGCTGCGATTGAGTAGCGTCAGGCGTTTCGCCCCGCTGGCCGCGCACTGCATCGCCACGGCCCGGCCCGCTCCACCCCCTGCCCCCAGGACAAGCACCCGCACCTCCCCCAACCCAATTCCGAACTGCTCGCGCACCGCCCGCGCCAGACCAGGCCCATCGGTGCTGAAGCCTCTCAGTCTTCCATCGGCATTGACCGCCACCGTATTCACCCCACCCGCCCGCCGCGCACCCTCATCCGGAGCATCCACGGCTGCGAGTACCGCCGCTTTGTGGGGGATGGTGCAATTGATGCCGATGAACCCTTTCCCCGCCAGCAATCGCAGCGCTGGAGCCACCTCCTCCGGGCGCAAATGAATCCGGCAATACCGGGCATCGAGCCCGCAGGCGGCCAGCGCCGCGTTGTGCATCGGTGGCGAGGCCGAATGCGCCACCGGGTCGCCGATCACGGCCAGCCGCAGGGGCGGGTCTTCCTCCGCCGTAACGGAGTTCCAATCCCGCAAATCCGCCAGCGTATACACGACCTTCATGGAAGGAACGGATTGGGGGACGGCGGGAGATTTGCCAGCGAATCACGCGAATCACACGAATGCAGAAATTCTTCATTCGTGTGATTCGCGTGATTCGCTGGCTCCATCTCTGTTCCCAGGCTCATTCCCCAGCCTCTCACGCCGCGAACTGCTCCCTGGTCCGGCGCAACCGGGCGAGCACCCGCTCTTTGCCCAACACCTCCAGCATGTGATACAGACTCGGTCCCACGCTGCGCCCGCTCACGGCCACGCGCGCCGGATGAATGAACTCCGCGGGCTTCACGCCAAGCGTCGTCGCGAGTTCCTTGAGCTTTGCCTCAAGAATGGCCGCGTCAAAGGTATCGAGCGCGGCATAGGCCTCGCCAAGCTGCGCGAGCCGATCGAGAGCACCCGCCTTGCGCAAGGTCTTCTCCACCGCCGCAGGATCGAACGCGTAATCCTCCGTAAAGAAAAACGACACGCGATCCGGCACTTCGGTGAAATGCGTGACCTTCATCTTCTCCAGCGCGAGAACCGGCTCCAGCACCTCCGGGGAAGCCCGGATCCCGGCCTTCTCCAGCCATGGCTGCGCCAGTTCGCGGTAGTGGCCAAGCGGCATTTGCTGGATGTATTGCGAGTTCAGCCAATCGCACTTGGCGAGGTCGAAGACGGCCGCCTTGCGATTCACGTTCGCCAGGTCGAACCGCTCGACGACCTGCTGAATGTCGAGTTTTTCACTGTCATCCTTCGGCGACCATCCGAGGAGGCACAGATAGTTGCAGACCGCAGCCGGGTCGTAGCCGCCCTCGATATAGGTGGTGATGCTCGCGCCCACGTCCCGCTTGCTCATTTTCGTCCCGTCCTTGTTCAGGATCAGCGGAATGTGCCCGTAGCGCGGCGGCTCGGCGCCGAGCGCGCGGAAGAGTTGGATGTGCTTCGCGGTATTCGGCAGATGATCATCGCCGCGAATGACGTGCGTCATCTTCATCTCGATGTCGTCCACCACGTTCACGAAATGGAAAATCCACGTCCCATCAGGACGGCGAATGGTCATGTCCGGCGTGATCTCCAGATTGGTAAAATCGGTGGGGACTTTCCCGCAGATCATGTCGTCCACCTCCACCACCTCGCGCCGGAAACGGAAGCGCCAGGCGCCGCCGTCATTGTAAACGTGTCCGCCCGCCTCGAGTTGGTCGAAGTAGCGCTGATAAATTGCGTCCCGCTCACTCTGGAAATAGGGGCCGCAGTCGCCGCCCTTTTCCGGGCCCTCGTCCCAGTCCAGCCCGAGCCAGCGCAGCCCATCGAAAATTACCTGCACCGCCGCGTCGTTGTGACGCGCCCGGTCCGTATCCTCGATTCTCAGAACAAACGTGCCGCCGCAATGCCGTGCAAACAACCAGTTAAACAACGCCGTCCGGGCGCCGCCGACATGGAGATAGCCGGTGGGCGATGGAGCGAAACGGACGCGGACGGGTGCAGTCATAGGGGCCGGGGAAGGTGGAGTATCCCGCCGGGCCTGAAAAGAGAAAACCGGCAGTGGCAAGGGGAGAAGTGGTCGGTGCCGAGAACGTGGAGCTTGGCAAGAACTCGCCCTCTCCCTCTTCATCTTGATCTTCCTCACCGGCGAGAGGTCAGATCACGCGCGGCGCCTATTCTGACCTCTGATCTCCGATCTCTGACCTCAGGCCGGAGTTTGCAAGCTCTTCTGGGAGTTTGATTGACAGGACCCCGCGTCTCCATATTTTTGCCTATTGAACCAGCGCAGGCTTCCGAGTACACCGCGCGCCACCACTTCAGCACACCTTCCAGCGCCCATCTAGCACAACGGTATGTCCCAAAAAATTCTGGTGATCGACGACAGTCTCGTAGCCTCCAAGCTCACCGAAAATGTGCTGCAGCAGGGATTTCACGGAGTCGATGTCCTTCTCGCGCAGCGCGGCGGCGACGCCTTTGACCGTTTCAATGTCGCCCAGCCCGACCTGATCCTGCTCAATGAATCGCTGCCGGACATGGATGCGGAGGCGGTGTGCTACCGCCTGCTGAACGATCCCGCCACCTCCAAGGTTCCGGTCGTCCTGCTCGCCAGCAATGGCAACGGCGACAAAATCGAGGAGCGCTACGACAACGTGGTGCGCGTCCTGGCCAAGCCAGTCACGCCCGAGTCGTTGCTCGACGTGGTGGGCACCACACTCTCGAAGGCCAAGCCCTATACGCATCCCGCGAAGGCCCTGCTCTTTCACGATCCGTCCCGCACGGTCTTCAGCGGCCACACGGCGTTCTTCTCCCTGCGCTCCGCGCTCCAGATGGCCTACGGCGACCGCCTCACCGGCGTGCTTCGCTTCTTCGTCAATCGTTTCCCCATCGAGCTCTTCATCAACAAGGGCCGGTTCCTCTTCGCCACCTCGCGCAATTTCCAGCTCTACTGCCGCGAATCCCCCGTCATCCTCTCCGCCACCAATCTCGGCCTGATCATCGAAGGCCAGATCGCTCAGGCTGCCAGCGGCTGCCCGATTTTCCTTTTCCTCTCCGTGCGCAACGGCTTCCCGCACGACGACGTCGTCCAGATCGTCCGCGATCACGGCCAGCGCGTCTTCTCCAATCTCTGGACCGCCGGCCGCGTGACGTTCGAGTTCGAAGAGCTCACGGAATTCCCCGATTACGTGAAGAACTTCCCGCCGGGAAATGAGGACCCCGACAACTGGATCCTCGGCAGCCTGCGCCATGTGAAGTACGACAACCTCATGGGGAGCCAGCGCCCCGATCCGAACGGCAGCCCCGCCTACACGCGCAAGGGCTACGAATTGATCCAGAAGCTGAAGCTGAACGACGTGGAAGCGCGTTTTGCGACGGCGATCAACGGCGCCGAGTCGCTGCAATCCATCGCCAAGAAAATCGGCATCCCGCTCAACGACGCCCTGCTCATCGTCTTCCGCTTCGCCGCGCTGGACATCATCGACTACTGGTCGTCGAACGTCCTCTCGCTCCCCGGCGGCGCCCCCGCGACCGCGGCGTAGCAGATCGCTCCATCGGAATTCCGCCAACCGGGCGCGAAAAGCCGCTTGCCGGACGGAATTTTTCTGCGATACCTTCCGCCCTCGCTTTTTCGGCGACACACACCAGCCAGTGTAGCTCAGGGGTAGAGCAGCTGTTTCGTAAACAGCAGGTCATGGGTTCGAATCCCATCACTGGCTCTCTGCAAACCACCGAGACGGCGCCCTCGTGGCTGGGCGTGTCTTAAAACCTGGTCCACTTAAACGGGCCTCGGAGGGGTTAAAGCCCAAGGTCCCTGCGGTGAAACTCCGCATCGCTCCGCCAAATAACGCGATGCCTGCGATGACAAGCGTCAGCGGGGTCGACCGTCTGCTGCCCTGCAAGAGTCGAACTTGTCCGCCTCGCTTCGCGGATGCGACGGAGGAGGGGGAGCCGTAGGCAAGGTCGGCAGGTTCTTCAACTGCAGGGTGGAGCGGCTTAGTGCGCCGAAATAGAAAATGAAACAAAGGGCGTTGAGCACTGTCTGCAAGGCCGTGCGGGTCGGCTCAGAACAAAAACCGTGCGATACCGCGAAGGTCAAAAACAGCTGGGCAGAAGATGCGGGAATGATCACGGCGAGAAGGATCACCACTGGGTAAAATTGGAGGCGAGTGGGGGAGCAACCCTTCGCCTGGGCCATGCGCCTGAACGCGATCGACGCCAGGAAGTTTACGATGAGGAGGGTGAGCACGTGGAGGAGAGAGTGTTCAGGGTAGCACGGAAATCAGGGTCAGGCGTGGGTCAGCCGTCGATAGCTGATAGGAATGGAGTCCTCGCGGTCAGTCTGTGAAAATCGCTGTCGGATTGAGCGCCACCGCCAATTGGACCTTGGCATGAGCGATATTTCACAGACTGACCCTATGCCCTTCCTCCGCCGTAACGATGCCGTAGAGTCGAGGTGGGACCTTTCCATCGGATGGCGCCCGGCAGCGTCCCAAACTGGAGGGCCGGTGCTCCGTCACCGCCCAAACTCGTGATGGCTTCAAGCCATCATTACCCACAATTAATCACGCCCTCTCGCAGCATCCTTAAAAATCGTCGCGAGGCCAGCATATTGAGCCGTAACAATGCAGCAGAAGAGGCGCGACCTCTTCCATCGCGGAGCGATGCCTGACAATAGCCGGGGCCTTCAGGCCCCGGAACCTCACCCTAAGGGCGCCGTCGCGGAGCGACGTTTGCCCAGTTCCTGGCGTTCACAGGGATGGTTGACGACGGCATTCCGATGGCTTACCGCTGGGGGCGGAAGGAACGTTCCCATGAACCCCCGGACCATGCGCTACCTGCTCCTGATTGGACTGCTCAGTTGTCGTATTTTCCTGAACCCGGCAATCGCCGAAGAAGCGAGCGCGGAGCAGGTCAAGGAATGGATCCACGATCTCAAGACCGAGCCGGCTGATTCGCGCTACCGGCTGATCTCCCAGATTTGCAAGATGGCGGCGCCGCACGCGGCCCACCCTCCTACGGAATCGAGCAACCGCGTAGATCTGCTCCCGGTCCTGGAAGCGGCGATCGACGGCGACGACCCGAAGGTCAGCTACCAGGCGATCTGCACGCTCTGCTACATGAACTGTAAGGATGCCTTTCCCATCCTTGAACGGGAGCTGCGGAGCGAGCGGCAGGTCCAGCGCCAGATGGCCTGCATGGGCATCGAGTGGCTCGCAGCCATGCCGGAGGTGCGGGCGCGCGCCATCGCCGATCTCGAAGCTGCGCGGGATCGCGCGGGCGAGGGGCTCGGCGTGCGCCTCGCGGCCACGAGCGCTCTCCTCGGCGCCGGCGTGCCGCAGGAGCCGAAAGTCTTTCTCGAAGCCCTGCGCGATCCTCGCGGGAATGAGGCTCAAGCGGCGAAGCATCTCGCGGATATGGGGCGGAAAGACACGATCGAGCTGATGATCGTGCGCCTCCGCACGGCGGTGCCATCGAGCGACTACTGGCTGGCAAAATCGCTAAACCAGCTCACCGGAGCGGATCTCGGAAAGGACGCCAAAGAATGGCAGGAATGGCTCGACGCCCATCGCGCGGAACTTCCCGAGCAACTCAACTAACATGGTTCGAGGCGTGTCATAAACTTTTAGGGCGAACGCGGCGTGGTTACGCCGAAGGCGTTCAATAAGTCAGCCCAGGGTTGCGAGGAACGAGCTACCCTGGGTATTCGATACAAAACGCGGCCAACTCTGAAGGAGTTGAAGAAACCCTCCGTAGGTAGAGAAATTGTTCTGCTATTGAGGCCTTCTTCAACCGCCTTCGGGGTTGGGACGCTTTGGGGATTCATCCCAGGGTAGCCTCGCAAGCTCGGCAACCCTGGGCTATCGTATTCAATGCCTTCGGCATATCCACAACCGTGCCGTCAAAGTTCATGACACGCTCTAGCCCGACTTCCGCTATTCGACCTGGTGTGGAAGGGACGGCTTCTGGTGAAGTCACCTGTTTTGGCCAAAGGTCGCCACTACATTTGATTTTTCGGGAGCCACTTTGAGAGCGTCTATGGGGCGGTCGGTGCGGTGATCTTTGGTGGTGGTTGCGGCGGCAACTGGAGCTTGAGCTTTTCGAGTAAGAGCTGGGTGTCCGCGTCTGGTTGGGTGTGGCGGGTGAGCAGAAGCGTGCGGTGGTCGGTGGTCGGCAGATGCACGTCGAGCAGGCTGATGGAAGCGAACTTTTCGAGGACGGCACGGGCCGTCAGGCCCGGAGCCAGAGCGTGCAGGCGCCGGCCCAGGGTGACATGCAGGCAGTAGGCTTGGAAGGCGACGAAGATGTGGGCTTCGATCCGCTCATCTTTCTGGTGGAAGATCGGACGCACGCCCAGGTCGCCTTTGAGGTTTTTGAAGGCCTCTTCGATTTGGGTGAGCGTGATGTAATGCTGCCATAGCGCCGCCGGGTCGGTTTCGGTGAGGTTGCTGCGCAGAAGATAGCGGCCTTCGCGCCGATACATCTGCCGCAGCCGTGCGCGGTCGAGTCGGAACTGGAAGGTGACCAACGCGCGTTGGGGTTTCTTGCGTTTTCCGGCCGGCTGGACCTTCTTGCTCCGGCGCACTTTGGCCGGAGGCTCCGGCAGGGTGACTTCCAGCGCGCGCCAGCAGTGACCAGCTTCGGCTTTGGCCGCCCCAAGTTTCATGAGCAGTTCATCATAAGTGAGCTTCTGTGCCTGGAGGCTCTGGAGCCGCTCCCACAGTTTTTTGAGCCGGCGCCGGCGCATGCCACGCTCCTTGGCGATGCGATCTTTGCTCTGCGCGAAGACGTAAAGTTCGCCCTCCTGCGGCAGCAGTTTGACTTCCACCCCGGGGCGCGCCTCCTGCCAGGGCAACTTGGCCAGGTCTTGCTCCAACTTGCTCAAGCGGCCCTTGGGCGTGCCGACCAGATAGCGCCCGGGCGGCGTGCTCGTGCGCATCGTCTCGAGCACTTCCTCCGTCGGGATGCCGCGATCCATCAGCCACGTGCGTTGCGCCTTGCCGTATTGGCTTTCGATCTTCTCCAGCATCGCCGCCAGCGTGGTGTTATCGGCGGTGTTCCCGCGGAGCACTTCGTAACCCAGCGGAAAGCCTTCCGGCGTCACGACGAGGGCAATGACCACCTGCACACAGTCCGAGCGCTTGTCGCGACTGTAACCGAAACGGCGCAGCCCCTCTGGATCCTCCGGCGGATCGCTCTCAAAGTAGGTGCTCGTCAGATCGTAGAGCAGCACGTCAAACTGAGCGTTGAAGAGATCGCGCCACCGCTCCTGCAGATGGGTGAAGAGCGCCGCCTTGTGCTCCACCAATCGGTCGTGGCAGCGGTAGAGCGTGTCATCGGCGGCCAGTCGATAGTCTCCGCCGAGCAGATCACCCAGCGCACTGCGCTCAAACCACTCCCGGTGCAGCCGCCACTCGCTGCCGGGATCCAGCCAGCGATAGATGCTCAGGGTCGTGAGCACCAGATCCCAGCGCGTCCCCTTGCGACTCTCCACCAACCGCTCACGCCAGAACTCATCGAGCCCCAGTTCCCGCCACAACTCCAGCGCCAGCCAGCACGCGCCCCACTGCCGCGGCCGGTGCAAGCTCAGCCCCGAGAGCTTGAGCTGGATCTGCGGTACGGAACTCGCCGCCCCGACGCGATCCTCGGGAAAGAGTGCGACCTGCCGGGGCTCGCTCTCGCCCTCGGTGAAAACCTCGATGCTCTTTTGCCACGCCTCCTGCTGGCTATCGTTGATCTCGCCCAAATACAGCACGTGCCGCTGCACACTCTGCCCGCCTGCGACCCGCCGGTTTTCGACGATCGACCAACTGCGGTGTTCCTTGCCGTTTTTGCGCCGTTTGCTGCATTTCAAATACATGACAGCTCCCCATCCTAGTCACAAAAATCCTCCTGAGAAGAGGGTAGGTCGCCACTACACAGCTTTTGCCATCGTTGGCCCACACCGTCACTCTGAAGGCAACGCCTCCCAACCACCGAAAATAGTCGTTTTCTCAGTCGAATAGCGGAAGTCGGGCTAGAGTCCTTGTTCAGATTTTCCAGCCGTCTCACCCCGATGCATATCATTCAGCCTCGCCGCCACCCTGGGCGCTGCCGCGACCGCCTTCGCTGAGGATTGGCCCAGCGACTACGTCGTGCAGGAAGGAACCGAATCGCCCGACCATCGCCATGCCATGCTGATTCCCGGGCGCCCGCTGGCCGCCGGAGGAAATCCGGATAAAGCGCGACGCCGCGACCGGCGAGGAGAAGCGGAAGCTGGTTGAAGCCCGCATCGACGCGCTCGCCAAGGCAGTGCCGGACTAACGACTAACAGATGCCAAGATAGTAGCGCATCAAACCCTACGGCACGCGCCAGGCGCCAGCCGCTCCGTGCGATTGATCGGCGGTGACAGCCCGCAGCGTCCACGGACCGGTGGGTAATGCTGCCGGCAGCGGGAGGGTGGCGCGAAAG
>Ga0207671_10004452_pt1 | contig 13390 bp, 13 predicted proteins | sample KBSC24metaG_FD_184352 | JGI IMG/M metagenome (GOLD analysis project Ga0207671, IMG submission 184352) | Corn rhizosphere microbial communities from Kellogg Biological Station, Michigan, USA - KBS C2-4 metaG (SPAdes) (version 2) | ecosystem: Host-associated > Plants > Roots > Rhizosphere > Soil... | reverse complement strand
GTTCTGGAGCAGCAACGACGGGCTCTTTGGGAGCTTCCGCAGGCTTCTCCTCGGTCGGCGTCACCGAAACAAATCGCCCGTTATCATCGCGCGCACGCGAACCAATGAGACCCTCCAAAGAGGGGCTGCTGTCGTCAGCCATACAAGATTCCTTGTGTCGTCAGGATTTACGAAAACGCCCAGATGCTGGCGGCGCAGTCAGTGATGACGGTCACTGACAAACCGAAGTCGCCCGGTTGGAGCCCCGGCGGCGGGCATAAAAAACCGGCGCAGTGCCGGTTTATAAAACTTCTGTGTTAAAGCTCAAAACTGCATGTGACCCGAGCCCTGCAAGCCGTTGGACTGCTGGGTCTCGTAGACATAAATAGTCACACCGGAAGCCGGCCACATGGTAGCGGCAATAGTCGTGGTGGCCGCGCCGGTGAGGCCTCCGGTCCATGTGCAGGAAGTGGCACCGTTGGTCAATGTGGCGGTGCGGATATCGCCGTTACTGAATTTGATGACATGACTGCCGGTGGGATGCGTCCAGTTGGCAGTAAACGTGCAACTCGTCTCGCCGCCTGTGAAGGAGGCGGTGGAAGTCATATTCGTAAAAGCCGAGACAACATTGAATGTGCCGTCTGCATTGCCCGTGAAATTGGGCGATCCACTCCCACCGGTCGTGCTGTCTACTAAGATGCGGGGAATGACTGCGGCGGTGGCGACAGATGTATTCTGCGTCATCTCCATGATGATGGGCGTGGTGGCGGTACTACCATCCCCGTTGTAATCCACATCCAACGTATAGCGCTTGATGTAGTTCGAGAAGGAAATGTTTACATCCGCGATGCGATGAACATTCTTCATCCCACAGTCAACGAGCGTGGTGTCCTGAACGTTCGTATACGCTCGCGCGCTTTCAGCACCTGTAAAGCTGGTCGAGCTGTCTGCATGGACCTGAACTGTTTTGACTCGTAAGAACGTACCCGCAACGACATTCACGCCCGTCGCGGTCGTCATGCCGATGACTTTGACCGGGCCTGCAAAATAAACACTCGCGCCGGCCCCCAAGGTCACTGTCTGGCTCGAATTGGTCTCGATGCTCAGCGTACCTGAAAATGCAATCGGAACCGGCGCCACGGAGTTATTGTTCTGAAAGATCGTCGTATTGGCGAGTGTTGCAAAAACCTGCAAGTTGCACGGTGCGTTGTAAACGAAGCACCCAGTGCCGTCGGCTTTGATCACAGTGCCGTTATTGTTATTGACGACGTTCTCAGTTCCGCCACCGGGACCGGACCCATGGAACGAGTTGTTTCCAGAAGTGACCTTATATTCCATGGACAACACGCAGGCATTCGCCCACTCGCATCCTTCCAGCGTGCAGAACTCCGTAAACGTGTTGGCTAAACTGTTGTGCCAACGCACCCCCACGGCATTGGTCGAAAACAGGCAATTAACGGCTTTCGAGCCGCATTGACCCATGAATTCCAGGGCGATGCTGGTGGCGTCCCCCAGGAATGTAATGTCGCGAACAATGCCACCTGAGATCTGGCCTGAGCCGCCCTTCATTTGAATGGCGGGCGTGCCCGCAGTAATGCCTGCGTAGCTGAGAATTGTTTTCTTCTTGGAAACGCCGAATAGATTGGGATGCGTAAAGGTGCCATTGGACAACAGTACCGTCGCGGTCAGGAGGTACGTTCCACTACCCAACTGGACGGGGATGTCACCTGCCGCATGGGCAAAGTCGATCGCTGCTTGTAAAGCAGCCGTGCAATTGGTTGTGCCATCCGCAATAGCGCCGAACCATTCCGGATAGCACACCGTAACGGCAGGCAATCCCGAGATAGATGAAGGAATTCCCGTCATCGCAGTCGTGGCGCTGGAGAGACCTACTCCAGTGACTTTCGGAACTGTGGTGACAGTCATACCACCACCACCACAGTCACAGCCGCGCCGGTTCCGCTCAGAGCGGTGACATTGGCGCGAATGTTCAGCCACGTCGCTTGGATAGTGAATCCATCGGTGGCTGTGGTCGTACCTGATAGGGCAATCGTGCCGGCCACAATCCAGCCCACGTTATCGTTTGATACTTCGATATTCACCGATGCCGTCACAGCACCCGTTCCACTCACCGTCGCCTGACAGGTGCGGTACGGGATCGAATGGCTGAACTGCTTTGCAGCCCCGGCGCCGGTCGCTGTCACCGCGTTCAGGAGCACAATGGCTGCGGCATAGCCGCTATAGGGGCCTTGCATTATTCAATTCCTTTGGGTTCTAACATTCTGCGTCAGGAATACAGTGCCTTCAGAATCCACAGGAGCGCATCCTGATCGTCGCGTTCGGCCTCGTGCTGCAGTAGCTCTTTTATCTCGAGATCAATCGAACTGGCCTCGGCTAATGAAACACTGTCGATCTTTTGCGCGATAACTATCGCTGTCTCGGAATTCGGTACTCGCTCGATACTGGCCGGTGGTATGAAGACCGTTGGTTCGATGAGTGCTGGTTCACTCTTCGTGCGCTTTGTTTTGCGCTTACGTCGAAATGCGCCTTCCGATACCAGTGGACCGTCGAGCGGGCCGGGCTGATTTTGGATGACGTCACCGCCAATGTGCGGCGAATATCCGGTCAGCGTCAGTTGGGCGGCAGGCACATCGATATTGATGTTCTGCGTGAGCCCGATGGTGGGCGCCAGTCCGTTCAGGATCAGTTGTCCTAAGGGGACACTGACTGCCTGATTATCGCTGACTGCGACTGTGGGAGTTTGAGCGATGAGACTCAGTGATCCCGCAGGAACCGCAACCGCAACATTGCTGCCTACATTGACGCTGGGCGCAAGGCCCGTGAGTGTCAGTGAACCAGCCGGGACGGCGACCGATTGATTACCGCTTGTTTGGACGAGCGGTATCTGACCCGTCAAGCTCAGAGTACCCAGGGGAACGGAGATACTCTGATTGTCAGACACATTGACCGTCGGCACTGGACCCGACAGCGTGAGCGATCCCAACGGTATAGAAACCAGTTGATTGGTCGTCGTTTGGACCGTGGGGACCAAACTGGTCAGCGTCAACGTCCCCGCGGGAACCGCCACCGACTGCGGAGTCAGTACGGTCGGAACCTGGCCCGATAGGCTGAGCGTGCCTAACGGAACGGCAATTGACCGATTGGCAGTCACCGAGACAGTTGGTACCTGTCCGCTGAGCGAGAGGCTCCCGGCCGGAACCGAAACTGATACTCCACCCGCACTGGCTTGCTTTAGCGCGATCGAAGCATAGGCCGGGAAATTGCTCGACGCGATACCATAGGTGTCCTGGTAGGTCCCAGTACTGCTCTTGATCGCAGTGCTGTAACCGGCAGTGGCGGTGCCTGAAACAGTACTGGAGTCGAATATCGAAAATCCCGTACCCGAATCGGTGAGGGCTCCTGCATCACCGAACATGCCCGCAAAAGAGATGATCAGGTCATTGGCATTGGTCGTAGTAACCGCAGCGCCTGTGAAGCTCGTAACCGATGATGTGCTGCCGCCTTGCCCACCGACATCAAAACTCGGACTCGCTGCGCCGGTGATCTCTACAAAGAAGAACTCGAATGAGTCCGCCGACGCCATGGTAACAGTGGCTGTATGACCCGAGCCGCCGTTACCTCCATCACAGATGTAAATGGACGCTGTATTGAACCCGGCCCCGCTCTCCTTCAGCGTGTACGTATTGCTATAGCTATCCGTGACACTCGAAACGGCTTTGGACTTGGCATTGACCAGGATCGCAAAGACGCTCCCGGTCGCCGCAGTGGTGACTGCGGAGGTCGTAACCGTGGTCGATGATCCAAACGCAGTACTGGTCGCTTTGGCATGTTGACCAATTGCAATGGTCATTGAATCAGTTGATCGTGGCGATTAATGAATTCAGCTGAGAAATGAACCCGGATAATTGAGCCGCTGTAAACACGGTGAATACCACATTGCCGCTACCATCGAACTTTGCATAGGTCAGAAAGCCACTCGAATCGACAGGGAAATTCGCCGCAATCCACTGAACGGTCGCGGTGATGGCCGACTGCATGGCCGTAAACGCCGTGGCGATATCGAATGTCGCATTCCCCAACTGCGCCTGCGCGTAGGCGGCAAGCCCTGGAGTGGCCGCCAGAGCGGACAGTTGATTGTTATACTGCACTAACCCAGCGGGCATATTGATGATCTGCTGGCCGTTTAAGCTTCCAGCGCTGGCGAGAGCCACCCAGTTCTGGGCCATCCCCTTGACCTGTCCTGCGATCTGCATCGCATTGGCCAGTGCTACCTGCAAGGTGACGGAGTTTGTTCCGGCTATAGAGGGAAATGCCATGATTATGCCAGCGTGAAGATACCGGAACCGTTCCAGGCGAGCGTCAGTGTGTTACCGGTCGTCGCAGTCACATCTGCTGGGGTGGTATCCAGCAGAACGCTCGCAATAAGCGGGTCAACTTGAGAATTGATGGTTCCCACGACTCTGATAACTGCCCGCCTGGCCGTAATTGACCCTCCCGAAGCTGTCCAGACCGCATTGGCGGCCGTGAATGTCGCAGTGCCCGATGTTTGCGACCAACTGATACTCGTAAGCGCCAAACCGCCATTGGTATATCCATTGGCAGTGGACAACTCGTTCGTCAGATCTGCATACACGTTGTGAGTCGCGGCGAACGTGTACGTCGAGGTGTGCAAGGAGACTTTGACGGTCGCAGTGCGCAACACGGCCTCGTCAACAGCCGCTTTCCAGTTGTTATAGAAGCTAATCGATGCAGTCATGGATATTCCTAATTGATGGTCGCGCCGGAGATACGACCGCTCGCATCCCGCTCAACAGTGACCTTGCGAGGCTTAGACTTCTCAGTTGTTTGTTCCTGGGCGGCGCGGGCTTTCTCGCGCTCCTGATGCAACTGCTGGTTGTGTTTGACAGCCAGGTCAGAAACCTGCTTCTGGTGCGCTGATTCCTGCTGATCCAATTTGGCCTGCAGGAGATTCACGGCCTGTTCCTTGGCAGCCCCATCCACTACGGCATTAGCCGCGTTCTGTGTGGCTTCCAAATTCTGAGCCGCGATCAGTTGAAGCGCTTTGAGTTCGACTTCCTTGGCATTCAAGGTCGCGATCTGCGCCTTGATAGTCGTCATTTGTGCTTCCAATTCAGTCTGCTTGCCGGCGAATTCAGCTTCAAATGCAGCCTGTTGAGCGTTGACTTTGTCCAAAGCGGCCTGCGCCTTGGTCTGCTGGAGCAACGCATCGGCTTTCTGCTGCTTCAACTCCTGCTCGGCCTGCAGCTGCTCCTGCGCTTTCTGCTGTTGCGCTTGGGAGATGGCTTGAATCTGCTGCTCCTTCTGCTGGAGCATCTGTTGGACCTGCGGGGGGATCTCCGTCCCATCCGGAAGCTTCCCGGACATCGCATCCATCACCTTGCGCTTGGTCGTGCTCGAGAGGGATGAGGCTTCGATCAGCGCCTGGGGTGGAATCTGGATGCCGTTCTTGGCCAACTCCGCCAGGACGCCGAACTGCTCCTGTTGTAGCGTGACGGTGTCGGGGGCTTCATCGATGATGATATCGACGTCCATGTCAGCGAGGACGTTCATCGGCTCGCCGGGCTGGGCGATCTGCTTCTGCACGTGGATGTGATTGGCCGGATAGGTCGAGTTCAGCGCCATAAAGCGGCTGTTCTCATCATCGGTCACCCGCACCCACATCTCCCCGGTCCAGAACTGCTTCACCCGGGACCAGGACGCCTTCATGACGCGGGTCTGCCAGTAGCGCAGACGGTCGGAGAGAATCCCGAGCTGGATCGAGCCGCCCTGCTGGTCCAATTGCTTGGCACGGCCGGAGATATCGCCGCCTTTACCCAGTAGCGCTTCATTCGGGCCGGTGTCGGCCATGGAGGCGATGGACTGCTGTAGGAGCTTGAACTGCCCTTCCGCCAGATCCGTGTTCTCTCGAACCTCGAGCTTCATCCCCGGGGTGTATTCGAGGAATCCATCGGGCCGGGCGAGCTCGGCGCGGGCCTTCTCGACGTCGTCTACCGCGCCCTTCTCCGCAGTGGCTTGGTTGACCGACAGCAGGTGCAAGGATTTGGAACGACGCTTGTTGATCTCATCCTGCAGATCCTTGTAGCGCTTGACGATGCCGTAGCGGTTTCCATCCCGATCCACGTAGAGGGATTGCAGCAGCAGCGGGCATTCGGGCTTCTGCGTCTCGCAGTTGACGTACGCGGACTCTTTGGGCTCCTCAATGAATCCCACGCGGGTATAGACCGCGCGCATCCACTTGTCCCCATCGCGGTAGTAGTGCTCGACGATCTGAATCCGCTTGCGTCCGCGGTCGTACCAGCGGGGTTTGTCGTGGTAGGTCTCCTCCGCCGGCAGGAAGGAGTTGCTGGTGAAGAGATCAAACTTATCGCCCAAATTCGTGTAGGTGGCCTTGGCTTCGTCCAGGTCCATCCATTTGATGATTCCCTGGTAGCGCGAATCGCTGAAGTCATGCAGCAGGGAATGGCTGTCGTAGAACAGGCGATCCCAGCGGATGTAGCGGATGCAAACGGTCTTGTTGGTGGTGCCGCTGTAGGTCGAGTTATCGACGATGACTTCGCACCCGCCGAATCCTTCCACGGCCATGTTCTCGAAGACGGAGGACTTGGTCTGCTGAAAGAAGTTGCAGTCTGCGACGTATCGCAGCGCATCGGTGGCGGCTTCCGCGCCTGGATCATCCTCAGGCGTGCGGGGATAGGCCTTGGGATCGGTGCGCGTCTCACGCTCGAGGCCCAAGAGGTATTCCACCTTGTCCTTGATGCGATTATCCGTGATCGCTGGTTGGCCACGGGCGTTGAGTTTGGCGATCTCATCGTCAGACCACTGCTTACCGTCGTAGTAGTCGCGATAGATCTCAGCGGCTCTGCGGGCATCCCGACTCGCATTCGCGGCCTGCTCGAACTGACGCACCAGACGAGTGAGGGTCTCATCGCTCGTCATCGGGTCGCTATCCGTGACACCGACGTCTGCGTCATCGACGCCCGTCAATCTCTCGACGATGGGCGCTTTCTTGGTTTTACGCGCCATCTATGCAGCCCATATGCGCATATCTATGCACGGTCCGCGCCTCGAGACCGATCATGAGCACCTTTATGTGCATATCAGGCGGTGCGCCAGTTCTTGCTTTCAGGGGCGTCAAACACTTTGGACCAGGAATCCTTGGGTTGGGCGGCGGTGTTGATGACGGAAGCGACGGCCGGATGTGCATCCGCAATGGCCATCGCCATGAGAATGGCCATATCCACCGCATCGTCATATTTGCCAGCGGGGAAACTCAGCATCTGGTTGAGTAACCGATGGCCGTATTCATTGTCGGGAAGCTTGATGCGCTTCATGCTGGCCATTGCCTGCAGAGGTCTGCCCATCGCGGGCTTGTCTGCACTGCGCGTGAGCCATTCCAGTCGGCAGTGGGTTTTGCGCTCAATCATGCGCCTGCGCAGGAAGGGCTCGATCGCACGCTTGATCACGCCCGACTCACCAAAGAAGCAGTACGGTTTGTGGCGCGCGAACTGATCTATCAGCGATTCGATCCACTTATCCGATGAGGTCTGGCCGTACCAGCCATCCAATCCCAGATACAGCACGCCTTCGGGTGAATAGCCGTGGGTGCCGATATCCGTGAAGTCGCCATCGCCTTCCGTGACCGCAAAGTCACCCGTGGTGAACTTGTTGATGCGATCCGGTGGCTTCGAGTACATCTCGAACCACTCGCGCTTGAAGAATGTCCCTTCCTCTGGGCGAGGATTCTGTTGAAACAGCGCAGACCAGTCTCTGTGACCGATGTCCGCCTTGATGCGCCTCAGTGCTTCCAGGTCGTACCACTGCGGCCATAGAGCCGATTCGTGATCCGTGCCCTCGTTCTGGATCGCAGGCATCTCAATGACGTGCCACTGATCCCGCTGGCGTTCCAGGAGCATTCCAGCAAGGTCCGATTCGTGCCAGCGCGTAAGGATGAGAATGATGGCCCCGCCCGGCATCAAGCGCGTACGCAGTGTGCTCGTATACCAGCGCCACACGGCTTCCCGGTTATTCTCGCTGTCAGCTTCCTCGCGATTCTTGAATGGGTCATCGATGAGCGCGATATGAGCACCGCGACCGGTGATGGATCCGCCTACACCGACATAGACCGAGACACCGCCATGGTTGGTATGCCATCGGTTCGCAGCTTGGCTATCCGCAGCGAGCGTTACATCCGGGAACAATTTGCGAAAGCGCTCGTCCTGGACGATGCCTCGTACATCCCGACCGAAGTCCAATGCGAACTCGCCCGAATAGGTCGCCGCAATGAGCTGTTTGTCCGGGTGACGCCCCAAATACCAAGCCGGGAAGCGCCGTGAGGCGAGCTCACTCTTCGTATGCCGCGGAGGAGCGAAGATCATCAGGCGATCGATCTCACCGCGCTCCACAGACTCCAGGGCTTCCGCTATTCGGCAGTGGTGCTCACCGACCTGAAAGTCAGGCTTCGTGTAAGTCGTGAAGTCAATTAAGCGTGCTCTCGCCTTCCTGCGAGTCAGCAGTTCCAATGCTGCCGCCTGTGGCGATATGGGCGAGTTGGTCATCCGTCAATTCGTGTACGTGTTTGTGCTCGATGGAACCGGTCAGTTCGACCGACTGAGCGGCCTTGCCGTCCATGCGATTGCCGATCTCCTGAACCGCCCACATACCCCCATCCAAAGCTTCCTCGATGACCGTATTGGCGATACGTTCGAGCGCTTGTCCGCGGGAGATCTTTCGTTTCTTGTTCTCGTAGAGCTTCAGTGCGCGTTCCAACGCATTGGCCCATTCACGACCTTTTGCGGCGTTACTATTTCCCTTGGGAGCGGCCATGTTGAGTCAATCTCATATACTTGATATATCAGGCATCTTCAGCCTGCAGTGCGATCAAGTCGTACTGCTGTATTTCCGTGAAGGCGTTCGCGGCAGGATCGGCGTTGGCCATGAAGGTGACGGTCTTGCGCTCGATCTGGTTACGCTGGCTGATGATCTTGTTCAGGGTGGCGTCGATCTGAACTTCGACTTGGACGTCGGGCGTAACCGTGGTCCAGTCCTGAATGAGCGTGCCGGTAGTCTCGCAGTCCACGCGATAGGCAATGGACGTAGGAATCTGAGCCCGAGCCTGGTTGTCGAAGAACTTCGCCTTGATGAAGCAGCGCGAGCCTTCGTTGAGTGTGGGGACGCCCATTAGCCTTTCCTGAAGAAGGTGCGAATCTCATCGCTGCTGAATGACAGTCGCATTTGAGTGGCGAATCCGATGGCTTGGCGGAATCCAAAGCCGGTGAGATCGCCCGTGCCGATGAGATTCGCGTCGCTGACCAAAACTGCGCCCGTAATGCTCAAAATGCCGATGCCGGCCAGCGTAGCGGTGGGCGTCACGATGCCGCCGGTCACGATCCCCGCAGCACTGAGAGAGCCCGTCCCATCCAGACGCGCGCTCTGCAGGATGGATCCGGCTGCGGTCAGGCCGCCTTGGGCATTCAGACCACCGATGCCCTGGAATACCGTCCCCACCGTGGCGCTGAGACTTCCCAACCCCGTGAGCGTGGCGGAGGACTGGAAGCCACCGATGGACGCCAAGTCACCAGCGCCCGTAAGGGCCGCGATGCCGGTGAGGAAATTCTGTGACAGTCCCTGCAGGTTTCCCTGGCCGTCCAAGGTGGCAAAGACATGCAGTTCTATCGAGCCGAGAGTCAGTGATCCGGTGGCGGTGAGAGTCGTCGCACCGGTGGTGCCTGCGGCGCTGAGGGATCCGCTCGCAGTGAGCGTGGCGGCAGGATTGGCGCTGGCGGCACTGCGAAGGAGCAGCAGCATGAGTTACGCGAAGGAGGCGACCAAGCTTCCCGAATTGAACTGGAACTGGTTCCCGGTCGAAATGACGACATCCGAGGAGAGCTGCGCCACGCTCAAGACATTCCCCGCAGTAGCGGCATCCATCTCCGCGACGAAGCGAATGGTTCCCCAACCGGCGGTGGCGGTGGCATAGGTCACCGTGGAGTTGTTGACGACGCCTGCGGTGGGCGCACCGAAGGTCACCGCCACGCGCGCATAGGCGCCTCCACTCACCTCATTGGTGAGCGTGCCGGCGATGATCTGTGCGAGCGTTGCCGTGGAGGTAAACAGCGCCGAATACGTAGCGGTGGGGCTGGTGTAGGCGGTGTTGCGATAGACGTGGTTCGCCAATGCGTTGGCGAGATAGGTTGACAGGGGCATTGGGTGAACCTCAAACAGCGATGTACGTTAAATGGCCTCGTGCACCGACTGCGGCGCCGAGGTTGAGAACGAGCGCGACGCCGGATCCAGTCTGGAAATGACCGACCGGATTGAAGGGAGCAGCGACACCGCCATTGGCTGACAAGGACATGGCGCCCGTGAGAGCGGTTCCTGCCGTTCCGCTGGTGAATTTGGCGGCGACTGCGCCATCCGCCACGATGACGTAGGAGAGCACGCGGATGACCTTGCCACTCACCAATGCAACAATCGTGGTGTCGCCGGTGGAGCTGGTGTTGATCACGGCAAATTGCGGTGTCGCGATCGTGCCCAGACTCGACATCTGTGAGACTTCGAGCGTGGTTTGCGCAGGCAGCGGCTGGGAAACCTGGGTGTCAGTACCCGTGCCATCCGCGCCCCATACCGGCTTGATGCGCTGGACCTGGACGCCTGAACCGATGTCATCGGTGGCGATAGTCGTTCCGGATCCCGCGGTGATTGCTACGTTATCTGTCACCTAAACTCCTACGCCCAACAGTGAGCGTGTGCGCAGCTGTGTGAGCACCAGAGGCTGCAGAATCAGCGTATAACCCTGTGAATTGCCGCTCGAATCGACGTTGGTCAGTGGGGCTGTGTCGATGGACGTGGCTGCGGCAGATGTTTGATTGTCGTACCACAGGGCAGCCGCAAGAGCGGTTCCGCTCTGAACCAACTGCGTACTGCCGATCTTGGTGTAAATCCCCGAATCAGTGACCCAGTCACCGAAGCTGGCCCCGTTGTTGGTGACGGTCTTGATACAGTGTCCACCGCGAATCACCAGACAGTTCGCCATGCTGGGAGCAGACGTACTGTTGACCGCGATCTTGCCTGTCGCGGTAGTGGCGCGCTCGGAGGCTTGCACCACGATCGTGGTGAGGTCGGTGTAAACGTCCCCACCGAAGGACACGATCCGGGAATAGGCCTGGTGACTCGCATCCCAGGTAAAGGTGGGCGCGGTTTCGCCACCGGCGGCCACGAGGCCATAGAGGCAATCACAGGGCACCGTGATGTTGGTGGTGAGCTTGGTCCAACCGGTCACGGTTGGAGGCCCCAACGTGATGCTGTTCACACCCGTTTGCAACAGCAGCAGGTTGCCTGCGCTGAAGGTGGGCATGACAGGCGTCATGCTGCCGCCGGCGAGCTTGGAGGTATAGCCGCCGTCAGCCACGAACGTGTAACCCGCCATTAGGGCGAAGTGTCCCAGTTGCCGGCAGGCAGAGCGCCGACTGCGCCATTGTTGGCGTTGATCACGGTGATGAGATCAGTGGATTTCAAGCAGAAACGGGATTGCCATGGCCAAATCATGATCTGACAGCCGAGACCCGTGTGAGCAGGTCGGGAGCCCACGGCCGGCACTGCGTTTCGAGTACAGGCATCGGTGTAGGTCGCCTGCGCGGTGCTCAGAGGCGGCGGACAGTTGGCGTACGAACTCCCCGTACCGAGCCCGGGACCTTCGCTGTTACCGATCTTGAAAACGCTGTCCCGGATATCGCCCAGCGTGCCGATGTTCCCGGTGATCAACTGCAGGAAGGTGGTATACCAACTGGTCGCAGTACCATGGACACCAAACAAGGGGGTGTCGGGACCGCCGTAACCAAAGCCGTTGGACGAGAAGGCCTGCAACTGCTGATACAGCGCGGTCAAACCCGCCGTTTCATTGGTCGCAAGATACGAAGCGGGACACCAGACCATGCGCGGCGCGAAGTACGGTTGAATGGCCTGGTGACAGGCAATCAATTGCGCCTGGTAGTTCGCATCGCTCTGGATCGATGCTCCATTGATATCGACATTCGCATCGATCGACTCATCGGCGGTCGCGAACAGATCGACTCGATTGTCGGTATCCAGCTCGGGGATGGCCTGGGCCACCCCGATATACATCTCCTGCTTCGCGGCCCACATGGCCGGATTGTCCGAATCCAACTGCGCGCGAGCGTTGGTATTGGTTTGAAAGAACGTGTTGATCCAGGAGGCGGGCATCCAGGCTGGCCAGTAACTGCCATCGACCTGTTTCTGCTTACCCAGGAGATAACTTCCTCCCCCACCGGAATATCCCGAGAGGGTGGCGGTGGTCGTCGTGCTCGAGGTCACCGGATAGGTGCGGTTACCGATGTTGCAGAACGTCCAACCGGAGCTGCCAAAGCCCGCAGAATCCGTAATGGTGCTACCGGAAACGGAGGTGGTCGAACCGCTGTGGGTCGAATAGAACGAGCCCTGCCAGAACTTGCAGGATAGATAAACCTTCTTCTCGGTGTGGGCCTTGAGGATATTCAGCACCGTCGTCAGGTTGTTCCTGAACGTGGTGAAGGTCTGCTTACCGTTGGTCAGGGCGGCATCGGAGATGGATGACCAGGTGAAATTGATATTAACCCGGTTACAGCTGTTGGCCGGGTTCGCAATCGTCGCAATGGCGGCCTGGAGCGTGGAGACCTGATTTCCGGGAAAGAACTGGTTGTCCATGTGGAAACCGTGCCCGGGGTGAATCCGGATAGCCCCTGCGGTCACCGGATTGCATTGGACGCCCGCAGAGCGGCCACCGGTCGCGAACTGATCGAAGGCCTCGACCTTGTAGAACTGCGTCCCTGGCAGGCTGTCCGTGAGGCTCAGCTGGTTGGCAGGCAGGGATCCACCTACCTGGGTGTACGTGCCGTTCAGTGAGCTCGAGCGATACACCCGATAGCCCGCAATGGCGCTTTGACCGGTGGGTGTCGGGGGGACCCAGGTGAGTGTGGCGGTGGATCCTGCGACCGAGCTCGAGAGCGCGGGTGCCGCGAGCGCCGTGGTGAGCGTTCGGACGGCGGTAATCTGCATATCGGTAATGACCTTCGGGATGCGGGCGATAACCTGAAAGCTCGACTCGTTGCCCCACTCTCCGGGGCCGTCCGGGGTGATGAGCCGCGCCGCCCCGTACCACGTCCCCACCTCGAGCGTGAGAGCGGGCACAAAGGCTTTCTTGGTGGCGACGACGTTGTCGTTGACGATGACCGTGTACGTGCCAGGGGTCGTCCCGAAGCCGTACTGCAGTTGGGTAATGAATCCGGCCGGGATGGGGGTGCCGTCGCTGAAGAGGCCCGGGACCGTCAGGCTCACCGCAACAGGATTGGTTACGGTGGGCAACGGATTCTCCAAA
>Ga0207671_10004449_pt1 | contig 13393 bp, 14 predicted proteins | sample KBSC24metaG_FD_184352 | JGI IMG/M metagenome (GOLD analysis project Ga0207671, IMG submission 184352) | Corn rhizosphere microbial communities from Kellogg Biological Station, Michigan, USA - KBS C2-4 metaG (SPAdes) (version 2) | ecosystem: Host-associated > Plants > Roots > Rhizosphere > Soil... | reverse complement strand
CCAACGGAAAGGGCTGGTCGGTGGGAGCGCCACCCATAGGAGCAGATGGCAGCTCCGCCATTCTCGACCTGCAACTGCTTTGGACATATCAGTGGGCTGCCGACCTGGAGAGCAAATTAGGGATAAAATACTATGTCGATCTTTATACCCAAAAAGCGGCACAGCTAAAGCAAATGATACAACATAAATATTGGAGCTCCGCTAAGGGACTATATGCCGACACCAAAGAGAAAACATCTTTTTCCCAGCATGCGAACTCGCTTGCCATTCTCACCGGCATGCTGAACAAGACCGATGCGTTGGCGGTAGGCCGGCAGATGCTGACAGACAGTACCCTGACGCAATGCACTATCTATTTCAAATACTATCTGCACCAGGCGCTGGTCAGGGCCGGCCTTGGAGATGGATATATGGACTGGCTTGGGATATGGCGTAAAAATATCGAATGGGGGCTCACCACCTGGACGGAAGATTCCAATATCGAATTCACCCGATCCGACTGCCATGCCTGGGGCAGCAGTCCGAATATCGAATTCTTCCGGACGGTGCTTGGCATCGATAGCTATGCGCCGGGATTCCGCAAGATCAGGATCGAGCCGCATTTGGGGAAATTGACTAATGCGCGTGGAACCATACCTCATCCCAACGGAAAAGTGGCTGTCAGCTATAGTTTTCATCAGGACAAATGGGCCATCGACATCAGCCTGCCGGCGGGAACCTCGGGAATATTCGTTTGGAAAGGAAAGGTCTATGAGCTCAAAGCCGGCGATAACAAGCTGACGATCTGAATAACCCTATTTCTTCTGAAAGTTGAACATCCAGCGGATGCCGAATTTATCGAGGCAGGTTCCCCAATAGGCTCCCCAGAACATATCCTGCAACGGCATGATGTCCGAGCCACCGGCGGAGAGTGCATTGAACAGCCGGTCGGTCTCTTCTTTGCTGTCGGGTTCCAGACAGATGGTAGTATTGTTACCGATTTTCAACTTATGGCCCATGGATTCCAGCATATCGGTGCCCTGGAGCTTTATGCCGCCCAGTATCGGAAGGCTCACGTGCATGATTGTGTTCTTTTCGTTGTCGGGGAGGGGCGGCATGCCCGGCATGGGAGGAACGTCCTTCATCCGGGCCATCGGTCCGTCAAACTCAGTCTTGAACAAGGATTTGTAGAAATTAAATGCTTCTTCGGTGTTGCCCTGAAAATTCAGATAGATAGATACGCTTGACATATGATTAGTTTTTTGTTGGTGTAAAGCTGGCAATTTTTTTTCATAGTCCGGGGCGGGGATTCCGACAAGTTGGGGAGGGATTGCGACAAGTCGCGTAAATTAGCTAAAATTTCAGCTCCCTGACTATGATAGCGCCTTTCCCACTATTCGTCGATGAAATAAGCCCCGACAAAATAAAGGCAACGGTATCGACGAGCAGTACAGTTGTTTCTAACCTTAGAACGATGTCGCTGGATATGCCCGCTCCTCACCGGGATAATCTCTTTAGTACAACGAATGGGATATTCATTATGCCGATAGGCCGGTTCATTTGCATGCTGATCAGGGACAATTTCAACATCAGCATGATCATTCTCGACCTCACAGGCAAGGAGGAGCTTGCCGTGAGGATGGCTGAAAAGCTTGGCCACGTGGATCTTCAGGATAAGTTTATGAGTGTGTACGAGGAGATCGTCAGCCATCCGGAGAGACACAATCGGTTCAAGCTGGTGGTGGGGAAGGCGGAAAATGTCAGCTGATTCACGTTAAACAAAGAAAAATGAGAATTACTCCTCTTCTTGTGATCTCCATACCAGGCCTTGGGTTTGGATCGTCAACCAGGGCTATCCCCATAGTCTGAATGAATGAATCGGGTAGTTATGTGTATCAATTGACATCGTTGGCTACATACAGCCTCGGTCCCAGCTTTGTATTTAAATAACTCCTTAATTCCGGGTATTGGTTGTTCTTGAGGAAAGAGCGAAGCCTCAGCTTATGACTCATTTTACCATCTTCCAGCTTGAATACGGGTGCCTTTTTAAGGGCAGAAAACAGGCAATAAATTCCAAGAGCGGCAGGGATCACTGGTATGACTATCGATTCTATATAAATCGTATACGCCCGGGGATTGGTGAACAGCCAATACACATATAGGCTTTGCTTGATGGCAAAAACAATCATTGCAATTCCGAGGAGTAGAATGATAAGTGGCCGCTTGATTTCCGATCCTCTCAGGATAGACGCTTTTGTTACCTCATCATAGCTGATGGTCTTGAAATTGAATTTATTCCTTAGGAGATGTATACCGGTGTCGGACAAGGCAAAGTCTTCGGATTGGAACTGGTAGGGGGTCATAGGGCAAAAATAAAAAAATTTTGAAAATGTTGTCCTATTTGTACCGGCTTGGTTGTTATTACGGTGACAGGTTGATTTCAACCATTTATTTACCAAAAAAAGAATCCCAATGGACATGTTCAAGAAAATTGATCATAACAGACGCAGCTTTTTAAGAAGTGCCGGTATGCTTTCAGTAAGTCTCCCGTTCCTCGGGTTTGTAGGTAAACAATCCCAAATAACAGGCGATGCCGCCGACCCGATCATAGAGATACACACTGGGAATAAGGTCACGGTCCTGGTCAATGTATTCACGGTGCTGCCTGAGAACGAACAAAAGCTCGTTGACCTCCTCGAAGAAGGGACCTCGTCCATATTCAGCAAACAGCCCGGGTTTATCTCGGAAAGCATTCACAGGACGGGTGATGCCAAGCGGCTGGTTTTATATGGCCAGTGGGAAAATCAGCAATACATCGACGCATTCCGCAAATTACCCGAGGTCGGGCAGTACTTTAAAAAGATCGTGGCCCTCGCTACAGTGGAAACTGTTGTCTGTAACGATGTTGCCTTTGTACACCATAAATAAGACGCGATGCGAAATAATGTTTTGATCACAGGTGGGACGAGTGGTCTTGGTAAAGCCATCGTTGAAGAACTGGCGTCAGGAGACTTCGAAATCTCAATAGTGGGTAGAAATAAGGATAAGCTCGCATGTTTCAAAAGACCTAATATACATGGCATTTACGGCGATGCCACCAATGAGCGCTTAATTAACAAGGTAGTCAGTGATATCAAGCCCCAAATAATGATCCTCAATGCGGGTGCAACGCCTATTATGGGGTCGCTGGAAGAGCAAACCTGGGATTCGTTTAACACTGTCTGGAACACAGATGTAAAAGCAGGATTATATGGGATACAGGCTGCACTAAAGGCTCCTTTAACTCGTGGCAGCAGGGTGGTGGTGGTTTCAAGCGGGGCGGCCATGATCGGGGCTCCATTGTCAGGTAGTTATGCCGGCGCAAAGAGAATGCTATGGTTTATGACACAGTATGCAAATGACATAGCGCAAAAAAAAGGACTTGGGATCACTTTCCAGAACCTCGTACTAATGCAAATGATCACTGAGACGGATTTTGCACAGACTATCGCGGGTGAGTATGCAAAACGTGAAGGCGTGGCGATTGAGAGATATGCCGAGGTAAGGTATGGCGAACCGATGTCTTCTGTCGAGTATGGAAAACATGTACATGATTTTTTAACCAGGCCGGAGTGTGCTCAAGGCGTGGCATATGGGATACGGAAAGACACCGGGGTCAAATTGATCGATTATTAAGCTTTTATAATCAATTGTTTACGAGGGCGTATTTGTTTTTTTGAAAAAACCGACCGTTTTGCCTGGCTCAATCGTCAAAAGATAAACACAGACAAAATGGAAAATCTAAAAGACAAAGTAGCCGTGGTATTTGCCGCCTCCGGAGAGATTGCAGGAGCAGTCGCACGATCGTTTTCACAACACGGGGCAAAGGTCTATGTCACCGCCCGGAACCTGGATGCCGTAAAAGTATTGGCGCAGGAGATCAAAGCCGGTGGCGGACGTGCGGAAGCCGCCAAAGTGGATGCTTTGAACGCGTCCGAGATCGACAGTTTCCTAAAAAAGGTCGCTGCGGACAATGGCAAAATAGATATTGTATTCAATGGCATCGGTGCCAGCTACAGCGAGATGGGGGGCCGTCCACCCACAACCGTGGCTACTTTCGAACAGTTTATGGCTCCGATGGAAAAGATCTGCGGCTCGCAATTCCTTACTTCCAGGACAGCCGCAAAATATATGATGCAAACCCGATCAGAAGGGACTATTCTGCTTCACACGGCCGCCTTATCCCGATCCAAATTTCCCAATCTGGCAGGCATCACGGCAGCCAGCGCAGCCATCGAGGGGATGACGCGGGTCATGGCCGCCGAATGGGGAGGGGATGGTATAAAAGTTACCTGTATCTGTTCCGGCGCCATAATGGAGACAAAGCGGATCTCCGGATGGATCGATGCTGCTGCAAAACAGCTGGGAATACCTGCCGAACAGATGATTGCTCAATACAAAGCTTTCGACATATTAAGGACGAGCCCGACATTGAAACAAGTTGGCGAAACAGCTTCTTTCCTGGCCTCTGAAACAGGGGTAGTTTTCAACAGCCATGTTGTCGACGTGGATTGCGGCAAGCTGAACATATTATAGTACATTTAATTTACCATGGATAGAGAAGAAGTCCTAAAATGTGCGATAGCCGGAGATATCAATGCATTCCAGACCCTGTTTGCCGAATTTCAGGCCCAGCTGAAATCTTATCTGTACCGTTTGCTCACCGATAGAAATGATGTCGATGATCTGACACATGATACCTTTATCAAGGCATTTTCCAGGCTGTCTACGTTTAACCAGGACTCTTCTCTAAAAACCTGGATATTCAAAATAGCAACCAACCTTGCTTATGATCATTTAAGGAAAAAGAAGAGATGGCAGGCCGATGCCCAGGACAGAGCGGCGGACTTAGCCATAGGTTCGGAAGAGATCAGGCGCGTCTTCTGGATGGTTCATGACACCTCACCTGCCGGAGCTTATGAAATGAAAGAGCATATCGACTATTGCTTTACGTGTATTTCGAAGACCCTGCCTATCGAAAACCAGGTAACGCTGATCCTAAAGGATATCTACGACTTTCAGGTCAAGGAGATCTCTCTTATCCTGGGCAAGACGGAAGGCGTGATAAAACACCTGCTGAATGACGCAAGGAATGTCATGACGGATATTTTCGAGCACAGATGTGCGTTGATCAATAAGAATGGCGTTTGCCACCAATGCAGCCACATAAATGAGATTTTCAATCCCAAACAGCATCAGCAGGAGGAACTGATGAAACTGGAGCTGGTCAAAGCTTCAAAAAAATACAACAGAGAGGAGCTTTTTGCACTACGGACCCTCTTGGTAAGGGCCATCGATCCGCTGCATGCTTCCGGTACCGACTTCCATGACTCCATTATGAAGTGCTTGAAAACGGCTATCGGTGAAGTAGACGATTTTTTTGGCCAATATTAATAAATATTTATTTTACATTTATACGGTAAACGATTAATTGCTATTTGTATACATTCGTCGGAGATAATCTTTAACATGCTTAGTATTAAGGAATTAAAGGATGGAGATGAATTTTATTTCAGACAAGTGTTTGACCAATACCATCAAAAGCTTTATTTCTTCATTCTTTACAAAACAAAATCCGAATATATAGCAGAAGAAGTGGCGCAGATGGCCTTTACCAAGCTTTGGCAAAGCCGCCAAACCTTGCGGGAAGAATACACTATTTCCACACAACTGTTCAGGATCGCCACTACCATACTTATTGATTTTCTGCGGAAGTACAATAATAAAGATGCGGTAACTGGCCGGCTGGATGTGCTGGAAGCCGAAAAAGGAGTTGACAGTACAAATGAAAGAATGAGCGGCGTCGAATTACAAAAGAGAATTTCGGAAGCCGTTAAGGAAATGCCCCCCGTAAGAAAACAGGTATTTGAGATGAGCCGGGAGCAAGGTATGTCATACAGAGAAATTGCCGAGACCTTGTCTGTTTCTTCCAAAACAGTAGAAGCACATATTTACAAGGCATTGAAACAGATAAAAAAGCATATAGTTTGATAACGGAGGAAGTTATAATAAATTTTTTTGAAGGCAGATGCAGCGCCAGGGATGCTGCTATTGTACAGGCATGGCTCAAAGAAAACCCGGCCAAATTGAAAGAATACATCGGAGTCGAAGAATGGGAGGACTTTCAGCCGGCTCATGTTTTACCGCCCGATGTATCCGGCAGATTATGGAACAACATAAATAAAAATACTAATTCCTCTGGTGCGCATTATTCATATCTGAGATGGGCGGCAGTGGCAGCGTCCGTCTTATTGGCTGTAGGTCTGTCCTGGCAGTTTATTGTAAAAGAGCAAAGAACAAGCACAGCCGGCGTTTCAAAGGGCGAAAAAACAAAGGATATTTTCAATAATGCCCTTTCCCAAAAGACGCTTACATTAAGCGATGGATCTACGGTAGATCTCTCGCCCAACAGTACGCTCTCTTATCCCGAGAACTTTAACTCCTCAAAAAGAGATGTAGTATTAAATGGCGAAGCAACCTTTAACATAGCCAAAGATGGCGCCAAGCCCTTTTCCGTGTATAGCAATGCTGTTTTAATCTCTGTCCTGGGTACCCGTTTCACGGTCAACTCCAACCAGGCGGATAGCGCTACAAAAGTGATCCTGCATGAAGGCAAGGTAATGGTAAAGATCCCCAAAGGAGAATATTACCTTACTCCCGGTGATGTTTTTATATTTAAGAAGGCCAACAAGTCCTTCCGTATCCTACATCTGGAAAAGGATAAAGATGGTTCCTATGTATTCGACAATTCCCCCCTCGACGTTGTATTCGACCAATTGCAGATCATTTACAATACAAAGATCATATATAACAGGGCGGAGCTGGGCAACCGGTCGTTTATTGGAAGAGTAGAGAAAAAAGATTCGGTATACCATATACTCCAAAGCATTGCGCTGCTCAATAACTTCCATCTCCATAGACAGGGGGATAGCTGTATTATAAGCAATTAATATATATAGCCTCACCTCAAATTAAGTTAATACTAACAGTAAGGGTACGATTCAGGTAATGCGTATAATAGAGAAATAAAATCTTCACCACGAAGAATAAGTTTTACTTTATGATTACATCCATTACCAAAACAAGGCCATTTCTGTTTATTCTTTTATTGACGATCTGCTGTCATATTCGGTTGATTTCCAACGCCCAGGATTTTAACGATATAAAGGGACAGGTAAATGACGAAAGCGGGCAGCCCGTAACTTATGCGTCTGTAACAGCAAGGAACCAAAGCACCGGCACAACCACAACGACACAAACAGATTCGCTGGGTGTTTTTACTTTTCACAATTTGCCGGCTGGAGGCCCCTATTCATTTGCTGTTTCGCATGTGGGTTTTCAAACTCAAACAATTTCCGGATATGACATAAAATCCGATGCCAATATCTCACTGTTGATCAAATTAAAAGCAGTAGAGAATGGTTTAAATGAAGTTATCGTTACCGGTCGGGCCGGCGCTTTAAATCGCACCAAACTTCAAACAAGCTATTCCGTTACCACCATCGGATATAATGCTCTGAGCCTGCAAGGCCCGACCAGTGTTACCGAGACTTTAAAATCCGTACCGGGCCTCTGGGTTGAATCAACCGGAGGTGAGGCGAGTGGTAATGTAAGAGCAAGAGGTGTCCCAGTGGACGGTTACGGATCGATCCAGCTGCTGGAAGACGGAGTTCCTGTACAACATGATCCGGCCCTGGGCTACCTCAACGTAGACCAGGCATTTCGTTTTGATGAGACCATCCAATCTATAGAAGTCGTTCGTGGAGGACCGTCTGCTGTATTTTATTCGAATGCACCGGCTGGTGCAGTAAACTATATTCCCCGCGCCGTAGGTGATAGAACAGAGGGTATTTTTAAGGTCACCGTAGGAGATTACGGTCTTAACAGAGAGGATTTTTGGCTGGGCGCTCCTATCGGCGATGGCTGGAAGCTTTCCGCCGGAGGGTTTTACCGTACAGGGACAGGGGTGCGCAACCCAGGTTTCACCGGCAATCATGGCGGGCAGATCAGGGCTTCTCTTGGCAAAACCTGGGGGAAATCATTGTTTAATGTCGACTTTAAGCAATTAAATGACAATGTGGTGTTTTACACAGATTATCCTATGACCTATAATAGTAAAGGAAAAATAGTAGCTGTGTCGGGTTTTGATGGCAATTATGGTGCAATTGCAGGCGCCGAAACTCAACGAATGAACATGATCCAGGGGGACAACAGCCTTTACCATTATGACAATACGGTAGGAACTGCCGTAAACAGAAGCCAGGTCACAGTTAAATTTCAGACTGAATTTTCTAATGGCTGGGTCCTGAAGAATTCACTTCGTTACGATAATACGCAAACGCAACGTAACGGCTTGTTTGCGCTGAATTTATTATCTGCCGATTCGTTTTACAGAGCCCAGTCAGGCCTGCTGACACAAGCTCCGGGTGCGACACAATTAGGTTTTCAATATGTGAATGGCGGCGCATTATTTGACAATGCCAACCAAAATGGTAACGGCCTTGTTATTCAGGGCGGATTAAGAGGCATTACGATGCCTGTTACGGAAGTCACCAATGACCTGCATCTTTCGCATGTTTTTTATACCGGCTCGTCCAAACACGATTTTAACTTTGGATACTATTACGCTCACTTTTCTGAGAACTTTTCCAGATATTCTTCCAAGGTATATCTGGATGTTCAAAACAATTCGAGATTGTTGAATATCGTAGCGCTAAATGACAGTGGCAAGGTGATACACACCTATTCCGATAATGGAGTATCCCAGTATGGATATGAGTGGGCGGATGCCAATGGGGAGCAGACGACCAATGCCCTCTATGTAAGTGATGAATGGCAGCTGACTCCTGCCTTTCGTATCGATGGCGGCGTGCGTTGGGAATATTCGCAGACGGATGGGGTTGTAGAACAATCAAAAACCGTAAACTTAGGTACTTATGCGACATCCGCGATAACCACCGGAAATGGGATATTTCAAGGCTATAATCATCATTTTGACTATACCACCTGGACATTGGGTGCGGATTATCAGCTTTCCGACAACATGGGCCTCTTCGGCAGGTATACTTCTGCGGCACGGATCCCGGGTTTTGCCACTTACTATACCAATGTCAATGCCACGCCTGTCACCCAGACAATGGACCTCGGTGAACTTGGACTCAAATACGCCCGCAGGCTATATTCTGTGTATGGCACAGGATTCTGGACAAAATATCATAACGTCGGATTTACAAATACGGTCAGTACCTTAAATGGGTTTACCACGGTGAACGCTATGGCGAACACAGAGACCTTTGGTCTTGAATTCGAGGGCAGCATATATCCGGTGAAATGGTTTGATGCTTCGGCGACGGCTACACTGCAGCATGGAGAATACCAGGGTCTTGTTGCAGATGTTGTTTCCGGAGGGACGCTGCAGCAAAAATACAATTACAATGGTAACAAGCTTATCAGGGTGCCAACCGCCTCTTTCAGGGTTGTGCCGGGCTTCAATCTTTTTAACAACCATCTTCGCCTGCAATCCCCGATAGAGTTCGAGGGCAAGCGTTATACGGATGTTGCGAACTCTCAGATCCTTCCGGCCTATACAAAAGTTGATTTGGATGCCCAGGTAAGTGTTACCAAAGAAATTTCAGTCTTTGGAGTGATTGATAATCTTACCAATTCCATGGGTCTTACAGAAGGTAATCCACGCCAGGGTGAGATCCAAAGCGCAGCTGCGGGTCAGTATATCTTCTTAGCGCGTCCATTGCTTGGCAGGAGCTTTAAGATCTCATTGAGATATAAGTTTTAACAAATAAGAACCCTCGTCTTTTTTGAAATGCCCCCAAAAAGTTAGACACTTTGGGGGCATTTTTTATGGATAAAAGAGTGAAATACAGTTTCAAGGAAAAGCTGTTGGTAGTTCGGTCCATCCTTTCTGGACAAGAATCAGCTAATTCAGCAGCCATCAAGAAGGGAGCGCACAGAAAGACGATCCAGGGTTGGGTAAGTCTATATAAGCATCATGGCAAAGCAGGATTAAAGGATAAGCCAAGGAATGATTATTCGGAAGGGTTTAAGCTCAAGGTTATCACTCACATGTTGAAAAACCATTTATCTTTAATCGAGACAGCGGCTTTCTTTGGTATTCCAACTGATTATACAGTTAGGTGTTGGGCTAATAGATATGAGAAAGAAGGCCCCCAAGGTCTGCTTCGGAAAAAAAGAGGTAGAAAAAGGTCAATAATGAGTAAAAAGCCGAAAAAAGCTAAGCTACCACCGACAGGTTCAGTAGAGGATCGGCTTGCAGCGCTGCAAGCGGAAAATGAATATTTACGGGCGGAAAATGCTTTCTTAAAAAAGTGGAGGCCTTAGTTCAGGAAGAAAAAGCTGCCCAAAAGCAAAGCAAGCAGCAAAAGCCATCAAAGAATTAAGGCCTGTCCATGCGCAAACCTTACTGCTAAAAGCAGCTGGGATGGCACGAAGTACATTTTACTATCATCAGAAAAAATTGGTTCAAGAGGACAAATATGCTACGCAGCGAGCATTGATAGTGTCTATTTATCATCAACATAAAGGGCGGTACGGCTATAGGAGGATTACATCAGTCTTAAAACAATCGGGTCACCTGATCAACCACAAGACTGTATTGAAGATCATGAACGAATGTGGCATAAAAAGCAGGATTCGGATTAAAAAGTATCAGTCCTATAAGGGGCAGCAAGGGAAAATAGCCAGAAACTTACTAAAACGCGACTTTAAGGCCGCTAAACCTTGCCAGAAGTGGGTTACAGATGTAACCGAGTTTTCTGCCGGAGGCAAAAAACTCTATTTTTCCCCTATTCTGGATCTGTTCAACGGAGAGATCATAAGTTATAACTTATCAGAGCGTCCTACCCTCGAACAAACAATGGATATGTTGAAGAGCGCACTAAATCGCTTACCGTCGACAGCCAGACCCATACTCCATTCAGATCAGGGTTGGCAATACCAGATGAAACAATACCAGGCAACCTTACGAGAAAAAAAGATCAAACAAAGCATGTCCAGGAAAGGTAATTGCCTGGATAATGCCGCCATGGAAAGTTTTTTCGGTACTTTAAAATCAGAACTTTACTACCTAAAAAAATTTGATTCTATCACGACCTTAAAAAAGGATATTATAAATTACATTGATTATTATAACAACGACCGGATAAAACTTAAATTAAAAGGCCTGAGCCCGGTCAAATACCGAACTCAAGCCACTTAAACTAAACTTTAACCCGTCTAACCTTTGGGGTTCACTTCATTTTGCGAGGGTTTTTATTTACGCTAAGCTAAGTTTGGGTTTCACCCACGCGACGTACCTTTCTACGGCATCTGTCGACTCGGGGGCCCTGCCCACAGCCATCTGGAAAGTATGCTGCATTCCCGGGAAGACATCGATGCGGACATCCACACCCGCCTGTCTGGCCCGCTCCGCCAGGGCCGTGCTGTCGTCCAGCAGAAGCTCATCCCCTCCTGCCTGGAGATACAGCGGGGGAAGTCCTTTTAGATCTGCATACAGTGGATTAGCATAAGGATCCCGGGGGTTGCCGTTGGTACCGAGGTACATGGCAGCTATCCCTTTTACCCATTCTTTTGTGAACAGCAGGTCCTTGCCCTGGTTATATACCAGCGAGTCCATGACGCCTTCCATATCGTACCAGGGGGATATCGGCATAGCAGCCGCCGGCAGGGGCAGACCCCGGTCACGAGCTGCCAGCATGGTGGTAATGCAAAGGTTGCCGCCGGCGGAGTCGCCGACAAAGGCGATATGCGACGCCGTGATACCCTGGTCGAGCAGCCACGAATAGGCGTTCAGCGCATCTTCTAACTGGGCGGGATAGGGGTTTTCCGGAGCATACCGGTATTGCAGGATCAGGGCCCGGCAGCCGATGGCCTTGGCAAAATGGGCGAATAATTTCCGGTGCGTGTACATGGACCCTGAAAAAAAGCCTCCGCCGTGAAAGGCCAGGAGGACCCGGTCCGTCGAGCATTGTTTTGGAACGGCCCAGAGAGCAGGAGCGCCGCCGGCATCCACTTCGATGTAATCCACACCACCCGGCTCGGGAGTAAGGCTTGCCCATCCTTCTCCGAAGTCCCGTGCGGCGTCCAGGGAGGCGTGGTGGTTCGCTGCGGCTGCGATCGTGCGCCACCATTGACCGACTGCTTCAATAGGTTTGCTTGCTGTTGTCATTATTTTAGATATTTTGAGACAAAATTGCCGTCCCGCACTGGCAAATAAAACTGGTAATTGTGACTTCTTGAGGGGGTATTTGTGACACGAATTCGCGCTAAATTTGCCCAGACCAATACACGAAACACCATGAAGATCATTTCCCTGCTTCTCCACGAGGACGTCTATACTTCTGCTATCGGCGGCGTCATCGACCTGCTCTTCGGGGCGAACCAGTACCTGCTGGAGTCGGGGCATCCGGAAGCCTTCCGCCTGGAATTGGTGGGGGAGAAAGCAAAAAATATCCAGTTGGACGTCCCGGCCCAATTCCACTGCTATACCACCATCGACAAAGCATGCCTGCCTCACCTGATAATTATCCCGGGATTCAAAGGAGACACCACCGCCACCCTTCGTAAATATGGAGACGTGGTACGTTGGATAGGAGAGATGCATCGTTGCGGAGCAGAGATCGCCAGCATGTGCGTAGGCAGCTTTTTTCTGGCCGAGGCCGGACTACTGGACGGCAAGATCGCTACCTCCCATTGGGCCGCCACTAGCGAGATGCAGCGGCGGTACCCCTTGGTTAAGGTACAGTCGGACGGGATCATCACTGACCAGGAGGGTGTTTATACCAGCGGCGGCGGCTTCTCGGCTTTGAAGTTGATCTTGTACATTATCGAGAAATTTTGCGGCAGGGAGACTGCTTTGGCTGTCAGCAAGATCTACTCCATCGACATCAATTATGCCAGCCAGGCGCACTTCGCCGTCTTTTCAGGCCAGCGTCAGCATGGGGACGAGGAGATCCTGAAGTCCCAGTCCTACATCGAGGAACACTACGCCTCCAACCTGTCGATCGAACAGGTGTCTGCCTTATGCCATACGGGCAAGCGCAACTTTATCCGCCGATTCAAGGCCGCCACTCATAATACCCCCATAGAATACTTGCAGCGCGTCCGTGTCGAAGCAGCCAAGAAGGTGCTGGAGAATGAAGACTGTTCCCTCGACGAGGTCATGGACCAGGCAGGTTATGAGGATATCAAAACTTTTCGGATGGTTTTCAAACGGCTGACGGGGCTCTCTCCCCGGGACTATCGGAAACGCTATTCGAGGAAGTGAGTTACTTTTGTTAAGAATAAAATAGTACCTCTCATGTCATCTACCACACCGGAATTAATAGGTCAACAGTTCGGC
>Ga0207671_10004447_pt1 | contig 13395 bp, 9 predicted proteins | sample KBSC24metaG_FD_184352 | JGI IMG/M metagenome (GOLD analysis project Ga0207671, IMG submission 184352) | Corn rhizosphere microbial communities from Kellogg Biological Station, Michigan, USA - KBS C2-4 metaG (SPAdes) (version 2) | ecosystem: Host-associated > Plants > Roots > Rhizosphere > Soil... | reverse complement strand
CCCGAAAGACAAGCGGTTGCTGTACTTAAATCTTGGAGATACCTGGTAATCCAAATTAAATCGTGCCTGAAGCGTTTTTGCATAGCTGTTAACAATAAGGCCCTGGTCATTAATATACCGGATACTGGAGTAGTATTGCACGCTTTTTTCGCCTCCGCTTACACCAAAATCAAGAATGTCCCTTTTGGCGGTCTGGGTGATCACATCCTGATTGTCATTGTCCGAGTTAAAGACAACATTTAAGGAGTCATTAGTGGTGGTTGGTTTATCAGGACTGGCACCATTATATAAATTCCGTTCAATGCGCAGATCTCTGGAGTTTGGCTGCTCTAGTTTATGCGCCATTACGCCAAAAATGCGGGCATACTGTGCATTGATCAACGGCTTACCCGGCTTACCGCGTTTAGTGGTGATCAGAATAACGCCATTGGCAGCCTGCGAGCCATAAATGGCAGCCGAAGCCGCATCTTTTAAAACCTCTATCGACTGGATATCGTTTGGGTTTACGTTATCGGCGCTTTGGCTTAAAATACCATCAATTACAAACAAGGGCGAATTACCCGCACTTGAAAAGGTTGATCCACCACGGATCTGGATAGAACCCGTTGCGCCCGGCTCACCCGAATCATTGATAACCAGCACACCCGATGCCTGTGATTGCAAGGCATCTATCAGGTTTATGGGATGGCGCTCCTCGATCTGCTTGGCGGTTACTGTTGATATGGCACCGGTCAGGTCGCGTTTGGCTACCGACTGACCATATCCCGTTACAACAACCTCACTTAAATCGGTTGCCGATTCTTTTAGCGTAACGTTAATAGTTTTACGATCGCCAACTACTATTTCTGTTGAAACATAGCCCACGGACGAGAACACCAATGTCGCGTTATTGTCGGGCACGTTGATCAGGTATTTACCATTCCCATCGGTCAAAACACCAACCTGCGTACCTTTTAATTTTACACTTACACCCGGCAATGGGCCTTTGGCATCACTTACCACTCCGGAGATGGATATGGCTGCAGTCTGTTGTCTTTTATCGGTAATGATGACCAGGTTATTGCCATTCAGTTTGTAAGTAAGATCTGTTTGTGACAGCAACATTTCCATCACCTCAACAATAGAGGCGTTGCGCAGATCAGCCTTGTAAATAAGCTTTGCATTCAAAGCATCATCATTATAAACAAAGCGATAGCTGCTTGCCTTTTCCACTTCGGCAAGTGCTTTTTTTATCGAAACGTTATGCAGGTTAATATTGATCTTATCCTGCCCGTAGCCTTTTGAAAAAACCTGAAAGGATGATATCACAATCAGGATAAGGGTACACTTTGTCATGAGAAATATTTTTATAAGGCATTGCAACCGCATATTGCTTATGCGGCAAGCATTTTTTTTCATAATTTAGTCTTTAGGTTACTTTAATTATTGGTTTTAGACGACTCGTAATTTTGAAGGACCAACACTGCGGGGGATGCGTCAACATTCTCCGCTTTTTGGTTTTATTAGCATTTTTATGGGTCAAGTTTTATCATACGCACGGGGTTTATGGTTAATATGCCGGTCAATAAATGACCACTTTATCGTTATCAATTAAAAAGTTGAAATTGCTGGTAGCCTTAAGCGCTTCCAGAGCTGTTGTCAATGATTCTTTGGTAAACTTTCCGCTGAATTTTTTTTGTTTCAGCTGATCATTTTTAAAGGAGATAGAAACGCTGTACCAGCGTTCCATTTTTTTGGCCACTTCATCAAAACATTCATCATCAAACACCAGCTTATTTTCAAGCCATTGCGCTTCTGATGGCAAAGAATCGTTTTTTGCCTTATGAAAAGTGCTTAAGGTAATAAGGGTATTATTTTCATTAGCATCGTATTTTTCTTTGTTGGGGATAGTCAATTTTTCGGACGGTTTTAATATGATCTTGTGATCGGGATTTGATACCGGGGTGAGCTCTATTCTACCCCTGATCAGCGATGTTTCAGAAACCATATCATTGGCATACGATTTTACATTAAAAGCGGTGCCCAATACCTTGATCTGCATGGTTGTAGTGTTCACAATAAAAGGATGTTCACTATCCTTTACCACATCAAAAAAGGCTTCGCCGGTTAAGCGGATCTCCCTGTATTTATTGCCGTAGTTTGTTCCGTAAAAGATCTCGCTGCCGGCATTAAGCCATACTTTGGTACCATCGGGTAATACTATTTTACTAATACCACCCAGGGGAGCTGCTATCTGGTAAGTTTTACCCATATTATCTCCTGTAAAACTTCGCCAGCAAAAAAACGACAATACTCCAAAAACCAAACAAGCGGCCGCGATGGATAAGCGGGTCGAACCTGGCCAGATGTTTCTTACTTTAACCGAATCATCCGCTTTATCTTCCGGACTTTGAAAATTATCTGCCTGGGGATTATCCGTTTCCAGTTTACTCTCCAAACGGGCCCACTTTTCCTGTATCTTATGTGAAATAAAACGAGGCGGTTGATCTGGGTTTTGTTGCCATAGGGCTTCCAATACCTGTATGGTGTAAGCATCTGCCCAAGGTTGTGCAAGCAATATATCCAGCTGTTGAAGCTCTTCTGGGCTAGCTTCATTATTCAGTTTTTTTCCTAAAAGTTTCCAAAGAGTTTCCTGGTCCATTGTTGTTAGCTTCAATAACAAGGACAGGGAAAAATGAAAACACCCTAGTGAAAAAATGAATTTAGTTGGCAGATGCCTTTTTGAAGACCATTTTATGATGATCGGGCGAAGCTGAAATTGCTGCCGCTATGGTTTTAAGGGCATTGCCCATATGATATTCTACCGTTTTTGGGGATATATTCAGTATTTCTGCAACGCTCCGGTATTTCAGGTGGTCTTCCTTAACCAGTTTAAATACCATTTTGCATTGTTCGGGTAAGCGTTGTATGGCGCTATTAATAATTTTGGCCAATTCGGCTGTGATCAGTACGTCTTCAACAGAGCTATTAAGATCCTTTAATTCAACCTCAACCGATTCAATATCAACACAGACTATGCGATTTGCCTGGTTATAGTTAAGTGCCTGGTTTTTTATAGCAACATACAAATAAACTGTTAAATTATTCACTTCGCTTAAGCGAATTCGATTTGCCCACACTTTTACAAATACATCATCAACAATCTCTTCGGCAACTTCTGTTTGTTTTACAAAAGAGCTTGCCAGTTTTAATAATCGTTCATAGTATAAAAAGTAGATCTTTTGAAATGCTGCAAGATCATTATCACGCGCTATTTTTAATAATAGCTCTTTAACATCAATATTTAACATGTATAATCAGGTTTGAACAGGCGCATTTATGGTGGAGAAATGCTGGTAATTGGTTAAACCTAATTTAGGGTTGAAAAAAGCCTCAGAAATAAACTATATTGACTAAATACTAACTTCTATTTACAATTTCATTAAAGGTATCCGCCTAATCACAAGTCCGGAATAGTTTAGCTCCACCAAGTATGTACCAACATAAGCTGACATATCGTAACTATTTAATTCAGAAAATTAAGCCTGTGTTAAGTTTCGGTTATTGAATCTGTTTGGGGTTAATTATTCAGTTTTTCTCCAGTATTCAACGGGTTTCTTTGCGGAAAATCAAAAATCCGTAGTCCATGAAACACTCCTACTTCCTTAACAGGTTATTGTTGTTTTCTTCTTTAATCTTCCTGTTTACCTTTTCGTCTGTTGCACAGACCATAAAAGGTAAAGTTGATGATTATAAAACCGGCGAGCCCCTGGCCGGAGCAACAGTACACTTAACACAACAAGGCGTAAACAAAATAGCTCCCGTAAACTTGAACGGAGCTTATATTTTTAAAAACGTACGTACAGGGCCTTATAAAATACAGGTAAATTATATCGGCTATAAATCTTCGCAGGTTTATGAGGGCAGCATCAGCGCTACCGACGAAATAAAGATCATCAATATTGACCTGCAGGATGCAAGCACACAAGTGGCCGAGGTTAAAATTACCGCCCAGGGTAATAAAGAAACAGATAGGGCAGCGCGGGGCATTGAGAAAAATGCCAGCATGATCCAAAACATTCTTTCGGCCAACACCATCAAGCTTTTACCCGATGTAACCGTGGCCAATGCTTTACAACGCGTAAGTGGTGTAAGCATACTGCGCTCGCCCAGCGGCGAAGGGCGCTATGCTATCATACGCGGTATGGAGCAACGCTATAACTCCACGCTGGTCAACGGCATTAAGATCCCAAGCCCGGATCCTGCTTATCGCTTTGTGCCTATGGATATATTTCCGTCAGAAATGCTTGACCGGCTGGAGGTAATTAAAGCCCTTACACCCAGTATGGAGGGTGATGCCATTGGTGGGGTCATGAATTTGGTCATGAAAAGTGCGCCTAACCAGTTTGTGCTTAGCGCTAATATATCTGGTGGTTTTTCAAGTTTATTCTCATCTAACAGACCATTCGTGGCGTTTGGCCCATCGCTTAACAGGCAGTCGCCGGCAAGCATTAATGGTAATAGCTATGCGGCAACTTATAGTGATTTTAATAATAAAGCCATCACCAGTGATAAAAACATGTCGACCCCATTTAGTTCAACAGCAGGTTTAACCATTGGCGACCGCTTTCTGGATAATAAGCTGGGGGTAATTGTTTCGGCCAGTTATCAGAACATTTACAGGGGCTCCAATTCTAAAAGGTTAATCCCCAACGCGCAGCCAGATTATCAGCCCCTACCCAACAGCCCTCAATTTTCCGATTCTTATGATCGTACCTATTCTACCCAAACGCAGCGTTTAGGGATCCATAATAAAATTGACTATGCTATTGATGATAAAAACAAGATCTCGTTATACAACTTGTACATCCATCAAAGCGAATATGAGTCGCGTCTGTCATCAGATACTTTGGGTTTAGGCTTAAATTCTACCGCTTTTAGCAAGCAGATCACGCTATCAAACAGAAGCACCTTAACCCAGCAAACTATTTATAATTCCACGCTGCACGGCGAGCATTTATTAGGTGATGACTGGAAAATTAGCTGGGATGGGGTTTATTCCAGAGCTACCCGCAATATGCCCGACAGAACGGAGTTTTCATACGATGCCAATAAGGCCCTCAATAGCGCTGGAGCGGTCACCAATGAATACGATAATAATACGGTATTAACCCACCATTGGGAAAACAACAAGGATCAGGATATAAGCGGTTACGCCAACCTGATCTATACCCCTAAAATTGCCGGGAAGGTTGTTGAGTTTTCCACTGGAGGTTTATTCCGTCATAAAATAAGAGATGCCTATTACATGGAATATACTTTAAAAGGGGGCTCAACGCTTTATAACAATAATTTTAATTCCATTCCATTCACTATGTCGTCACCTATTGATGGTACCGGCAATAGTAATACCAATTTATCAAACAATTATCATATAACCGAAAACGATAACGCGGAGTATCTGCAGGCTAAATTTGATCTGCTACCTAAACTGCAGGTTTTAGGTGGCGTCCGGATCGAAAATACTAATCTCTCCTACCTTACCCAATCGCCTATTACCGTATCGGCCCGAAGCGGAAAATATATTTATACCGATGTTTTGCCAAGCGTTCACTTAAAATACGCGTTAACTGATGAGCAGAATATCAGGGCATCGTACTTTGCATCCATAAGCCGCCCTGGCTTTGGTGAACAGGTTCCTTATCAAATAGATGGGGAATATTATAAAGAGGAAGGCAACCCGAATTTAAAGCATATTACAGCTGATAACTATGATCTGAGATATGAGTTTTTCCCGGGCGGGGCAGATCAATTGTTACTAGGCTCTTTCTATAAAAAGATCTATAATCCTATCGAATATTATGTTGTGCGTGGCTCCGGGCCGAGCGACCTGCTTATCCAGCCGCAGAACGATCCCGGAAACGCTACAAATTATGGTTTTGAAGCTTTGGTAACCAAGTTTTTTGGCATAATTGGGTTCTCTGCTAATTATACTTATACCCACTCACGAGTTACTACACCCAAATTGCTGTATGCGCCAACTGGTACAAATGGCCAGCCGATGAACAGTATTATAGATGAAACACGCCCATTACAGGGTCAGGCCAATCATGTGGGCAATGCTTCTATATTATTTAAAAGCGCTAAACTGGGTCTGGATATGCAGCTGGCTTATGTATATACCGGCGAACGCCTTGCCCAGGTATCGGCATATGCCAATCTCGACTTTTATCAGCACGCTTATGGTCAGTTAGATTTCTCGTTTGAAAAAACGATCGCCAAACATTTCTCTTTTTATGGCAAGATCAACAACATTACCAATGCAGCTGCCAGGATATATCTGAAATATCCGCATGATAAAATTAAGTCGCAGTTGCAGGAGTTTTTGGGGAAACAGGACATAGCGGCACAAACTTTAGTGCAAAGTGATTACTACAAAACGCTATTCCTTGGTGGTTTCAGGTATAAATTCTAAAAACGGCGAAGTGCTTAAAGTGCTATTAAAAAACAAGTCACTAACGAATAAACTATAACGATGAAAAAATATATAATCCCCATTATTTCCCTGATATTATTTGCATCAGTCTCCGGCTGTCAAAAATGGAAAGGCGAACATACCGAGATTTACAATTACACCCCACCTGCAGCTAACCCGGTAAGTGATAAAGCCCCGCTCTCTTGTGGTGGCGGCAGTACGGTTAGTCCGGTAAAAGGCACCATGCTCAGCGGTAAAACTTACACCGTACAGGCGGGCTGCGACCTGGTTATTAATCCTTTAGATACCCTATTAATGCAACCCGGCGTAACTTTAAATATGGGCGCCGGCAGCAGTCTGATTGTTTTGGGTACTTTGGTGAGCAACGGTTCCAAAAATCAGCCCAACTGGATAACCATCCCCGGAATAACCAAAAACGATGCACCAGGTGGCGTTGCCCCCACTGCAGACCCTGCCTATTCCGGCAAATGGAAAGGTATTATTGGCGGCCCCACCTGCAACCTGATGGTACTACGCTGGACTCATGTGGAATATGCTGGTTTAACCGAGGGCGACGCAACATCTAAACTTGCCAATTCGGGCTCCGGTAACCAATACAGTATTTTATTTGCCAATTATAAAGGGAGTTTTATCATGGAAGATTCCTGGTTGTACGGGGGCGTAGATGATCCTATCCGGATATCAGCGGGTAAAGTTGCCATTTTCCGCAGCACCTTTGAAAAGAACGGGGCCAATGGAGGCGATTGTTTAAATGCTAAGGGTGGAACAGTGGGCACCATGGCCTATAATCTTTTTATTGGTACAGCAACAAACGGGCAAAAAGCATCTAATAAAGGGCAGGCTATCGGCGCGCCGCAAACCAACCTGGTGATGTATAATAACACCTTTGTAAGCGGAGGATACCGTCAACAACAAAGCGGTCGTGGTGGTTGTATCAATTATGAGGAAGGCGCTGCTGGTATGTATTACAATAACGTAGCTATCAACTGCCGGTTTGGGTACCGGGTAGTTGGCAATCCGGTTGCCGATGTGGCACATCTTTCTTACGGCAATAACTATCAATGGGCCGACTCATTAAGTGTGGCTAATCAATTTTATCCGGTTGGTTATATTACCCAGCCTCAAACTACCGATATTCCATCCATCACAACCTCAACAAAATACCTACCTGCTAATTACCCGTTAGGCTCTATTTATGATGGCAGCGATGTGGTTCAGAAAAACAATCCCGCGTTTTTGAATTTTCCCTTACCTACAACAGGTCATGCTCTTTCACAATATAGCGCTGTTGGGAATTTTAATTTCCATTTGCAGGCAAGTTCGCCGCTAATTGGAAAAGGAAACACCAGTATAAAACCATTGATCACGGTTCCACTGGATAAAATTTACGGCCTCTCTGATCCTACCCCTCCGGGTGCTGATCTGGGTTGCTACCAGCTAAACGGTACTGGCAACCAACACTAATAATTTTCAAATCACCAGGAATAGCTGAACTTAAATTCAGCTATTCCTTTATACTCCCCCTCATCAAATGAAATTACTTATTAAAAGCAGTACACTACTGTTGGTTTGCGCGTGTTTTATGGCATCAACAGCCTTTGCACAGTCTTCTAACCTCAAAATTGTATTTATACGCCATGCCGAAAAGCCGGTAATGGGTGATAACCTCACCTGCCAGGGAGTGAACAGATCATTAAAACTTCCGGCTGTTATCAAGGCTAAATTTGGTGTGCCCACTTATCTTTTCGTACCCGCTATGGGTTTGGGAGAAGCTACCAAACATTCCCGGATGTTTCAAACCATTGTTCCTTTAGCAGCAAAGTATAACCTGACGATTAACAGCAGTCGACAGGAAAAGGATTCATTAGGCATCGCCGCGGATCTTAAAAGCAGGACCGGAACTACCCTGGTGGTTTGGGAACATAACAATATTGTGCCTATTGTAAGAGCCTTAGGCGTAAAAGAAAGCGGTTTAAGGTGGCCCGATGATGATTATGATAGCATTTGGGTGGTGACATTTAAAAACGGAATTGCCACTATTGCTTTTGATAAAGAAAATATACACCCTTCTGCTGATTGCAGTTTTTAAATTTCCCGCTCTTTAGGGATTCCGCTTGCTCTTATCAACTTTTATTGATAAAGATTTTGCGTTTCCCCTTTTTTTTCTTTTTTGATAAAGATGGGTTATGTATCTTTATTTACCTTCCCAAGATCACAGCATATATTATAAACCATATTATATCCTTAAAAACAGAAAAACATGTTAGAGAACCTACTTCAATTGGTGACACAAAATGCAGGAGATGCGATTACCAATAACCCTCAAATTCCGAATGAACACAACGAAGCCGCTGTACAGGACGCTTCCTCATCCATAATGGATGTATTAGGCAGCCACGCCTCATCGGGTGGAGGTGGCCTGTCGGGCGTTCTGGACCTGCTTAAAGGTGGTGGTGGCGATTTGACCAGTAATCCTATTGTGAGTCAAATTATACAACAGTTTAGCGGTAAACTACAAAATAATTATGGAGTTGACGGCGCCGCAGCCCAATCAACGGCAAGCAGCCTGATACCACAGGTTTTAGGACAATTAGCCAACAAAACAAACGATGCCGGCGATAGCTCATTCAGCATTCAGGGAATTTTAGGTTCATTAGGCGGGGCCGATGGTAAATTTGACATGAGCGATGCCCTTAATCTTTTTCATGGAGGTGGCGGTGACAACGCAGAAGGAAGCGGCGGCGGTATATTAGGAAAGTTAACCGGTTTATTTGGTGGTTCTAAATAAGTTAAACGTTCGGTCCATTTATGTTACATAAGATAAAAGAAAAGCCTTGTTTTTAGCAACCAAGGCTTTTCTCTTCGTCGGGATGGCGGGATTCGAACCCACGACCTCCAGCACCCCATGCTGGCGCGATACCGGGCTACGCTACATCCCGAAATGGTTGGAAAAGCAAATATAATAAGTAGACACTTATCTCAAAATGATTTGCAGAAAAGTTGCGCTAACTCAATAAGCATGACTTCATTTGCCAAGACTTATTATCTCCTAAAAAAGCTTATTTTAGTTTTAATTATAAACCTTTAAAATTATCGGAATGCTTACTCATCGTATACCGCCCATGCAGATTACCGGGAGATCATGGTCTGGATTCTGCAAAAAGCAATTACTTGCAGCCGTTTTATGCTTTTTGTTTTTCAGCAGCGCTCTTTATGCCCAAAAAACAAGCCCCTTCCCTATCAGCGCCCCTGAGGCAGAAGGCGTTTCTGCAGCCGGGATTGATAGTTTTCTGAATGCAACGGCACAAAGCAAACATGAGTTCCATAGTTTTATGTTTTTGCGGCATGGTAAAATAATAGCACAGGGCTGGTGGAACCCGTATCAGTCAACACTAAGGCATAGCCTGTACAGTTGCAGCAAGAGCTTTACCTCTACAGCCATTGGCTTTGCCGTTAGCGAAAAACGCTTGTCGGTAAATGATAAAGTAGTCTCTTTTTTCCCTGGCAGTTTGCCGGATTCGATAAAGCCCTACCTTGCAGCACTTACCGTAAAAGATCTTTTAACCATGAGTGTTGGCCAGGCTGTTGATCCTACTTTTGCCATTGCATCCAAAGAGGACAATTGGATAAAAGCTTTTCTGGCATTGCCTATAGCACATAAACCCGGCAGTCAGTTTTTGTACAACTCCATGGCTACTTTTATGCTATCGGCCATTGTACAAAAAGTAACCGGGCAAAAAGAAGTTGATTACCTTAAACCGCGCCTTTTTGATCCATTGGGAATAAAGGATATGGACTGGGAAATTAATAAGCAAGGTATTAACACCGGAGGCTGGGGATTGCGCGTAAAGACCGAAGATCTGGCTAAACTCGGCCAGTTTTACCTGCAAAAGGGTGTATGGAAGGGAAAACAATTATTGCCTAAAGAATGGATCGAAGAAGCGACTACCTTTAAAATTGACCAGGCGCCGGGCATTGCCCAAAGTAAAAGAGACTCGAGCGACTGGATGCAGGGTTATTGTTATCAGTTCTGGCGCTGCCGCAATAATGCGTTCAGGGCCGACGGAGCTTTCGGACAGTACATTATTGTGATGCCTGATCAGGATGCTGTAATCGCGATCACTTCGGAAACAAGCGACATGCAGGGAGAACTTAACCTGATATGGAAATATTTACTGCCGGCCATGCTCCCAAAAGCTTTGCCACTTAACAAGGCTAATGATGTTAAGCTCGAAAAACATTTAGCCGCTTTAAATTTACCACCGGCGGCTAATACCAGCAACCATACCAACGGCACCTTCACCAAAACATTTTCTATTCAACCAAACGCGCTGCATATCAGTTCAATAGTTTTTAACATAACTAATAATGTTTGTCATGTGACCCTGAAAAAGGATTCGGCCAGTTACGCGCTTAATTTTGAAACAGGTAAATGGTTGCCTGGCAAAACGGATATGCAGGGCCCTGGTTTGGTTTCCGGAGCCCGGGAAGATTTTTCATTATTAGTCCCTTACAAAGTGGAGGGCAGTTATGGCTGGAATGACAACCAGACATTGCAATTAAAACTACGCTATATTGAAAGCCCGCATACGGAAACTATCACTTGTCATTTCAGCGACCAGCAATTAAATGCCGATGTGGAGTATAGCTTTAACTATGGACAAAATAAGTTGGTGTTACACGGGGAATTGGTTAAGTAACGTTGTCCCACCTCCGGATTGAAAGTGTTTTAAAAATAAACGCGCCGGGGCCTTGCCCCGGCGCGTTTATCGCAATTGTAATATTATCGCTTAGCTATCTTATATAATTTACCGCTGTCGGTTCCGGCGTAAATAGCACCGTCTTTACCGGTAGCTATGCAGCGCCAGCGTTCGTTTTTATCGGCCAACAAACGTTCTTCGCCTACTACTTTGTCATTTTTAATTACCAGGCGAATAATGTGTTGCCCGCTTAATGCCCCAACAAACAGGTTATTTTTCCACTCGGTAATATTACCGGTATAAAACATCATGCAGCCGGGCGAAATAACCGGGTCCCAATAGTAAACTGGTTGTATGGTTCCTTTTTTTTGCTGGATGCCGTCGTAAACTTTTTGTCCGCTATATTCGATGCCATAGGTAACGTAAGGCCAGCCATAATTACCACCAGGTTTGATCAAATTGATCTCGTCTCCTCCACGGGGACCAAACTCTGCCTCCCAAAGGCCCCCAGTAACCGGGTTTATGGAAAAACCATCCGGGTTACGAAAACCCAGGGCATATATTTCGGGTTTAGCATCAGCTTTGCCAATAAACGGGTTACCAGCAACCGGTTTACCTTCTTTGGTGATATGAATGATCTTACCTGTGGTGGCGCTTAGGTCCTGCGCCTTCACGCGTATATCATCCGCCATCCGATCGCCGATACTTACAAAAATATTTCCCTGTTTATCAAACAATAAACGCGAGCCAAACTGACCGGCACCTTTATAACGTGGTGTAGCCTCAAATATCACCTTCACATTTTCAAGCTTGGTTTCATCAGCCGATAATTTACCTTTAGCTACCGCCAGAGTAGCTCCATCACCCGGCTGGGCATAGGTCCAGTAAACCATGCGGTTTTTTATAAAATCCGGATCGATGTTTATATCAAGCAAACCGCCCTGGCCGGCAAATTGTACCTCGGGGAAACCAGTGATGGTTTTATCAATTTTACCGTCGGTCTTTACTATCTGCATAGTTCCAGGTTTACTACTGATCAGCAAGCGGCCATCGGGTAAAACATGGATGCCCCATGGCCCCTTCAATTCAGTGCTGATTACAGTAACCGTGTACGGAGTTTTTGTTTTAACGCTTCCAATGCGCGTTTGGCCGGCAAAGGCTGGTTTGTAATTACTATTGGCCTTATTTTTTTCTACCGGTTCGCCAGTTTGTGCTATAGCGGTTGTGGTTACAAATAACAAAAGGGTGCCTAAAATTAATGGCGTATGAAATTTTGAAAACATAATACGATTTTGGGTTAATGTAAAGTAAGTTACAACGTTATCGGCAAGATGTTTAATTACAACAGGTTTTTTACAGTTAATAATTGTTCAAAACAACATAAAAGCCTACAAAATAAATTTTTGTAGGCTTTTATCATTCTTGGTATCGCTTTTGTCGGGATGGCAGGATTCGAACCTGCGGCCTCCACATCCCAAATGTGGCGCGATACCGGGCTACGCTACATCCCGAATGTTGGGGGTGCAAATATATACTATGGTTTTTAAATCCAAAATCTATAATAACCTTATTCTGGTTTTATTCCGCCGTTGTCGGGTCTATGATCCTTGATATCTCACTGATTGAGTTTGCCGGAAAGCCGCCCTGATTGGCATGTTCCCTGATCATCTCCTCATTGGGTGCTATATAAACACAATATATCTTATCGGTAGTAACATAGCTATTAACCCACTGTATTTGCGGCCCCATTTTACTTAATACCCCACAAGAAGTTTGCGAAATGGCTTTTAATTGTTCATCTGAAAGACTCCCAGCTCCTGGAATTTCTCTTTCAATAACATACTTTGGCATATGGTTTTAATTGATTTTTTGTTTAAGTAATTTACAAACTTTAATAACAATTACAATGCTGATAATTAAGCAGATACATTAATATTTATTATTGGGTTATGATTTAACACCTATCAAACAATATAAACACAAAATCAAATGGTCTGCGGCCTGAAACACAGTAGTCCTCTAAAAGGGATCTCATTTTGAGGCAGTCGCTTAAATTTAAATTATTCATATTGTTTATTATTCCTCGTAGTACCAACTTAATTGTGGTATTATATATATTGTTCTGTTTTTTCGTTTAATATTGTGTTTGGGAATTTTAGCATCGGTATATGAATTCTGCTGAAAATTATGAAGTACTCATCGATAAGATCAACATCTTTA
>Ga0207671_10004446_pt1 | contig 13397 bp, 15 predicted proteins | sample KBSC24metaG_FD_184352 | JGI IMG/M metagenome (GOLD analysis project Ga0207671, IMG submission 184352) | Corn rhizosphere microbial communities from Kellogg Biological Station, Michigan, USA - KBS C2-4 metaG (SPAdes) (version 2) | ecosystem: Host-associated > Plants > Roots > Rhizosphere > Soil... | reverse complement strand
TCATTTTATAATGTTTTTGTTTGTGTTTTAAATTTTGTTTGGTTTGTTTTTGTTTGCTTTGATGACACAAAGATGCGGCAGCGCTTAAGACTTGAAAACTTTTTAGCACCTGTTAACGGCAGATTTAAAACTGGTTAACAGGCTATTAAGAAATGAAAATGCAGGTAAAGGAAGTTAATAAATAGCAAAAGCCGCTCCCATGGCGGCGTCCCCAATATTTAACTACTAATATTACTGATTGGTAATAGTATATATAAGGCTAAGACTATACTGGCCGCCTGGATAATTAAAACCGGGATTAAAGTTAATATCCATGCCAAAGGTATTGCCGGAGGAGCTTGCGTCGCCCTGATCACCAGTCTGCAAGGTCTGAGACGCGGTGGTCATTGTGAAAAAAGTAGAACTTCCATTTAAACGGAATTTCAATACGCTACATGGCATAGTACTACTGGCCCCCCCGCCCATAGCCGTGAAATTGGCTGCGTTTGCAGCTACTTCAACCAACCAAAGAATATTGCTCTTTACCGATAAAGTTGAATAGTTAAGTGTCGTAATGCCGTTGAGATAATCATTGGTAGTAGCAAAACTTGTAGTAGAGGGAGTATTGACTGTAAGACTAACAAGAGAGCTTATATCCATGGTGCCCGTCGCCGAGCCTGAAAAGCTATACTGTCCGAATGCCTTTACGGAGAAACAAAATAATATGATTAAAAGTAGCTTTTTCACGGTTGCGTCATTGTAAATAATAGTGTATAGGTATAATGCCCTGGAGTAAAACCACTACTATACCCAAGCGCTTTCATACGTAAGTTATATTTATATGTATAAAGTGTGCCGCTTTTGGGCTGTTGAAATAGTAGTGAATTAGTTGCTTGTACATTTGTGGAACTTGCAACACTAGTTGAAGTAGTAGATGTTTTAGAAGCCAAATCTAAATAAAGTGGGCTAAAAGTTGGAGATGCGGAGGTTGGGTAAGTCCATGAGGACAATTCTACATAAATCGAGCAGGATTTTGAACCTGTTCTCTCAGTTAACGTTATGGCATTGGAAATAGTTTGATCAGCCTCCAATTTCGCCGTCGTATTTAAAGCAAATGATAAAGTAGTACTACTTATCTGTACAAAATTAGATGAATTTGGCTGTGCAAAGCATGACGCAGAACACATTACAAATAGTAGGTATAAAAAATATCTCTTTTTCATCATTTAATGTGCAGAGTTAGCATCTCGCAAATTTATTAGCTGTATCAAGAAAAACAAAGATTAAGCTTCCCGATAACTAATCATTAAGATATTAGCGAATGATATAAAATAAAAATGTCAATGTATATACAATGGATAATCTGTCATATACCAGGCAATTTCATAATTATGCGCTATATCATTTTGGAAATATGATTAAAAATAGTTTTTTTGTATTCACTTTGTATATGAGACATATCAAAATCACGTTCCTGCTCAGTCTTTTTTTGTTTGTTTGTTTCTCTGTTCGCAGTAGTGCGCAAAATCTTGGTGTGCATCCAACGACATTGGAATTCAATCTTGCAAATGGCCAATCTGAAACACAGGTAATCAATATATCCAACGGTTCGGACAAAAAGGTGCAGTTCAAGCTATATCTGAATGACTGGATAAGGGATTCATTAGGTGGACACGTTTATTATGAACCCAATACCCAACCACGCTCCTGCTCACGCTGGGTAACACTTAGCAAAAACTTTATAGAACTGGATCCGGGCCAGTTTACAACTGTTAATGTGAAGCTGCAGTTACCTGATTCGCCTGCTGCGGCCAGTGAAATGAAATGGTCGATGTTATTTATAGAAACAGTAGAAGAACAAACCAACAATGGCAACAAAGCCGCCGCTGCAACTGTGAAAAACCTGCTGCGTATAGGTGTGCACATATACGAAACACCACCAAGCCTGACCAAGAAGCAAATGAAGGTTTATGAAATAAAGCCAGTGGCAAATGCTAAAAATACCTACCAGGTTGTATGTCAAAATGTTGGCGATATAATGCTGGAATGTAAATCTTACATTGAATTATCAGGAATAGCTGATGGTAAGAAGACCAAATTGGAGCCGGTTGAATTTCCTATATTTCCGGGCCAAAAGCGTTATATTACCTTCCAGTTACCGGCTAATATGCCCAAAGGCAAGTACTCAGCTCTTGGCGTAGTGGATGCCGGTGAAGACCTCTCACTGGAGGCTGTGGAAAGTAATATTGATGTGGAATAATCCCAATATTAAAAAATCATTAAAATCAGTTTAATAACGCTGCTTATATTGGAATTCTGAATTATACTTTCTATATTTACATTAACAACCGGATAACATACCTTAACCAGTTGTTAATGAGAGATGAGAAAGAGTATATTCATATTAAGCTTGCTTACGATTTGCTTTTCAGCAAATGCTTTCGGGCAGTCAAGTGCAAGCGCCTCTCAGACCATTCAGCTGCAGTTAAATCCGATCATTGAAATTGATGCTTCTACGGCAATAGTAAATGTTGGTAAATCTGTTAATAATACTCCTCAATTTAAAGTACGCTCCAATAAAGATTTCATCATATCTGTTAACGCTCAATCTAATAGCCCAAAAGCAAATGTTACGCAAGAAGCAGATATCTTATCTTTTTCCCTTGTAAACACTGATAATAATTCATCTTACAAACTTACAAGCAATAGCCAGGATATATTAAGCGGCAAGCATGGTAAAGACAATACATTTGCTGTAAACTATAAAACAAAACAATCAAAAAACAATAATAATTATAGCATGGACGTAGTTTATACTGCTACCCAGCCATAATTAATTAATAAGATATTCGGGATGAATAATATTAGCTGCGCTTTAGGTGCAGCTTTTTTTATTTTGAAAAAAGCACATCTGCATATTCGGTATTTCTTGTAAAAACAGCTTTAGCAAAAGGACATAGCGGCAATATTTTAAAGTCAGCTTCCCGTGCCCAGTCCACTATGGTTGCTACCAGTTTGTTACCTACTCCCTGCCCTTTCAGGCTTTCATCTACCTCGGTATGCTCAATAATGAGCAGCTTTGAACCGGACCATATATACACCATCTGGGCCAGATCTACCCCATTTTCATTTATAAAGAATCTTCCTTTTTTACCGTTATCCTCATGTTGAATATTCATATGCCCGCTCCTAATTTATTTGTAATTCAAGTTATTGCTTTAGGTTCATAATCTCCCTATAATATCGGTCGTTTCTTTCTGCCAGTTCAAAACATACTGGAACCAGCTTCGCTGCAAAATGTTTTTTATCTGCGACCTTAATCAGTTCATCGGCGGTGGACGATCCTTTATACCCGCTGCTGCGCAAATGCGCATAAGCTATTAAAGGAGCCATTTGAAATACAGTTGTGGAAAATAATGTGAAGTCGTTTTTAAATTGAAGCACTGAAAGCTTGTCTATCATCGGCTGCAGCTCCTTCACAATAAAATGTTTTTTACCTATCTGCATGGTTGTAAGAAAGGCAGGGGCACAAAATTGCATTACCCACTCTGCATAAACTATACGTGCAGCTTCATTATCAAAAATGGGTTGGCGGTTGGAAACGTATTTTTTGTGACATGAAGCTCGCGCCTCTTTTATATCTATAAGATAATGTTTGTCTTTAGCCTTGCTGTAGCACAAAACGCAATAACGTAACAGGCCAAGACTACCCGTGCCGGCTATACGAAAAGCTACATCGTTAAATTCCAGATCGGAGAAGTGCTTATTGGTCTTCAGTAAAGCTTTTAATGCTTTATATACAGTTGTCTTTACCTTATCGTCAACTGGTAGAAATTTTATATTGTCATCCTTCAAATACAGTTTCCCCTTTTTTGTCTCTGTGTGCTTCAGAATAAACTGCTCCCTGTTGCGCTGTTGCAGTTGTTTGAAATATTGTTTCAGCACACTATGCGCCACCTCCTGCTCCATTACATAGGCCTTGCCGGCATGTAAAGTATTAACGTATGATCTTAATGCTTTTGATACAGTATCCTCAATAATTTGTGGCTTGGCTTTCATTTGCCGGCCCACAATAATAATGCTTGTCATAAACCTTGCAAGCTCCGGCTCAGGTCCGGCAAGTATGGCCTCATCAAAATCATTGATATCGAAGTAAACAAGGCGGTTCTCGCCCTTGTACGAACCAAAATTTTCGAAATGAAGATCCCCGCAAGTCCAGGTTTTCACTTTTGATTTGTAACCATACAGCTCTTCAAAATCGTCTGCGAACAGGTGGCAAGTGCCACGATAGAAACGGAAGGAGTTTTCGTAAAGCGCTGCCCATTTCATCTTCAGCATATCCGCCGGGATGTCTTTATTGTAGCGTTTTATTTTTTCTGTTACAGAAAGCATGGAGTATTTATTGGTCAGTGTTCAATTGAATCAGGTCTGGCTTTGTTACGTAGTTACTGTTGTACCTATAGCGGATATTTGAATTAAGAATAATTTTGAAACCTCTCATATTCTCCACTGTTCGCGGATAATAGTATAGCCTCAATTCAATAGTTTCAAAAATAAGGTTTTCATTTCTTGCGCGTATACCGCCGCCCAGACTAGGATACATGATTGAATTAGAAATTGGCTTACCGATTGGTGTAAGCAAAGAAACGTCGGCATAAGGGAAGGGTGCAAACTTAAAGCCAAGTATTTTATATTTAAGATAAAACTCCGTTTCCAGTTGAACACTTATACGCCTATCTCCATAAGCCGAATCTGAAAGGAAACCCCGCACACCATATGCATTATTTATTCTCAAAGGTGCATAAGTAAGCATGTTGAAAAGGCGACTGTAATTGAACGTAATAAACTGGCGGATTTTCGTTTGATTTATAAAGAACAGTCTGCTAAAAGCAGTAGCACCTATTAATAAGGAGGCATCCTGAAATTGACCGCCGTCGTAAAAAGAGCCACTCTTCAGGAATAGCTGTACGAAGTCTCCCCTTTGTGTTGCTATGTATCTGGAAACATTGATACCTAAATAAGGGCGCCGCAGATTTAACTGCTTAAACCAACCAGCTGTAAACGAGATATTGTACCCGTAAGGCAGATCTTCTGTTGTACCAAAGCCATAGATATATTGGGTCTTGAAGTAGTCTTGTTTGAAAAAGGTTATCTGACCAAGTATGGCTTGCCGGTCATTGTAAACCGGGTTAAACATATTATCTGTTTGATAAGGCACTTCATTAAAATGGTAATTAAAATATCTTAAAGAAAGAAATTGTCTGTCTCTTATTTTGTTGTTTATGTTCTGGTCAATTTTATTGATACCAAGGTTATACCCTATCCAGCCATCTATCAGATCATATTTGTATAGATACACGCTACTATCCGGTAAATGATATAAGTTATAAGCCTGATTGAAACTGAGCAGAAAACCACCGGCAAAATGTGAGTAAGGAGAAACCAAAGGTCTGTCAAAGCTTATGAAACGCGAGCTCTCTTCTTCATTTGTAAGCGGATTGACATTTGCGAGGTTATACCCTATGGATGTGTTGATAAATGAAGGACCGATGTTGTTGTTTCTATATATGGCACCATAGCCAAAATTTGGAGACCGGTTGTAGTCGTATAAGCCTGACAGTTCAAGGCTTTGCCCTGAACCCCACAAGTTCGCGTCTATTACCCGCGCATGAATGTGATTCAGCGCATCGGATGCGCCGTCTGCAGACAGACTAAAAAAGTCTTTTGTAATGACTAGCAAATCGACGGAATCGGGACTCCCATTTATCGGCTTAACAACTATGCGGGCATCGCTTATGTAATTGAGCGTACGCAGGTAGCGTTCATTGTCTGCCACTTTATAAGCATCAAGCGGTGTATTTTCTTTTATGAACAAGCTATTCCTTACAACGTATGCACGCGTGTTGGTATGCGCCGCATCTGCTACGCGTGTCGCAAGGCTTCTTTTACGCTTACCTGTGTCAGCAAAGTTTCGTTCAAAATCAAGGGCTTCCACCTTAATCTTCCGGATAATCCGCCCCTCATAAGGTATATATGGCGCCTCGCTCTTTCCATTTAGGATAAGATCTTCTGCTGTATCGGAACGGCGTTGAATTGATTTTACAGCCTTTGAAAATATGGAATTAATAAACTGGTGATTTGACACCCTGATACTATCAAGCTTACCAGGATCAAATTTATTTTGCGCGATTGTCCGGAATGCCGGTAAAATACAGCAAACAATTAAGCATACATGAATCCATCTTTTTTGAAAAAAAATGCTCAAACCGACCGAATGTTATTTGTCAAAATCAATAATAATTTCCGGACTTCTCCTTTCAACTCCAAATTGTTCGTTAGACTAAATGCGTGAAGCTAAGTTAACTACAACCGCTATGCATAATACAAAAACTATGCAAAAGCATGGGAAGGATAAAAAAAGCGGCGTAGCAAGATGCTACGCCGCTTAAATATAAATTATTATAATTATCGGAGTAAGGTAATGTTACCTTGGTAATGCTGTACAGCACCATTCTTAAGTGTGATATCTATAACATAGACATAAACACTTGCAGGCTGCAATACACCATTGAATTTACCATCCCAGCCTCGGCCACTCAAATTATCCGTCTGGAAAATGATTTCACCCCAGCGATCAAAAATAGTCATCTTAAAGCTCGTCAATCCACTCGACAGTAATGAGCGAGGGAAGAAGTAATCGTTGACCCCATCACCGTCAGGAGTAAAGGCATTGGGTATAGTCAAGTAACAATCATTTCGAACCTCAACGCTATCAGAGTTTGAGCAACCATCTATTGTTACTGTTGTAAAATAGACACCCGGTTCACCAGCGGCAATAGAGGAGGATGTTTCACCTGTATTCCATAACCAGCTTGCGGCAGCATTACCACCATTTATATGGTCGTATAGCGTTATAGCGTTTGAATGCGGGCACATAGAGGTATCAGGGCCTACATATACACTTGGTATAGGATGTACTGTTATTGTCTTGGTAACTACAGTATCAGGACACTGACGGTACTTAGCAGTGAGTGTTACCTTGTATGTACCCGGTGTAGCAAACGCATGTTTGGGGTTCTTTTCATCGCGTAGCGTAGAACCATCACCGAAATCCCAGATGGCACCAATATTACCTATAGCAGAGTAATCGCCATTGAACGTTATAGATTGTCCCTGGCAAAGCACCGATAAGTCGGTATTGAAGTCAGCCGTTGCAAAGGTATCTATTGTCACCGTTTTGTGGGCTGTGTCATAGCACGGAACGAAGTCACCCGTTACAAGCATCACATCATACAGGCCAGTGTTATTATATGAGTGTGTGGCCGTAGTTCCCGTACCGGTAGTTCCATCGCCATACACCCATGTATAGGTGAGCGGCGCAGTACCCGTAGAAGTAGCCGTAAAGTTAACCGGTTTGAATTCGCAGGTAGTGTCCGGTTTGACGGTGAACGAAGATTTAACAGGGTGGGATAAAGTGATTGTTTGTGTAGTGTTGTAAGAACAGTTAAAACTATTCAACGTTGTAAGTTTAACTTTATATGTACCCTGCGGGAAACCATGTACAGGATTCATTACAGTATCTGTAGTACCATCGCCAAAATCCCAGATGCTTGAAACAAGGCTACCAGTAGAACGGTTTTTAAATGTGAGCGTGTCCTGGGTACAACCATACTTGATAGTATACGTAAACGAATCTACGTTGCCTGCATTTACAATAACGGTCATCTTAGTGCGATCACTTTCACAACCTTTAATAGTTTGAGATACCCAGTAGTAGTATGTACCCGGAATAGTAGTGGATGGAGACGGTGCTACAGTAGAACCCACGCCACCTGTATCAGCGGCATACCAAAGCAGGTTTATACCCGTAGCGGTAAGCTTAGTAGGTGGCGCATACTGGCAATATGATGTAATCTTAGCAGGCGGCGCAGGCGGCGTTCTGGTAGGGTTAAGAGTCATTCTTATAGTATCTGTAAAGCAGGCAGGGCTGGTACCGATAGCGGTAACAAAAACGGGACTTGTACCCACCGTTACGTTAACTGTAGGACCAGTAGTAGGAGTTATAACAGTACCTACCGGATAAGCGCTCCACGTCCAGTTGTACGCACCTCCGCGTACCACACTTACTGTAGAGGTACTGTTTCTACATACAGAGGCAGTGTCACCTGTCACCAGAGAAGCACTATCGCCACTATACAACCACTTAGGCCTAGTAGCCACGAATGCAGAGTCAAGCTGATCTATGCTGAGGATATATGCATAAGTAAGGGCCGTACTATCACCGGATGCAAGATTACCAATACTGTAGGCAAGTCCCACACCAACGTCTGCTGTTAAAGAGTCGTAACGTGCAGAAGCTGCGGACTGATTATACAGGGAATGTATAGGGTCTGAAGGAACGAGGCTATTGGTTACTATAAACGCCTTCGCACGACAATCTTCTGTACCCAGGCCTACATAAGCTTTGGGAAAATGTGTACCCCAGGTTGAAACCAGCACTTTATTTTGCGGGTTAGGTATTTTATATGAAATCACATTACGTGTCGTATAATCATGAGACAGCGTCACATCATTATCCGGATCGAGCGTACGCATGTAATAAATATTATTAAGCGTAGTGCCACCTGTATTCTTTAGCGTTACGTACACAATAAAGTACACTGCGCCGGTATCGATAGACGTTGTCTGCGTTATTGCCATTTTAATGGAGGCGCTGGAGGTACTAAGATCCAATGTACCTGCCCATAGACCGGAAACTTGTCGGCCGGTGTTTGTATATGATTGGTTTGAACCGGTAAGGGAACTGGTAGAATACCCCGAAGAACCACAAGCTTGCAAAAGGCTTGTATAGGCATCCGTTTCAGCACCACCCACCTCAATACCCCATCCTTCCTGCGGCTGGCCTGGCAAAAAGTAGTCGCCATAATATGCCGGGGAGCCAGACAGCCAACCATCCTTATCGGGATCGGCCATAAAACCGACATTGTGCGTACGTACAATACAGGTATTAGCAGAATCGCAAGGATCGTAGAAGGTAAGACCACCTGTACCATCTACCGGTTTTGCCACGTATGATGGATAAGCATCGATGGTAGTACCATAACCGCCATTCTGGGCAACACCCACTTCCAAATAGTTTCCTTTAAGAAAAACGTTGCAGGTATCTAGTTGCGCACTGGCAGAAAAAGCGCTAATGCTCAGAACAGAAACTGCCGAAAATATCTTAATGGGGTTAAGGTACTTCATGAAGTTTGTTTTATTATTTAGAATAATGTTTTTCATGCTTTATTACTTACCAGGTTTTTCAAATGGAATAGTGTAAATCATGTTGTTATTATCATCGTAAATGTCAAAATGATAATGACCAACTGCAAGGTTAGACACATCGAAAGTATTCTTATACCTATAACCTACATTGCCTGGCGTCCAGCTTATCTCAGTTTTACCAGTAGCATCATTCACTATTTTACCGCTTAGCACCTGCGGATTGGCTGTGCTCAATCTCATATTAATGGAATCATTAAAGGGCCTGGGGTAGAGCATATAATTAAAACCATAATGAAGCGTTTTCCCAGACACCGTTTTTAACACCTCAAATGATCCACCGATCATAGGGATAGTACCTGTACCCTGATGATTAGGTGTAACGGTAACGCCCGGGCTAGGAACACCTACACGGCTCTGTGCCTGTGAGCTTGCTGTTAATCCGAATAAGGCGAGAAACAGTAATAATTTTCTCATAATTTGTCTTATATATTTATCAAGATTCTGCTGTCCTAAAAAAAATTGCAACCTGAATGTTATCACCTTCAGATTTAACAATTCTTTCAAAGTTAACAAATTGTTTAAAAAACAAAAACAAAAACATACTTAAAGTATGTCATGTGCGTTGTCAATAGAAAATAGACATATAAAAAGGGATGAATGGATGGGTCTATCCGTTGATTTTTTTGCGATTAAGGACAAGCAAATTATTCTTATATTCATAAATATATACATTTCAATAAAATGTGGGATTTCACCTGAAAGAAGAGAAATCTGTTTACTTTCTAAAACATATCCATATATTATTGTCAATTGCCAATCATTTATACATCGAAAAAACATTTTTGATATTTATACATAATGCTTACCTTTGCGCTCCAATTCTCAATATTGCTCTTTTATTAAGGTTGCATTTGGGAGAGTTGTTGTGACACTGTCACATAAAACAATTCGATAACACCAAAAAGAATTTAAATGGCTAAAGAAATCACTGGCTATGTAAAGCTGCAAGTAAAAGGCGGCCAAGCCAATCCCGCGCCACCAATAGGTCCTGCACTGGGTTCTAAAGGCGTGAACATTATGGAGTTCTGCAAGCAGTTCAACGCTCGTACGCAGGACAAAATGGGTAAAGTATTACCGGTACTCCTCACAGTTTATTCAGACAAGTCTTTCGACTTCGTTATCAAAACCCCTCCAGCTGCCGTTCAGTTGATGGATGCCGCTAAGGTGCAGAAAGGTTCTAAAGAATCTAACCGTACGAAAGTGGGTAAGGTAACCTGGGCACAGGTAGAAGAGATAGCTAAGGACAAAATGCCTGACCTGAATTGCTTTACCGTAGAAAGCGCCATGAGAATGGTAGCAGGTACTGCACGCAGCATGGGCTTAACTGTAGAAGGCGCTACGCCCTGGGGCAAATAATCCATTGGTTCACCTTATTTAAACTTAGTAGCAATGGCACTAACTAAAAAAAGAAAAGCTGTAGAAGCTAAAATCGATAAAAACAAAGAATATACACTGGCAGAAGCTGCAAAAATAGTGAAGGATATTAACTGCACTAAATTCGATAGCTCTGTAGATATGCATATTCGCCTTGGTGTGGACCCTAAGAAGGCTGACCAGGCAATACGCGGCACTGTGAGCCTGCCACATGGCACTGGTAAAACAAAACGCGTACTGGTACTCTGCACTCCAGATAAAGAAGCTGAAGCGAAGAACGCAGGTGCTGACTATGTAGGCCTAGATGAATTTGTAAGCAAAATAGACGGTGGCTGGACCGATGTAGATGTAATCATCGCTACACCATCTGTAATGCCTAAGATAGGTCGCCTGGGTAAAATATTAGGCCCTCGTAACCTGATGCCAAACCCTAAAACAGGTACAGTTACCAACGATGTAGCTGCAGCTGTAAACGATGTAAAGGGTGGTAAAATAGCATTCAAAATAGACAAAGCTGGCATTATACATGCATCTGTAGGCCGCGTATCTTTCGAACCTACCAAGATAGCTGAAAATGCACAGGAACTGATAAATACACTGGTGCGCATGAAGCCTGCTACTGCAAAAGGCACATACCTTAAAGGCATCAGCATGGCATCAACTATGAGCCCTGGTTTAGTAATTGATACAAAAACCGTGGCTTAATTGTAAACGTGATTGAGGTTTCTTAATCCTTTAAAAAAAGAAGAAATGACACCAGCTCAAAAAAATGACGCAATAGAAATACTGAAGGAAAAATTCTCTCAGTATAGCAACTTTTATATCACCAATACCGAATCACTGACGGTAGAACAGGTGAACAGCCTACGCAAGCTCTGCTTTGAAAAGAATGTAGAGATGAAAGTGGCTAAGAACACCCTTATCAAAAAAGCACTTGAAAGCTTTAATGATAACAAATTTTCGGGTGTGTACGATTCACTGCATGGCGTAACTGCGCTTATGTTTTCTGAATCACCAAAAGAACCTGCATTGATCATCAGCTCTTTCCGCAAGAAAAGCAATGGCGAAAAGCCAATACTGAAAGCTGCGCTAATAGGTGAAGATGTATTTGTAGGTGATAACCAGCTTGTTAACCTCACTAAGATCAAGACCAAGAACGAACTTATCGGTGACGTTATCGGCTTACTGCAGTCTCCTGCTAAGCGTGTACTTGCTGCTTTACTTCACCATCATGAAGAAAAGCAAGGCGCTGAAGCACCTGCTGCAGAATAACAAATTTGGCTTCCAAGTCGCATTATATTAACAAACAATTTTTAAAAGTCTAAAAAATCATAAAAATGGCAGACGTAAAATCATTAGCCGAACAGTTAGTAGGTCTGACTGTAAAAGAAGTACAGGAACTTGCTGACGTATTAAAAGCAGATTACGGTATAGAACCAGCTGCAGCTGCTGCTGTAATGGTATCTGGTGGTGGCGAAGGCCCTGCTGCTGCTGCTGAAAAAACTGCATTTGATGTTGTATTGAAAAGTGCAGGCGCTTCTAAACTGAACGTAGTGAAGATAGTGAAGGAACTTACTGGCCTCGGTCTGAAAGAAGCTAAGGAACTGGTAGACGGCGCTCCTAAGAATGTAAAAGAAGGCGTGAGCAAAGCTGAAGCTGAAGAACTGGCTAACAAACTGAAAGAAGCTGGTGCTGAAGTGGAAATAGCTTAATTGCTTATCCTTTCAATAATCTTAAGATAGCCTCCCGATGGGAGGCTATCTCTTTTTATGCAATTATTTCTCAATAGTTGGAAAATAATAAAGCTGCCTGATGGCAGCTTTATTAAATATGATATGTAAGATTAGATTTAATTGCGCTGATACTCTACGTAGCCATCTGTGATATTGATACCGGTGCCCTGGAAGGCAAAGTTTGCGCGAATCCAATGGTTGTCGTCGGTGACGTTTAACGTACCATATGTAGACTTAATAGTATCACCGTTCAGGACATATGTAGCATTGGCATTGGTGTTCATAGAATACAAACCTACGCCGTTGTAGCTGGGGATATCAATAATAATAGTTCTTTTAGATGCACTAACACCATAAGTACCAATCATCTTAATCTCACCATTAGACTGGCTGCCAATACCATAGGAAGACCTCCAAAGAACTGTATCACCATTAATTCTTGCTACAATATAAACATCTCCAGTAGGCCCGATAGGCAAATTGAGTGGATTTGGAACATTGCTTTTGTCAACATTGGGGCTCATGTCGTAAGCACCATTGTTGCATGAATATAAGCCAATGAGAACCAGAGCGGAGAGTAAGACTTTCTTCATTAAAAAAAATTTGTCCCTATAAAGATAATATCCAGATTAAAAATACAAAATATTATTTTAAAAAACAGCCTACAGACTGTTGATAAGTGGACAAATACATTGCTGACTGTATACAGTGTACTTAAAATGTCCCATTGTGTGATAATTTAGTATTTGGGGATCCGTTCTTTCAATTTTCGCGGTAAAGTAGCGCCGTAAAGGATTTTGCATGAAAACGAGAATATCCCAGAATGTTACAAAATGTCACAAAATGTCACATTTTTCTCCCATGGGAGATTTTTGCCTCGTCCTGAAAATGGTTTACACGGTTAAGAGATAATCCTGATTTTGGTTTACTGCCATTTTGTTAGTCCGGGTATAGGTTTACAGTGCTGTAAAATTATACCCTATA
>Ga0207671_10004441_pt1 | contig 13408 bp, 10 predicted proteins | sample KBSC24metaG_FD_184352 | JGI IMG/M metagenome (GOLD analysis project Ga0207671, IMG submission 184352) | Corn rhizosphere microbial communities from Kellogg Biological Station, Michigan, USA - KBS C2-4 metaG (SPAdes) (version 2) | ecosystem: Host-associated > Plants > Roots > Rhizosphere > Soil... | reverse complement strand
GTGCTTATCGTTACTAAAGAAGGTTAAGGTAGCTGCGGGTGCTGTCTTGCCGATCAAACTTTCGCGGGTACCGCTGGCTATGCTCAGGTCGAAAACAATAACAGGGTATATCAGCATCATAAAATCGGGGCGCAGACTGATCTGATTTTTATTTTCAATTACCGGCTTGTCAAAATGAGTCCCGGCAGTGGAGGCCAGGTGACCACCTGCCGAAAGTCCCATCATACCAATTTTATGCGGATCGATACTCCACTCTGTCGCTCTTTGGCGTACGATCATGATAGCTTTTTGGGCATCCTGCAGCGGGCCTATGCTTTTATCAACCATAATGGTATCATTGGGCAAACGGTACTTTAAAACAAAAACGGCAACTCCTATTTTATTAAACTCCCTGGCAACATCCACACATTCATCAAGCGCTACAACAGAATAGCCGCCGCCCGGACAAATAATTACCGCCGTGCCTGTTGCCACACTCTTATCCGGAAAATAGGCCAAAAGGCTTGGATGAGTTACATTACTGATGAGGCCTGAGCTATCCTTTTGTTCCATAAAGCTTGCAGGCGCTTTTTTGGAATTGGGGATATCTTTTCCATATAAGGAGATCACCTGGCCCTGCGCAGCAGCATAACGGGCGAATAATATAAAAAAGAAGAATAGAATGTTTTTTTTCACAGTTCCTTGATTTATTTGCTTTTATAATATTGATTTATACCGATTCAATATTATACTTTCATCAGGAGGAGATATGTGCAAAAATGCTCAACTTTTAAGCGCATTTTCTAAAACTTACTGGCTGAACACCATGCATTGATTTAAACGCCCGGCAAAAAGCGCTCACATTTTCGAACCCGCATAACCAGGTTATTTCGTGTACGGGCTTATCCGTGAGTTTTAATAGTTCTGCGGCACGTTCAAGCCTGAACCGGTTGAGATATTGATGGGGTGTTACCTGGAAAACGGCTTTAAATTGCATCACCAGCTGCGATACAGACAGACAAGCTATGCCACTCAACATATCCAGATCGGGATTATCCATATAGGACGAATGCAATACGTCCCTGGCAACACATAAACGTTTGTATACCTCTTTTTGAGTACTTACTTTAAGCGCATTCACCTTCCCGGCATGCTTTGCTTCGGATCTGTGTGTCTGGATCAGGTGGCGTAGCAAAAATACAAGCTGCTCATCCATCAGGGTGTTATTATAATCGCCGGTATCCAACGTGGTGATCAGGTTCAATAGTTGCCTTTGTAACGCTGGTTCGATAGAATTGAGATTCTGAAAAAATTCGAGCGTGTTTTTGTCGTGATTAAAAGGATCATCCAGCAATATTCCGGTGTCGGAAACGGTATCACGAAATACAGAGGATGCGAATTCCTTTTTAAAAAAGATGGAAAGGCATTTTACTTTTTCACCAGTATCAATATGGCAGGAGTAGTTTTGATCGTCGTTCAGCATCAGGAATTGTCCCGGTCGTACAGCTATCCTGCGATTATTGATACCATACCACTCTTCGCCGCTGAGCACGGTTTTAAAAGAAAGACATCCAACATGATTGTCGCAATGGCTATAGCTGCTCAGCGCATTGAAAACGATATTATGTTTTTTGAACCTGCTGAAATGTAATTGCTCATCAAAGCCCGGCTTAGCATGATCTGGCAAACTGGTAAAATACATATATAATATTGATGTATAATGATCTATGCAAGATAGTAATTATGCTTAAGATAATAAGTAATGAACGGTTTTACAGCCTCATTTTATTATGCATGCATAACATCTACTTGGAAACAATTACTAAATTTGTGTTGACCAATTATCTATTTTCATGGAAAGCATTGCCCCATATCAATCCCGGTACAAGATCCGTTTTGTAACAGCGGCTTCACTGTTCGACGGACATGATGCTACTATCAACATCATGCGCCGGATACTGCAAAGCAGCGGTGCCGAGGTAATACACCTGGGCCATAACCGCTCGGTTGATGAAGTGGTGAACTGTGCCATACAGGAAGATGTACAGGGTATCGCGCTCACCAGTTACCAGGGTGGTCACCTGGAATATTTTAAATACATGCATGATCTGCTGGCCGAACGCGGCGCGGATCATATCAAAATATTTGGCGGCGGTGGCGGAGTATTTCTCCCTCAGGAGATCGAAGAATTACAAGCATACGGTATCAGTCGTATCTACTCACCAGATGATGGTCGCACCATGGGTTTGCAGGGCATGATCAACGATATGCTGCAACAATGCGATTTCCCTACGGTTACCCACCTCAACGGCGAGATGGACCACCTGCCAGAAAAAGATGCGGGTGCTATTGCCAGGCTGATCAGTATGGCCGAAGGTAGTATTCTCCACACACAAGCCCTGGACAAAGGAGCAAAGACAAAGGACAATAAAAACTCAGACAAGGCTGTAGTGTTAGGTATCACCGGCACCGGTGGCTCGGGCAAATCGTCATTGGTAGATGAAATTGTGCGCCGTTTCCTGATGGCTACAGATAAAACACTGGCCATTATTTCGGTTGATCCATCCAAACGTAAAACAGGCGGTGCCCTTTTGGGTGATAGGATCCGCATGAACGCTATTAACCATCCGCGGGTATATATGCGCTCGCTGGCTACACGGCAAGCCAACCTGGCGCTATCCAAACACGTGCAGGAGAGTATAGATATCTGCAAGGCGGCAGGTTTCGATCTGATCATTGTGGAAACATCGGGCATTGGCCAGTCGGACACCATGATCACCGATTATTGCGATGTATCTCTTTACGTGATGACCCCGGAGTTCGGCGCAGCCACCCAGCTAGAAAAGATCGACATGTTGGATTTTGCCGACCTGGTAGCCCTCAACAAATATGATAAACGTGGTGCATTGGATGCCATACGCGATGTACGCAAACAATATAAACGCAACCATCAACTCTTTAATGCCAAAGATGATGAGCTGCCCGTTTATGGTACCATGGCCTCCCAGTTTAATGATCCGGGGATGAACACGCTGTTCGCCGCTATTATGAAAACCATCAAGGCTAAAACCGGGGCCGACCTGTTAGCCGGTGCGGGGAGCCAGTTGCCGGGTTTGGGTGAAGAATCAGAAAAGGTGTACATCATCCCTCCTGATCGAAACCGCTACCTGGCCGAAATTGCCGAAAGCAGCAAGGCTTATGATGATTGGGTAAATGAACAATGCAAGATCGCCCAGCAATTATTCCAGGTAAAGGGAGTGATGGAGCTTGGTGAGATGCTGGAGCAAGGAACAAGGAGTAAGGACAAAAATCAGCAAGGCAAAGGCCCCTCTTTTGGAGAGGGTTTAGGTGAGGTGTATGCTCATTTGGAAGCTCAACTTCACCCCGAATGTAAACGCCTGCTTAAGGAATGGCCCGAAACAATTAAGAAATATAAGGCCGAGAACTTTATTTATAAGGTACGTGATAAAGAGATCAAACTGCCTTTGTACTATACTTCTTTATCTCAATTGCAGATCCCAAAGATCGCTTTACCCCGGTACGAAGCCTGGGGCGATGTATTGCGCTGGTTGCTTACTGAGAATGTGCCCGGTGAGTTCCCCTATGCGGCAGGTGTGTTTCCGTTGAAACGCGAAGGTGAAGACCCAACCCGCATGTTTGCCGGCGAAGGTGGGCCCGAACGCACCAACAAACGCTTCCATTATGTATCGCTCGGTCAGCCGGCACACCGGTTATCCACTGCTTTTGATTCGGTTACCCTTTATGGTGAGGATCCGCACGTACGACCTGATATCTACGGCAAAATAGGTAATTCAGGCGTGAGCATTGCCACGTTGGATGACGCTAAAAAACTATACTCGGGCTTTGATCTATGTGCTGCATCTACCTCGGTATCCATGACCATTAACGGGCCCGCACCCATGCTGCTCGGCTTTTTCATGAATGCGGCTATTGATCAGCAATGCGAAAAATACATCAAAGAACACGGTTTAGAACATCTGGTAGAAGCTAAATTTAAAGAACTGTATGATGATAAGGGGATGGGGAGACCTGGATATAAAAGCCTCACCCCAACCCTCTCCAAAGGAGAGGTAGCTAAAAGCGAGGGGGTTTCTCTTCCTCCAGGCAACAATGGCCTGGGTCTTATGCTGCTGGGCCTGACGGGGGACCAGGTGCTGCCTGCCGATGTTTACGAAAAAATAAAAGCTTACGCCATTTCTACCGTTCGCGGTACGGTGCAGGCCGATATTTTGAAGGAGGATCAGGCACAGAATACCTGCATTTTCTCCACCGAGTTTGCCCTGCGTATGATGGGCGACATGCAGCAATATTTTATCCGGGAGAAAGTACGTAACTTTTATTCCGTGTCCATATCCGGCTACCACATTGCCGAGGCCGGGGCCAATCCTATCACCCAGTTGGCATTTACCCTATCCAACGGGTTTACCTATGTGGAGTATTACCTGAGCCGGGGCATGCATATCGACGATTTCGCGCCCAACCTATCGTTCTTTTTCAGTAATGGTATCGATCCGGAATATTCGGTGATCGGTCGTGTGGCCAGGCGTATCTGGGCCAAGGCCATCAAAAATAAATATAAAGGGAACGATCGCTCACAAAAGCTCAAATATCATATCCAAACCAGTGGGCGGTCATTACATGCCCAGGAGATCGATTTTAATGATATCCGTACCACGCTACAGGCCCTTTATGCCATTTACGATAACTGCAATTCGTTGCATACCAATGCTTACGACGAAGCTGTTACCACTCCAACGGAGGAATCGGTTAGGCGTGCTATGGCTATACAGCTCATCATTAACCGCGAGTTGGGCCTTGCCAAAAACGAGAACCCGATTCAAGGCGCTTTCATCATCGATGAACTCACCGACCTGGTAGAACAAGCTGTATTGACCGAATTTAAGGCCCTCAACGATCGCGGTGGCGTATTAGGCGCTATGGAAACCATGTACCAGCGCGGCAAGATCCAGGAGGAATCGTTGTATTACGAAACCCTGAAACATAACGGCGAATACCCCATCATCGGGGTTAATACCTTCCTGAATAAAAAGGGCTCTCCTACTATAGTACCCTCTGAGGTGATCAGGGCTACCGAGGATGAAAAGCAATACCAGATCCAAACGCTGCAGGCATTTCAGCAACGCAACCAGGAGCGTATCCCAGAACTGCTTAAGACCTTGCAGCATGCAGCCATTGCCGGCGACAATATTTTTGAAAGCCTGATGGAGGTCTGCAAATATTGTTCACTCGGGCAGATCAGCCATGCACTGTACGAGGTTGGTGGGCAATATCGAAGGAATATGTAGCCCGTATTACCGGGCTATTAAAAACTTTTGATAATACAATAATATTACGCAGTTTGTGGGCATACCACCGCAGGACATAGCATGTCCGGAGGAAACACACAAGGGTGAGTAGGGCAGCATCCATCACACACCGGTAAATGGCCAATAATAGGTCCGCCGCCCATGATTTTCCCCATCTGGCTTCTCGAAAGCGTTCCTGCTGCACCCAATTCTAAAGCTTTTGCTTTTAGTTGTAAATTTTTCATAAGAATGTTTTTTTAGTGGTTAAAACTCAGGTATATATATCAAATATAATTATTATATATAATAATTAATATCTAATTCATAAAAAATGATTTCCATTTTTAAAGCGAATGCAGGTGATAAAACATGGCGCAAGAAACTTAAATTTGCCCCATGCAAGCCAACCACCAGGAAGATCAAACTTTTACCAAAATACCTGCTGACCAACTAAGCGGGCGCGACCGCACTTATGAAAATTGTAGGTTTATGAACTGCGATTTTGCTTATGCCAATCTGTACAGCATGGTTTTTATCGATTGCATATTTCAGGATTGCAACCTGTCTTTAGCCGATGTAAGTAACACTGGCTTTCAAAACATTACCTTTAAACATTGCAAAATAAGTGGCGTAAATTTTAGCAAAGCCCGCGATTTTTTGTTCGAAGTGCATTTTGAACATTGCATCCTGGATAATACCGTTTTTTACCAAAAGAAAAACAAAAAAGCAAGATTCAGCGAATGCTCTATGGTGGAGACCGACCTTACCGAATGTGACCTTACCGATGCCAAATTTGTTAATTGTAACCTGAACAGGGCATTTTTTAGTCGCACCATATTAAAAGGAGCCGACCTGCGCAGCTCTTATAACTTCATGATCGATCCGGATGATAACATGATCAAAAAAGCACAGTTCTCCCTGTATGGCTTACCGGGCCTATTAGGCAAATACGATATCAAAATAGAAGGTTGAGGTTAAACTGGCAATTCTACTTTATCTTTTTTTGCATAATGCAGGTAAGTATAACCTGCTATTAAGCTGCCTAATATGGTGCATAACAGGGCGTAGCCTATAGTTATTAAAATGTTCATGGTATTGAAATAGACCTTACTGATATACATATCCCTCATCTCTCCAAACGATAAAACCGAAATAACCGCTATTAGCTTTTCAACAAGGTCTGCACTTATATAAACACAGATCAGAAAAATGGCTGTATTTTTTAGTACATCGGTTGTAACTGTAGACTGCCTGGTTCTTTTCAGGTATTGAAACGCGATAACAGCACTGATCAGCAATACAATTACCAGGTTAACTAAGGGTATCACCATAACCAGATTCATTTTTTGCAGGGTCTCGTAAAACCGCCCATATATTAAATTCAGGGTTTGGGAGTTAAGCTGATAATACATGATCAGGATAACACTGGTTTTGGCAATATACCATACTTTAAGCCGGTTGCCGGTATTGAGGCTTGTCCGGTACTGCATCAATAAAAAGAAGGTTAACAGTATGGGAAAAATAAACAAATTCGGATAGTCGGCCTTTTTGAAAACGCCCATGCCCGCCATGATCATATCAAAAACAAACCACAGCGAGTTAAATATCCATGCGGTGATCTCCAGGCCCCGGCTCTTTTTCTGTCTCACCAGAAGTACAATAGAAAATATTAAGCCCAGCAACAGGATCAGCAAGATGGGTACGGCTATAATGAAAAGGACAATGATAAAATCTGAGGAAGATGAATACATGTTAAGGTTTTTGTTTTAAATATTATAAATAAACTAAAGTGCCATATTGTTTGTCGCTAAGAAAAATACATTTGTAAATGTAAGAGCCTTGTGAATAATTCCCGGGGTATTTATAATTTCTCTAAATTTAATTGGTTATAGCTTTATGAAAAAGATCATCCTGCTGCTTAGTATTTTATGTATAGCTGTTGTTTTAAAAGCGCAGGACGTTAAAACTACCTGCAACAACATCAATAACTTAAATACGGCTATTTTAAATGGCTCGATAAAAAGGCGGGATGCAGCCGCCCAGTTCAAACCATTAATAGAGCAACTTAAAAAAACTGGCGATAAAACACCATCCTCCGGTTGGATATTCCCGCTTAAAGGTTACAAAAGCAGCGCTATAGGTGGCACAAATGGCAACGGATACTCCGATAAGGGTTACAATTTTCTAGATGGCAACAAACACGCCGCGCACCCCGCTCATGACATTTTCATCAACGACCGTAATCAGGACTGCCTCGATGATCGTACTCATCAACCCGTTGATGTACTGGTGGTTGATGACGGTATTGTGATAGCCTGTACCAATGAATGGGAACAGGCAAGCAGCCTTCGTGGCGGCAAATTCATCTGGATATATCACCCGGCTCAAAATATCTTCACCTACTATGCGCATAACCAGGCCATTTTTGTAAAACCCGGCGACGAGGTAAAACAAGGTCAAAAAATCGCAGAGGTTGGTCGTACAGGTTACAATGCCTATAAGAAACGCTCGCCTACACACCTTCATTTTTCGGCGTTTAAGTCAGTGGATGATATACCTGTACCCTATAATCCTTATTTACAGCTCAAAAAAGCCAAAACCTTATGAAAACCTTTGTCCTGCTGTTATCATACCTGCTTGCAGATATTACCCCAACCGACCACATATCAAGCCGGTTCGGGCCGCCTGCCGGGTATCAGCAGGTGAGCACATCCCCGGGTAGTTTTGGGGCTTGGCTCCAGGCCCTACCACTTAAACCCGCCGGTACACCAGCCCGTACCTACAAAGGCGAAATTGCCCACACCAACTTGTATACCGCGGCCATTGTAGATATGAGCATAGGTACACAGGACCTGCAGCAGTGTGCCGATGCCGTGATGCGCCTGCGCGGCGAATACCTGTACCAGCAAAAGAACTATAAGGCTATCTCCTTTAACTTTACCAGCGGTTTCAAATGCGATTTTGTACACTATGCCGATGGCTACCGTTATAGCAATGACCATTGGACCTTAAAAGCCAAAAAGGACTACAGCTACCCCAACTTTCTACGCTATATGAACCTGGTTTTCAGCTATGCGGGTACCTTATCATTACAAAAAGAACTTAAAAAGGTAAGCGATCCGGGTCAGCTTAAAACCGGAGATGTATTTATCAGGGGTGGTTCGCCGGGGCATTGTTTCATTGTGCTGAATGTAGCGGAAGATTTCCGTCACCGTAAAAAATTCCTGCTCGCCCAAAGTTTTATGCCCGCCCAAAATATCCAGGTACTCCAGGATAATGGCGACCCCTGGTTCAGTCTGGATAAAAAAAGTAACATCCCATATGGCGAGCTGATCAGCAAGGCATACTTGAAACGATTTGATTGATACCTATCGCCAAAAACTTTTTAAACCTTAAATTTTAACACTTTTCTGCTCAAAAACGGGCTAAAAACAGCTCAAAAACGTTCGAAAAACACTCATTTTAACACTTTTTAACAAATTTTAACATGGTTTTAACGTGTTTTTAAAACTTTAAAAAGTATTAAATTATTGATTATCAAATAACTATATGTAAAATGGCCGGTTTTTGGCCTTGTTTTTCCCTTAACTAAACAGCCCGGCTTTCTGGTGGGAAAGTCGGGCTGTTTGGATTTATATAAATATACGAAAATTTTGGCGGAGATCCAAGAGGGGCTGTCAGTCTGAGCTTGTCGAAGACTCGCGCGCAGAGGCCTACCCACCATGCTTCGACGGGCTCACCATGACACCCTTTTCCTTCTCCAACTACCTCTTCTCTACCCTATCATAAAACCCACCGAAGGAATTTACCCTTACAGCTTCTTCTCTAAAAAAGTCGCCGGGGAAACCGAGTTCGATGGCACTGGCATCATTCAGTCTTTTTAGCTGATCATCGTTCAGGGCAACCTCTACCGTTTTCAGGTTGTCCAGCAGCTGATCAACCTTGGTGGCACCCACTATCGGGATACACGAAAAACCCTGCTGACGGGTCCAGTTCAGGGCCACATGACTTTCAGATACGCCCAGCTCGGCGGCTATTTCCATTACCACCTTGGTTATCGCTTCGCTCCGACTGTCCAGTCGTTTGCTTTCGGGTTTGATACGACCTTTATCGCCTTTCAGGTATTTGCCCGTTAAGGCTCCACCGGCTAAAGGTGCCCAGGGGGTTACCGTCATGCCAAAATGTTTGGCCATGGGTATCAGTTCGCGCTCAGCGGTACGGGCCAGCAGGCTGTACTCTACCTGTAAAGCGATAAACTGGCTCCAGCCCATCAGTTCGGCCAGGGTATTTCCTTTGGCTACCACCCAGGCGGGCGTATCGCTGATAGCGGCATAGTTTATCTTGCCTTGCTTGATCAGATCATCCATGCCGCGCAGCACCTCATCTATGGGGGTGATATCATCCCAGATGTGCAGGTACAGCACGTCGATAAAATCTGTTTTTAAACGTTTCAGGCTTTCTTCCACACTGCGCATCATGTTTTTGCGACTATTACCCGATGCATTGGGATTGGTGATATTATCCTTTAAAGTGTATTTGGTAGCCAGCACAAAATAATCACGATCGTGGTTACTCATGTATTCGCCGATGATCTTTTCGCTGGTACCCAGTTTGTAAATATTGGCCGTATCCAAAAAGTTGCCGCCCGCGTTGGCGTAGGCATCCATAATGGCGAAGCTGGTATCCTTATCGGCACCCCATCCGGCCTCGGTGCCAAAGCCCATGGTACCTAAACATAATTCTGAAACTTTAAGGCCCGAGCGGCCTAGTAATTTGTAATTCATGGTGTTTTGTTTTATTATAATTATTTACCATCATATCATTGCGAGGAGGTACGACGAAGCAATCCCGTAGCTATTCTCACCGATAGGAACGCGAGGAGATTGCCACGCTACGCTCGCAATGACATGGTTGGTTTGTTTTTCTATCCTTCTTCTTTACTCACCCCTTCCTCGTATGTCATTGCGAGGAGGAACGACGAAGCAATCTCGTAGCTATTCTCGCCGATGAGAACGCGAGGAGATTGCCACGCTTCGCTCGCAATGACATAGTTAGTTTGTTTTGTTTTTAGTTGTACCATTCATTGCTTAGATCATTCCAAGCAGGATTATCAGTAACAATCAGGTCAATTTTCTTTTTCCGTGATCCCGCTTTCAATTGCTTTTCCCGCGCAATAGCATCGTCTATCCATTGGTATTCTTCGTAGTATACCAACTTGTTACAATCGTACTGAGCCGTAAAACCTTTATATATTTTTTGTTTGTGCTCCCATATCCGCTGCTCTAAATTGCTGGTAACGCCTATATAAAATACGGTATTTACCTTATTGGCAACTATATAAACAAAATAGCGATGTATTTTCATTAGTACGCTTCCCGCGCTTTAAATATCGGTTTAATATCACAATAAACCATATTACCCACCCAGTGCAGGAAGGCTAAAAAGAATTGAAATATAATTTTTAGCTTTAACAGAAAATCTACCTGTTATGCCTAAAAGTTATTACCTGTTCATCGTATTTTTATTTGCCGCCCTTGCTGCACGGGCACAAAAACCGGTTGAAGCCAAAGGTTACCCGGTCATTATCAGTCGGGATACGCTTTTTACATTTTACACCGGGCAGGGATTATTTCAACCTGCCGAACGGGCCGAAGTGGTAACCAAACGCATTGAGGCCCTGGTTAACCGCATTGATTTTAACCCCGATTCGCTCACGCTAAAAAACGACACCACGGTTTCGGTGATCTCCTATAATTCGCAAATTATCCTGGCGGTTAACAATAATGATGCAACCTTCTCCGAGCTTAACCGTCCGCAGCTGGCGGCCAGTTACCTGGCCATCCTGAAAAATAAACTGGGTAATTATTTTAGCGACAGCAGCACCAAACAAGTAATTATCAATATACTGGAAGCGTTGGCGGTTATTATACTGCTTGTGGTTTTAATATGGGCGCTTAACAAAGGTTCGCGCTGGTTAAAACTCAAAACATTAAAAGCCTGGGAAAACCGCATGGATAAACTGGCGGCGCAGGGCGCACCGGTTGCCTATGCCAAACGACTGTTGCCATTGGTTACCGGCCTGCTGCGCATCGGCAGGTTTATACTTATTATATTACTGGTTTACATGGCGCTGCCCGTGCTGTTCTTTATCTTTCCAGCATCAAAACCTATAGCGGTGCAGCTGCTCAGCTATATTGTTACCCCTTTTAAGAGCATAGTACTGGCCATTGTGCACTATATACCCAACCTGCTTACCATCGCAGTAATCTATATCGTGACCCGGTATATTGTAAAGCTGGTGAAATTTATTGCCAGCGAAATTGCGCAAGGCGCCATCACCATCAGCGGTTTTTATCCCGAATGGGCCATGCCTACCTATAACATTATCCGGGTACTGCTGTTCGCTTTTATGTTTGTGGTGATATTCCCATATTTGCCGGGCTCCGACTCTAAAGTATTCCAGGGGGTAACGGTATTTCTGGGCATCCTGTTTTCGCTGGGTTCATCGTCGGCCATATCCAATATGGTATCGGGCATTGTGCTTACTTATATGCGCCCGTACAAAATTGGCGACCGCATTAAGGTGGGCGATGTGATGGGCGATGTAGTGGAGAAAAACCTGCTGGTAACCCGTTTGCGTACCATTAAAAATGAAGACATCACCATACCCAATGCCACCATACTAAGCGGGCATACCACCAATTACAGCACCGTGGCGAAAACCATGGGACTGATACTCAATACCACCATAACCATTGGTTACGATGTACCCTGGCAAACGGTACATAACCTGCTCATCAGCGCGGCCGAAGCCACCGAGGGTGTGCTTACCGAGCATAAACCATTCGTACTGCAAACCGGGCTAAATGATTTTAATGTAGCTTATCAGCTGAATGCTTATACAGAACTATCCAACCAGATGGCTGCTATTTACTCCCGGCTGCACCAGAACATACAGGACAAGTTTAACGAAGCCGGGATCGAGATCATGTCGCCGAATTATTTTGCACTGCGCGATGGCAACCACATCCAGATCTCGGATGGCTATGTGCCGGAGGGGTATAGTAAGCCGGGGTTTAAGGTTGAAGGGGAGAAATAAACACCCTTGTCATGCCGAACTTGTTTCGGCATCTCATAAGTAAGGTATGCAACGTGATGGTTAACCTGTCCTGAGAGATCCTGAAACAAGTTCAGGATGACCTGCTTTTTCTTGTCATGCTGAAGAACGAAGCATCTGTTATTGAACTTTTCAAGAGCAGAATAGATCCTTCGCTCCGCTCAGGATGACAAAATAATCATCGTACATAAAAAATCATGTCATTGCGAGGAGGTACGACGAAGCAATCTCGTAGCTATTCCTATCAATCAAGAACGCGAGGAGATTGCCACGCTCCGCTCGCAATGACATGTAATATATACCTATTAACCAACAAAGGCACCCTCATCGGCGCCTTTTTTAATATTTTCTGATAAGGAAAATTAACCGTTTATCCAGCTAAATTTGTACTCCAGCATAGGATTTTTCATGCGTTCGGCTACGCGCAGCAGGCGCGATGGCAGGTTCATAATATAATCACGGGCTTTTTCGCCGGCTTCATTTAAATCTGTAGTACTTTCAATATGCCAGTCTTCGATCAGCTCTTTCAGTATATCCACATAATCTACAGCGGTGTATATACCCAGGCGCTGGGCGGCATCGGTAAAGTGACCAAAAGTTTGACCAATTTTTAAACCTACTTCACGTAAAAAGTGAGCAGGCATCACGATCTTTTTGCGCATCATGTCCTCAAAAGCGATCATCGCTTCACTCGGATCAACTTCAAATATCTTCTCGATAAAGTATTTATAAGCTTTGGCGTGACGCGCTTCGTCGCCGGCAATAACACCGCACATTTTTGATAACAGCGTATCGCCATCTTTTTTAGCCTGCGAAGCTACACGTCTGTGCGATACATTGGTAGCCAGTTCCTGGAACGAGGTATATATAAAGTTGCGGTACGGATCGGTCCCGGTACCAATATCAAAACCATCGGCTATCAGGTATTGGGTGGATACCTCCATCATGCGCATGTTAACACGGCCCGACAGGTAAAGGTATTTGT
>Ga0207671_10004434_pt1 | contig 13432 bp, 14 predicted proteins | sample KBSC24metaG_FD_184352 | JGI IMG/M metagenome (GOLD analysis project Ga0207671, IMG submission 184352) | Corn rhizosphere microbial communities from Kellogg Biological Station, Michigan, USA - KBS C2-4 metaG (SPAdes) (version 2) | ecosystem: Host-associated > Plants > Roots > Rhizosphere > Soil... | reverse complement strand
CGTGGGTGCCGGCGCAGAGGGTGAGACCCTGAAGCGCCTCGGCTCCGACGCGTTTCGGCAGCTTGCCGTCGGCGCAGCGCAGGCCGGAGCACTGGAGCTGCATGTTCACGCGCCTGCGCTCGTCCTCGAACCTGGCGAGCGTCCGATCGCGAGCCCCATCGCCCGGTTGCAGATCGAATCCGACAACATCGTTACCAGTCTGTGCCACGACTCCGTGAAGCTGGATGATGCAGTGGGCCCCAGGGTGTTGGCCTTGCTCGACGGCACACGCGATCGCACCGCGCTCAGAGCAGAATTGGCGGACGTGCTCGATCGAGACGACGAGCCGTCGCGCGCCGATGCGCTGGATGCATGCCTCGCGAATCTGGCGAGGCTCGCTCTATTGATCGGCTAGCGCGCACCGGGCGCGGCGCCGATGCCGGTTCCCATGCAGCTGTTGTATTTTTGTGTTGCCGTATTCTCGCAGTCCTCACGATTACCGGCGTTTCGACATTCCCGCATATCGCTTGCTCGCGCGGCATTGCACACCCACGGGTCCTGCTGAATGGCATTCGGTGCACCCGGATTCTGGCCCGCCGGCGCGCCGACGTTGGCTATATTCGGATTGAAGTTGGGTGCACGAGCGCCGGCAATCTGCGAATCCGCCGCTGCGGCCGCTTGGCCTGCGCTGGCGGCACCAGCCGGCGCATAGATGAAGCGCCAATCCGAGTAACTGTTGCTGTCGGCGAAGAACGCATCGAGGGGCTGGAAGTTGGCGACCTTGATCGGCGTGTCCTTCGAAGGACTGTAGACGCCGAGGATCTGATCGCCTTGCATCACGAGTCCCCAATCGGCCTTGCCGGTCATCGGGTCGAGATAGATCCGGCGCAAGTATCGCTTCATCACCGGGAAGCGCTTGTCTTCGAGCAGGTCCTCGAGCTTGCGCGGATACTGCTTAACGCCGGGCGAGCTCTCGTAGTAGCGGCCGATCGCCTGGCGAAACTGATCCCCGACGAACAGCAGCTCGCGTTCGCGGTCGCGCTTGACGGCTGTGTTCCAGACCTCGCCGACCAGCGCGAGACCGATGCCGAGCAGCACCACTGCGATCAGCAGGCCGATGTAGGTGAATCCTCGAGATCTAAGCATTTCCAAGGGGATACTACTCTGTCTCCGGCGCAGCGCGGAAGCCGGCAGTAGAATCAAACGCCGCGGTACAGCGGGAGACAAGCATGAACCTCGCCGAGTCACTGTTGCGTGCGTTGACCGATCACGGCGTGCGTGAGATCTTCGGAATCCCCGGGGATTTTGCACTGCCGTTCTTCAGGGTGATCGAGGAAAGCCGCATCCTCCCGCTGTACACCTTGTCGCACGAGCCTGGCGTCGGCTTCGCTGCCGACGCGGCCGCACGGTACCGCGGCAGCCCTACGGTCGCTGCAGTGACCTACGGCGCCGGGGCGCTCAACATGGTGAACGCGGTTGCCGCTGCATTCGCCGAGAAGTCGCCGGTCGTCGTGATCTCGGCCGGGCCGGGACATGGAGAAGCCAAGAGCGGGCTGCTGCTGCATCACCAGGCCAAATCGCTCGACTCGCAATATCAGATCTACACCGAGATCACGTGCGACCAGACGCAGCTGAACGATGCTGCGCGCGCGCCGGACGAGATCGCACGCGTGCTGCGCAGTTGCGCAACGTACTCTCAGCCGGTGTATATCGAGATACCGCGCGACATGGTTGGCGAGCCCTGCGCGCCTGTGACTCGAGCCGCGCCGTTGCCCTATGACGAGGATGCGCTGCAGGCCTGCGCAGAGGAGATTCTCGTGCGCCTCGCGCAGGCCAGATCGCCCGTGCTGATGGTGGACGTCGAAGTGCGCCGCTTCGGCCTCGAGGATAAAGTTGCCGAGCTTGCGCGCCGCCTCGCGCTGCCGGTCGTGACCTGCTTCATGGGCCGCGGGCTGTTGGTCAATGCGGACGCACCGCTGGTCGGAACCTACATGGGATTGGCCGGCGACGCCGAGACCACGCGGCTGGTCGAGGATTCCGATGCGCTCGTGCTGCTCGGCGTGATTCTTTCCGATACGAACTTCGGCGTGTCCACACGCAAGATCGATCTGCGCCGTACGATCCAGGCGCTCGACCGGCGCGTGACGCTCGGCTATCACGTCTATCCCGATCTGCCGCTCGGCGCGGTCGTCGATGCGCTGCTCGCGAAGGTGCCGCCTTCGCAACAGCGCTTCGAAGTGCACAAGCGCGAGTACCCGTACGGGCTTGTCGCCGACGACCAGCCGATCGCGCCGACCGACATCGCACGCGCGGTCAACGATCTCATGGCGGCACACGGGCGCCTGATGATTGCGTCGGACATGGGCGATTGCTTGTTCACGTCGCTCGACATGGAGAACACCGCGCTGGTTGCGCCCGGCTACTACGCCACGATGGGATTCGGCGTGCCGGCCGGACTCGGGTTGCAGGCGGCGAGCGGCCAGCGGCCGTTGATTCTGGTGGGTGATGGCGCGTTTCAGATGACCGGCTGGGAGCTCGGCAACTGCCGCCGCTACGGTTGGGATCCGATCGTGTTGCTTTTCAACAACGCGAGCTGGGAGATGCTGCGCTGTTTCCAGCCGGAGTCGAGCTTCAACAACCTCGACGATTGGAACTTCGCCTCGATGGCGAGCGGGATGGGCGGCGACGGTGTGCGTGTGCACACGCGCCGGGAGTTGAAGCAGGCACTAGAGCGTGCGGCGCTCACGACCGGACGCTTTCAGCTCGTGGAGGTGATGATCCCGCGCGGTGTGTTGTCGGATACGCTGTCGCGTTTCGTCGCCGCCGTGCGGCGAACCAGCGCCTGAGCCAGCCCGGATATTTTCATGAGCAGCCCGATCGTACAAAACGTACCCGGCTCTAATCGGCCAGATACCGCTCGCATCGTGGTATTCGCTCCGTTCGGGGCGTCTTCATGAAATATCCGGCCCAGGTCGATTTGAGCGTGGTATTTGCTTTGGAGGGGTCTGACGGAGCCCGCAGCCCGGGCTCCGGAACACTCGACAAGGAAACGATGCAGATGACTCCCGCCACCGACGAAAGCCACGCCGGCTCATCGAAGCTGAGCGGCGTTTTGAAGCTGGTTGGCGCGCTAGCGCTCGGCTTGCTCGCGCTCCTCGCGCTGCTTGTCGTCTTCGATATTCTTCCACGCACCGTGCTCGGCGAATTCGCGACCAAGATCCTGCTCGCCGCCTGTATCCTCGGCTTGGCCAGCGCCGGCATCGCTTTCCTGACGCGCTCGGGAAGATCGTAGACGAAAGAAAAGGCGCCACGCAATGCGGCGCCTTTTCCTTCACGCGTCGCGCCGTCGGTTGCCCGACGACGATGATCAAGCCATCGACTGATAGATCGACTTTTCCCACTCGAAGAACAGCGGCAGCGCTTTCACATCCACGAACGGCAGCACCTGCGTCAGGTAAACGCCCGCGACGCCCTTCTGCGGATCGATCCAGAAGAACGTGTTCGCGAGCCCGGCCCATGCCAGGCTGCCGGCCGTGCGGCCGGTCGGCGCCTGCTCGTCGTTGATCATGAAGCTCAAGCCCCAGCTCTTCGGCATGCCCGGGAAGAACTCCGCGTCGGCCGATAGCGCCGGCATGTTCGTCTTCAGCAGCGTGACCTTGAGATCGCCCATCGCGTTGCGCGACATCAAGTCCACAGTCTCGGGCTTCAGCACGCGGTTGCCGTTGCCCTTGCCGCGGTTCAGGATCATGCGCACGTACTGGATATAGTCCCCGGCGGTCGAGTAGAGCCCGCCGCCGCCCATCTCGAAATCCGCCGGCACGATCTCGAAATCGATCGGCTTGAGCGTGCCGTCGTCGCCGCGCGCATGAACCTTGGCCATGCGTGCGCGCATCGCTGGGCTGATCCTGAACGCTGTGCTGTTCATGCCGAGCGGACCGAGCAGATTTTCCTGCAGATAATAGCCGAGCGACTGCCCGCTGACGGCTTCCACCATCTTGCCGGCCCAGTCGATGTTGATGCCGTACTCCCAACGATCGCCGGGGTCGAACATCAACGGCGTCTTCAGTGCGGCATTCTTGCAGCTGCCGATGCCCGGCACCCCTGTGACCTGCTGGTAGTGCGCCACATCGGGGCTCCAGATCTCATAAGCGAATCCGGCTGTGTGCGTGAGCAGGTGGCGTAGCGTGATCGCGCGCTTCGGCGCGCGCAGGCGCGGATTACCGTCATCGTCCCAGCCTTCGAGAACCCGGGTGCCGGCCAGGTCCGGAACCCAGCGCGTCGCCGGGCTGTCGAGGTCGAGCTTGCCTTGCTCGACGAGTTGCATGGCGGCGGTGGCGGTGAGCGCCTTGGTCATCGATGCGATCCACACCACCGTATCGGGCGTCATGGCGATGTTCTGGCCGAGCACGCGCTGGCCAAATCCGCCTTCGTAGATCGTACCGTCCCGCGTGGTCGCCATGGCGACTACGCCCGGAACGTCGCCCGCCTCGGTGGCGTTCCGCAATACGGCATCGGCATTTCGCTCGAGAGAATTTGCGCTGTAGCTAACATTGGCGGCTCCGCCGGCGAGCAGAGCCGCTCCGGCCTTCAGGAATGTACGGCGATCGGTGGTCATGGGTCTCCTCCTTGTGTGTTTTGTGCTCCAGTCGTAAGACACCAGTCAGAAATCTTGCTCGACCTCTTCGGCGTGCTGGTCGTTTGCCGAACCATACTACTCTCGCGCGCGGTATTGGGCTGGATTGCGACTGATCAGGAATTGCGCAGCGACGCGGGGTTACTCTTCCGTCGCGGGAAAATCTATCGGGAGGCGGGAGGACGGCTTATAGGGGCGGCAGAGGAACGCCGATCTGTTCGAGGATTCCGCGCGGCGCGCCGCCTGGGACGGCTTCGGGATGAATCAGCGTGATCTTGTCGCCGGGCACGCGATAACGAAAGTAATGCTCGGGAATCCTGACCGTCCGGCCGGTCGGCGCGACCGGATCGAGGCCCGGCATCGCGAATACGCCCGTGTGCGTGCCGCCTTGACGCCATTTCACGGCGTACAGATCGCCGTGGACCTCCACGCCGTCGTAGTCGTAGCTCCAGTCGGGGAATCCGGTGTACAACGCCGTCAGCATCTTAAGAAACTGCGGCTTGCCGAGCGTGCGATTGGCGGAGACGAACTCGAGGTCGTCGGACACGGTGTCCGCGATCTTCAGGACATCGTGGGCCTTCAGCCCGTCGATGTAGGCGAGCAGGACGGGTGGAATCGCAGGCATGACGTCTCCGGATTGTTAGTGTGCGTGCGGCCTTCGATCAGCCTTCGGGCTTTTCCTTGAGCAGCTTCTGCAGGAGCGACGGATCCTTCCAGAATGCCTGCGCGCGGCGCTCGTTGCCTTCGGGATCCTTCAGGAACATTTCCTTGGCGCGCTCGCTGCTGAAGCAATAGAGCTTGTCCGCGGGTGATATCCAGACCACCGAGCACGTCGTCGGCAGGCTGTTTCCAAGGGACGCGCTCATCGCGCATTGACCACCTCCCTCAGGTACCGGATCGGCCGCGAGAGCCGTGACCGCGATGAAGGCTGCAAGAATTGCGAACTTCCCATTCGACATGACGATCTCCTCACTGACCGGGACGCAGGCGTTGGTTCGACGCGATCGTCGAATGGCTCCTGCGGACTGCCTTCGCAAGGCTCGGCGCCGGCTAACCCTCCAAGTATCCGTGCAAACCCGCCTTTCCCGCAACCAATGCCAGGGAAGAGGGGCGCTCTTGTTCCACTTGTAATGCGGCGTCGTCCGCCGAACATAGACCAGCAACGTTTGAGGAGTGCAATGCCATGCGTTGGCCTGCCGGCCGTGTCCACGCCGTAAAGTGCGCGCTTACAACACACGGTGCAACGGCTGATTTCGGTCAAATTGATTGGCAATAGTGCTTGTGTAACTTATGCGAAAAGCTTACCGTCCGGACAAAATGAAACCCTTCGCCGCGCTACGGGCGATGCGCAGATTTCAGAAGGCGCAACTCCCCTTTCTCGAAACACTCGAGGACCTCGCTGTCCTGACCGAGATCGGCTTTCATCAGGAGCAGGGCACGCCGATCAGCCTCAAGCAACTGTTCCTGGCCGAGATCGGCGCTGCTGCCACCGTCCAAAGACGGCTCGCGCGGCTGAAGAGGCTCGGCGTGGTCCAGCAGCTGCGGCGCGACGATGACCGGCGCATGGCGCATTTGACAATCAACCCCGCGTTGAGCCCGGTGGTCAGGCGTTACGCCGCGGTCATCCGCAAGCACTCCCGCTGAAGACCGAAAAAGCGGACCTGTGCCGATGAGCGGTACGCGCAAACTCATGGACAAGATAATCCCGATCGATGTCGCCGAGGGCGACGATATCCTCACTCGTGTGCGCGAGGTGTTGAGCCGCATGTGCACGCCACACGGCGACATCAGGAGCATCGACGTGTTCATGAACCCGGTCCCGGATCAGACGAGTGGCCTCGGCCTGGTGCAAATGAGCGACGAATCGGAAGTGACTGCCGCATTGAATGCGCTGCATGGCATTCGCTTTGCGGGTTGCGCAGGCTTTCTGTTTCGGGTGCGCTGGTCCGGTCGTTCACGTGGGTCAGTGAGCTAGCGGCGTCGCCGTCCCGGCAGGTAAGGTTCGAGCGATAACGCCAGACCAACCACCAGCACCACCATTCCGACGACGAGGAAAGGCATCGACGGCGTCTCGATCTTTTGCCGGACCTGCAGCGTGACCTGCGACACCGGGACCTGCACTGGCTCCGGACCTTCCAGAATGAACGTGTAAGTGCCGGGGTAGTACACATCGATCGACCCGGCATCGATCTTCCGGGTGCCTGCCGACTTGGCATCGACCCGCAGTGCGCGCTGCAGGATTGCCTGATCGGCTTGATACAAGACGGCTTCGTAATCCTCGGTTGCGGCAGCGGTCGCGCCCGCCTGCGCTGGAGCGAACTGGAAGCTCAACTCGAAGGCGATCCGGTTCATATTCGGATCGAGGTCGATCGCGACCGGCTTGTACGCCGAGCCGTGTGCGAAGTGCAAAATGGTGCCGTCGGGCAGGGTCCAGCGCGCTGAGCGCTCGGTCAGCGTGAATGTCTGGCCAGGTTCGCCGCTCAGGTATGCTGTGACGATGAAGTAGCCGGGCCCGAACAGCAGGCCGACCATCAGGAGCAGGGGGCCGAGCCCGCGTTTCACCAGGGTCGGGACGCTAGTGCGCGAAGTAGAAGCCGATCGGCACCGTGACCATCACGTCGCGCCCCTTGAGACGATCCGGCACGCGCGTGGATGGGACACGCTGCACCATCCTCAGCGCTTGGTCGTCGAGCACGCGGAAGCCGCTGCTGCGCTCGACGGAGACCTCCTTCATCTGGCCGTCGCCGCCCATCAGCACGTGGACGAGCGTGGTGCCGCTCCAGCTCCAGCGCCGCGCTTCCTCGGGATAGTCGGCTTCCTGTGTCTGCTTGCCGACGTTGCGCAGGATCTCGACCTGCAGGGCTTCGACCGCGAGCGCATCGGTCCCATGATGCCAGCCGGGCTTCGGCTCCGCAGTCTGAGCCAAGAGCCAGGCACGCTCACGTGCGGCGGACAGGGCCTCGCCCGTCGCCTGGGCGGAATTGCATTGCTTGCAGGCAGCCGCGGCCGTACCACCGTCCGCACCTGCTGCGCATGGGCGAAATGTCATGCCGAGCGCGAGCACGGCGAACAACAACTGGATTCTCATGCGCGTTGATGTCTTCGTTTGCGGATAGCTCGACCCGCTTGCGTCGCCAGTATAGCGAAGGACCTGACGCAAGTAACAGAACGCCATGCCACTTTTAACGGTCGCTGTCGCTAGAGCTGAAGCGCCGCGGACGCCTTGAACCGCTCCACAGTCGCGACCAGCCGCGCGCGGATGCTTGGCTCCCACGCCGAGTGCCCCGCGTCGGGCACGACCACGTACTCCGCCTCGGGCCACGCGCGATGCAGATCGTCGGCTGTGACCGTTGGACACACCATGTCATAGCGTCCTTGAACGATCACGGCGGGGATGTGCCGCAGCCGGTGTACGTTTTCCAGCAGCGCGTTCTCGGGAAGGAACACGCGGTGCTTGAAATAGTGCGCCTCGATGCGTGCGAGCCCGAGCGCGACGTGGTCGCCAGAAAAGTAAGCCACCGTATCCGGGTTCGGCAACAGCGTGGAGCAGGCGCCTTCGTACGAGCTCCATACGCGGGCGGCCGGCATATGCACGGCCGGATCGGAATGGTTGAGCCGGCGCACGTAGGCGTCCAGCAGGTCGGCACGCTCGCCTTCGGGAATCGCACCGACGAACTTGTGCCACGCCTCCGGGAACACGTGCCGGATGCCGTGCAGGAACCATTCGGCTTCTTGTTGACGACACAGAAAGATCCCGCGCAGCACGAAGCCCAGGCAACGATCCGGATGCTCCTCGCCATAGGCCAGTGCCAGCGTGCTGCCCCAGGAGCCGCCGAATACCAGCCAGCGCTCGATGCCGAGCTTGGCACGCAAGGTTTCCATGTCCGCGATCAGATGCGATGTCGTGTTGTCTGTGAGCTCGCCGTGCGGTGTGGAGCGGCCTGCGCCGCGCTGGTCGAAGATCACGATCCGGTAGAACGCCGGATCGAAGAAGCGGCGGTGAGCCGGGCTCGATCCCGCTCCAGGGCCGCCGTGCAGAAACACCACCGGCACGCCCGCCGGATTTCCGGATTGCTCCCAATACATCGTGTGGACCGCGTCGAGCGGCAACATGCCGGAGTCGAACGGCTCGACATCCGGATACAGCTCGGTGCGCGACGTGCGGGCGATATCGTTCATGGACTGACAAGCGCCGCGGCGGCCGCTCTATAGGCGCTTGAGGGCATAGCCCTTTTGCCGCAGCAGCTCGACGATGCCGGCGCTGCCCAGCAAGTGCCCCGCGCCTACGGCGACGAAGACTGTATCATTGCCCGCGAGCATCGCGACAATCTTGTCGGCCATCTCGCGGTTGCGTGCGTCGTAGAGGCGTTCGCGCATTTCCGCCACTTGTGCCGGGGACAATCCTTCCGTTTCCTTGTCGAGCTGAGTTGCCAGACCGTTTGCATCACCCGTTGTCCATGCCGACACCAGGTCGCGCAGGTCGTTGGCGAGACTGCCGTCGCCGATGCTGTCTACAGTCGCACGCAGCATCGCTTCCTGTAGATCCGGCGAGAAGCTGTCGAGGAGTGCCAGCTGTCCCGGGATCGACTCGAGCTCGATGATCGACTTGCCTTCTTGCTTGGCGCGGCGCGCGAAATGCATATCGAGGCCGAGGCTCGGATCGTAACCTTCGCGGCCGATTTCCATCATCGCCATCGTCATCGACAGCAGATGCGGCCGCATCGCGCGCGCGTACTCGATCGGAAGCCCGAGCGCCGGCGCGGCTTTCTTCACGTCCTCCATCAGCGCGGGCGAGATGTGCTTGGCCAGATTGTCCGGCGGCGCATAGGCCGAGTGCTGGATCGCGGCGAGCGCAACTGCCTGGTCGGTGGGATCCGCTTCGAGCGCCAACAGACGCGACGCCGCGTACGCGTGCTCGACTGCGGGGCTCAGCGGGTACATCTTGCGTGCACCGACGTGGATGGTGCCGAACAGGTACACGGTGGTCGTCGGCGAACGCACTTCCCAGATGAGAGGTGTGCTGCCGCCCTGAGCATAGGCCAGGCCCTGGAGCGCTGCGAGAACGGCGGCCGTTGCGCCCTGAAGCAGACGGCGGTAGTTGAGGCGCGAAAAGAGCATGTTGAGGGAGTGTTTGGCGGGATCGAATGGAAAGGCGCACTCAGTGTATCAAACGGGCGGCGCACGTAGCGCCATCCTATAATCACACTCCTTTTAAGCTTCGTACGACGACCTCGATGGATGACACCTTCAGACAAGCCGCGCTCGACTATCACCGCCTGCCCAAGCCCGGAAAGATCTCGGTCACGCCGACCAAGAGCCTGATTACCCAGCGTGACCTGGGGCTGGCCTATTCGCCCGGTGTCGCAGCGGCGTGCGAAGAGATCGTGGCCGATCCTTCCCACGCCCGCGACTACACGGCGCGCGGCAATCTCATCGGCGTGATCACGAACGGCACCGCGGTGCTTGGGCTCGGCGCGATCGGCCCCGAAGCCGCCAAGCCGGTCATGGAAGGCAAGGGCGTGCTGTTCAAGAAGTTCGCGGGCATCGACGTGTTCGACATCGAAATCAACGAGCGCGATCCCGAGAAGCTCGTGGACATCATCGCGAGCCTCGAGCCGACGTTCGGGGGCATCAACCTCGAAGACATCAAGGCGCCCGAATGCTTCTATGTCGAGCGCAAGCTGCGCGAGCGCATGAAGATCCCGGTGTTTCACGACGATCAGCATGGCACCGCGATCATCGTCGGCGCGGCCGTGCTGAACGGCCTCAAAGTTGTCGGCAAGGACATTGCGAAGGTCAAGCTGGTGTGCTCGGGTGCCGGTGCGGCGGCGCTGTCGTGCCTCGACCTGCTGGTGAGCCTTGGGCTGTCGATCGACAACATCGTGGTCTCCGACATCAAGGGCGTGGTCTACAAAGGCCGCGTCGAGGAGATGGACGACTACAAGGCGCGCTATGCGAAAGACACGAAAGCGCGCACGCTCGGCGAGATCATTGTGGGCGCCGACATCTTTCTCGGCCTGTCGGCCGGCGGCGTGTTGAAGCCCGAGATGGTTCAGAAGATGGCCGACCGGCCGCTGATTCTCGCGCTCGCCAATCCGAATCCGGAGATCATGCCGGGCGAGGCGAAGGCCGTGCGGCCCGACTGCATCATCGCGACCGGCCGTTCCGACTATCCGAACCAGGTCAACAATGTCCTGTGCTTCCCGTTCATCTTTCGCGGCGCGCTCGATGCGGGTGCGACCACGATCACCGAAGCGATGAAGCTCGCGACCACGCATGCGATCGCGGAGCTCGCGCAGCAGGAGCAATCGGACGTGGTGGCGCTCGCGTATCAAGACGCCAACCTCAGTTTCGGTCCGGACTATCTGATTCCGAAACCGTTCGACCCGCGCCTTATCGTCAAGATCGCGCCGGCCGTGGCGAAGGCGGCGATGGAGAGCGGCGTCGCGACGCGTCCGATCGCCGATCTCAAGGCCTATTGCGACCAGCTGCTGCAGTTCGTCTACCACTCCGGCTTGATCATGAAGCCGGTGTTCGATGCCGCGAAAAAGAAACCGAAACGCGTCGTCTTTTGTGAGGGCGAGGACCAGCGCGTGCTGCATGCGGTGCAAGTCGCGGTCGACGAGCGCATCGCGCGCCCGGTCGTCGTCGGGCGACCCGAGGTCGTCAATCCGCGTCTCGAGAAGCTGGGGCTACGCGTGCGCGCGGGCAAGGACTTCGATCTCGTCAACCCGAACAGCGACCCGCGGTTCCCGAACTACTGGCAGCTCTACTACAACCTCATGCAGCGCAAGGGCGTGTCGGTGGAAGTCGCCAAGCGCGAGGTGATCCGTCGCACGACGCTGATCGGCGCGCTGATGGTCAAGCAAGGCGACGCCGACGCAATGATCTGCGGCACCTATGGCGAGCACAGCACGCATCTCAACTATATCTCGAACGTGATCGGGCTGCGGCCGGGCGTGAAGCAGTACGCCGCGATGAACCTGCTGCTGCTCGAGGATCGAACCATCTTCATCTGCGACACGTACGTCAATCCCGATCCGACTGCGGAGCAGCTGGCCGAAATCACGCTGCTGGCGGCAGAGGAAGTGCAGCGCTTTGGCCTCACGCCCAAGATCGCGCTGTTGTCTCACTCCAATTTCGGCAGCGCACGCACACCCTCGGCGCTGAAGATGAGCCGGACGCGCGAGTTGCTGGCGCAACTCGCACCGCATCTCGAAGTCGAGGGCGAAATGCATGGCGACGCGGCGCTCTCCGAGGAGATTCGGCTGCACGTGTTTCCGAACTCGCGCTGGAAGGGCGAAGCCAACCTGCTGATCATGCCGACGCTCGATGCGGCGAACATTTCGTTCAACCTGCTCAAGGTAATCGCCGGGGAGGGCATCACGGTTGGCCCCATCTTGCTCGGGGCCGCGAAAGCGTGTCATATCGTGACGCCGACTGCAACGGTGCGGCGGCTCGTGAACCTGACAGCATTGTCGGTTGTGGACGCAGGATCGCAGCGGTAGAGCCCTGCGCTCGTTCGCATGACCATTGAAGCGGTCATCTTCGATTGCGACGGGACGCTGGTCGACAGCGAGACGCTTGCCGACGAAGCACTGATCGAGTGTGTGCGGCCCCACGGTCTGGAGCTCACACTCGACGAGGTGCATGCGCGCTTCAGGGGCCGAAAGATGGCCGACTGCCTCGCGGAGATCGAGCGTCAGTTGGGCCGCACGCTGCCGGCTGACTTCGTGCCGGGTTTCAGGGCGCGCTGTGCGGAGGTGTTCCGCAGCCGGCTCCAAGCGATCGATGGCGCGCTCGTGACCATTCAGCGCTTGAATGTTCCGTACTGCGTCGCGTCCAGCGGACCGCGCGAGAAGATCGAGCTGAGCCTTGGCATTACCGGCCTGCTGCCGTACTTCAAGGACCGTATCTTCAGCTCCTACGAGGTCGGCAGCTGGAAGCCGGACCCGGGATTGTTCCTGCATGCCGCCGGTGTCATGGGTGTGGCGCCGGATCGCTGTGCGGTGGTCGAGGACAGCGCGCCGGGCCTGCAGGCCGGAGTGGCCGCGGGTATGGTGGTGTTTGCATTCATGCGCAAAGACATCCCGATGCACCACACTGGCGACAGTGTCCGGGTGCTGCGCCGGCTCTCGGATCTTCCCGATCTTGTACGCTCGCATGAGCGGTAGACCAGGGGGTGGGCTGGGTTAGCATCCCGGACATATCGTCGATAACGAAAGGGGAGTCCGTCATGGCCCAACGCACAACACCGCCGTTTCGCGCCGATCATGTCGGCAGCTTTCTGCGTCCGCCCGAGCTGCTGGAAGCGCGTGACCAGTTCAAGCAAGGCAATATTTCCAAGCAACAGCTGCGCGCAGTCGAAGACGCCGCCATCCGCGACATCGTGCGCTTTCAGGAAGATCTCGGCTTGCAGGGCATCACCGACGGCGAGTTTCGCCGCACGTACTTCCACATCGACTTTCTCGAACAGCTCGAAGGGGTCGAGACGCGGGGCGGGATCGCGGCGAGCTTTCGTAGCGCAACCGGCGACGTGAACTTCGCGCCACCTGTCATGCATGTCACGGGCAAGCTGCGCCACGTACGGCCGATTCAAGTCGCGGACTTTGCGTTTCTGCGGTCCGTCGCCAAACGCCTGCCGAAGGTCACGATTCCGTCGCCGACGATGCTGCACTTCCGCGGCGGACGCAACGCGATCAGCCGCGAAGCGTATCCGGACATGGAGGGGTTCTACGACGACGTGGCGGCCTGCTACAGAGACGAGCTGAAGCAACTCGGCGCCGCCGGCTGCAGGTATCTGCAGCTCGATGATACGAA
>Ga0207671_10004432_pt1 | contig 13437 bp, 12 predicted proteins | sample KBSC24metaG_FD_184352 | JGI IMG/M metagenome (GOLD analysis project Ga0207671, IMG submission 184352) | Corn rhizosphere microbial communities from Kellogg Biological Station, Michigan, USA - KBS C2-4 metaG (SPAdes) (version 2) | ecosystem: Host-associated > Plants > Roots > Rhizosphere > Soil... | reverse complement strand
CACCGTCGCCAGGATCTCGCGCGGGCTGCACGGCTTGGGCAGATAATGGCCGGCGCCGACCTCGAGCCCGAGGATCCGGTCCTGCTCCTCGCCCAGCGCGCTCAGCAGGATCACGTCGGGGCCGTCGGCGGTGGCGATGCGGCGGCAGGCGGAAAGCCCGTCCTCGCCCGGCATCATCACGTCGAGGATCACCACGTCGACCGGCATCTTTTCGAGGATCACGTCCATGTCGCGCGCGCTCGACGCCGTCTCGACCCGGTAGCCGCGGGCGCCGAGGCTGTTGGCGAGGAGAAGGCGGATGTCGCGGTCGTCGTCGACCACCAGCAGCGTGGCGGGATCGTCGGAAGCGGGATGGGTTGCCATACTCAAACTCGACTCTTCAACAAATTGGCCCCCGGTGGCGGCCCCTATGAACCCTTGCGACCGAAGGTTCAACGTTCGCGCACCGGCCGCGCGCCGAAGCTGACCAGGCTCTCCGCCCCGTCGGCGGCGACGGCCGCGACGCCGACGAAGGTGTCGTCAACGATGATGGACTTGAGCACCGTCTCGGTCTTGTCGGCGGCGACGTCGACATGGCTGGCCCAGGCATCGCTGTCGGCGGAGCGCCAGTAGACGCGGTACTTCGCCGCTCCGGTCACCGCCGGCCATTTCACCGTCGTGTCGGTGGCGAGTGCGCCGCTGAGGATCACCGGCTCGGGCGCGGCGGGGGCGCTGACGAGGCGGCGCAGCGTCGCGACGTTGAGCGCGGTCACCTTGGCGAGATAGGGAAAGTCCATCCGGTCGACCGTGTCGCCATAGACCTTGCCGCCTTCCGTCCGCAGATCCTGGTGCTGCGCATCGTAATTCTCCACGCCGACCGAGAAGCGCACCGCCGGATAGCCGAGCGCGAGGAAGGGCGAATGATCCCCGCCGCGCCCGAAGCGATCCGGGCGGCGCACCATCAGCACCTTCAGCCCCGCCTTGTCCGAAGCAGCGACGCCTCGGATCGCCTTGGCGAGCGCGCGGCTGGGGCCGTCATCTTCGCCGCCATCGGCGCGGCGCGCCTTGCCCTCGGGCACCGTCTCGGAGTCGCGTGCGCCCTCGGAGAAGACGCGGACGCGGTCCGCCACCCGGCGTCCATCCTGGCCGATCGTGTTGCCGACGATGTCGTTGTTGAGCACCGCCGAGACGATCCAGCCACGTTCCTTGGCCGTCTCCGCCAGCAACTGCCCGCCATAGAGCCCCTGCTCCTCGCCCGAGAGCGCGGCATAGACGATCGTCGCCTTGAACTTGTGCTTCGACAGCAGCCGCGCCGATTCCAGCACCAGCGCGACGCCCGAGGCATCGTCATTGGCGCCGGGGGCATCGGCGGTGGCGTTCATCACGTCGGTGACGCGGCTGTCGATATGGCCCATCACGATCACCACACGGTTCGGCTCGCTGCCGCGCTGGATGCCGAGCACGTCGACGATCCGCACCCCGTTGGGCGCGCGCGATCCCTTGAACTCCCGCGCGACCTCGCTGGTCTCGATGCAGCCGCCACAGGCCGCGCCGATCTTCGATAGCTCGCCGCCGAACCAGCGCCGCGCGGCGCCGATGCCGCGGGTGGGGTTGTCGGGATCCGAAAGCGTGTGCCGCGTGCCGAAGCTGACCAGCTTCTCGACGCTGGCCTTCAGCCGTTGCGGATCGGGGCGATCCTGCGCGGCGGCGGGGGTAGCGAGCAGGGCGAGCGGCAAAAGAGCGAGTATGCGCATGGGCTTATGCTGACGTGCCCGGCCGCGCCGGTCAATCGACTCAGCTCAGCCGATCGATCGCATCCATGTCGAGCGAGCCCGGGATGATCATCACCGGCACGGTGAGCTTGCCCGAATCCGCTCCGGTGAAGTGCGAGACCAGCTTGCCCGGCGGCCCGCTCGGCGCGGCGCCCAGCACGAGCGCGGCGATGTCGCCATTGGCCGCCAGCATCTCGCGCACCACCTTCGGCCCGTCGCCTTCGCGCACGGTAATCGACGGCGTCAGGCCGGATTCGCTGAACAGCGTGCCTGCCGCGCGCATGACCAGCGCCTCGGCGCGCTCGCGCGCTTCTTCCTCGATCGTCGCCATCACCCCGCCCCATTGGACGAACTCGGCGGGCGGGATCAGCGCCAGGATTTCGACGTTCCCGCCGGTCTTGCTGGCGCGCCGTGCGGCAAAGCGCAGCGCGATTTCGGCCTCGGGCGAATCGTCGATCACCACCAGATAGGTGCGCATGCGGGCCTTCCTTGCAATCCTGCGTTAGGTGGACCGGCGCGGGCCGCAGCGCAAGAGCGGGGCTTGACCCTAGGGACTGCGGCGGCAAAGGAGGGGCCAGCCACCCCCAGGACCAACGACGGGAACCTTCATGGGAATCGAAATCAAGATGCCGGCACTTTCTCCCACCATGGAGGAGGGCACGCTTGCCAAGTGGCTCGTCAAGGAAGGCGACACGGTGAAATCCGGCGACCTGCTTGCCGAGATCGAAACCGACAAGGCGACGATGGAATTCGAAGCGGTCGACGAAGGCGTGATCGGAAAGATCATGATCGCCGAAGGGACCGATAACGTAAAGGTCGGCACCGTGATCGCGGTGATGGCCGGCGAAGGCGAGGACGCATCGTCCGCCACCGCCGCCCCCGCGCCGAGCCCGACCCCTGCCCCCGCGCCGGCACCGGCCGCGAGCGCACCGGCGCCCACGCCGACTCCGGCCCCTGCTCCGGCGGCACAGCCCGCCGCCGCATCGGGTTCGCGCGTCAAAGCGAGCCCGCTTGCCCGCCGCATCGCCGCCGACAAGGGCGTCGACCTCGCCGCCGTGAGCGGCTCGGGCCCGAACGGCCGCATCGTCAAGGCCGACGTCGAAGGCGCCAAGCCGGGTGCCGCTCCGGCCGCCCAGCCTGCGGCCGCCGCTGCGTCGACCCCGACCGCCGCGCCTTCGGCCGCGCCCGCCGCTGCCGAGACCAAGGCCGTCTGGTTCGACGACTCGATCCCGCACGAGGAAGAGAAGCTCTCGAACATCCGCAAGACGATCGCGCGTCGCCTCACCGAGTCGAAGCAGACCGTTCCGCACATCTACCTCACGGTCGACATCCGCCTCGACGCGCTGCTCAAGCTGCGCGGCGAACTCAACAAGGCGCTCGAGGCGCGCGGCGTGAAGCTGTCGGTCAACGATCTGCTGATCAAGGCGCTCGGCGTCGCGCTGGCGCGTACGCCCAAGTGCAACGTCACATACACGGGTGAGAAGCTGATCAAGTACAGCCGCGCCGACGTGTCGGTCGCGGTGTCGACCCCGACCGGGCTGATCACCCCGATCATCAAGGACGCGGCGAACAAGGCGGTTTCCGCCATCGCGACCGAGATGAAGGACCTCGCCGCCCGCGCCCGCGAGGGCAAGCTGCAGCCGCACGAATATCAGGGCGGCACCGCCAGCCTGTCCAACATGGGCATGTACGGCATCAAGCAGTTCGAGGCGGTGATCAACCCGCCGCAGGGCATGATCATGGCGATCGGCGCAGGCGAGAAGCGCCCGTACATCGTCGACGACGCGCTGGGCGTGGCGACGGTGATGAGCGCCACGGGCAGCTTCGACCATCGCGCCATCGACGGGGCCGACGGGGCCGAGATGATGAAGATCTTCAAGGAACTCGTCGAAGCCCCGATGGGCATGATCGCCTGATCGGAGGAGCCGGGCGGTGCGCGTACTGATCGAAGTCATCCATATCGTGGTCGGCCTGATCGCGGCGTGGATCGTCGCGTCGCTCGCCGCCTGGTCCTACCGCCGCGCCACCCACGACATCTGGCTGGTCGCCTATGTCGCGATGGTGGCGGTGGTGGCGATGGGCATCGGTCCGCTGCGGCGGGCTTATGCCGAGGATCGTGCCAGGCTGAACGGAAGCAAGGAGGCTGCTCGCGATGATTGATCAACAGGGCGGCCCGCCCGATCGCCAGCCGGCGATCCGGGTGACGACGATGCCGGCGGATACCAATCCGTATGGCGACATCTTCGGCGGCTGGCTGATGAGCCAGATGGACATGGCGGCGGGGCTGTTCGCCTCGCGCTATTCGCGCGGGCGCGCGGTCACGGTAGCGGTGGAGGGGATGAAGTTCCACTCCCCCGTCGCGGTCGGCGACGAGGTCTCGGTCTATGCCGAGCTCGTCAAGGTCGGCCGCACCTCGATGACCATCGAGATCCAGGCCTGGCGCCGCGGCCGGCATGTCGAGGAAAGCTGCCTCGTCACCCAGGCGCAGTTCGTGTTCGTCGCGATCGACTCCGAGAAACGCCCACGGCCGGTGGAACAGATCGCGTAACCCACCCGTGGAGGCCGGGCGGCCCATGCAATTCGCCGGCTCCGCATTATGTACTCCCCAGCCCTCCCCTGCCGATGGGAAGGGAGCAGAAGGAAGCAAGTCTTGGCTGAATCCTACGACCTCATCGTTCTCGGCTCGGGCCCCGGCGGCTATGTCGCGGCGATCCGGGCGGCCCAGCTGGGCCTGAAGACCGCCATCGTCGAGCGCGAGCTGCTCGGCGGCATCTGCCTCAACTGGGGCTGCATCCCCACCAAGGCGCTGCTGCGCTCGGCGGAGATCTTCCACTATATGCAGCACGCCAAGGATTACGGCCTGATCGCCAACCAGATCAGCGCCGATCTGGAAGCCGTGGTGAAGCGCTCGCGCGGCGTCGCCAAGCAGCTGAATCAGGGTGTCACGCACCTGATGAAGAAGAACAAGATCGCGGTGCACATGGGCACCGGCGTGCTCACCGCAAAGGGCAAGCTGACCGTCACCGCCGCGGACGGCAAGAAGACCGACCTGGAAGCGAAGAACATCATCGTCGCGACCGGCGCGCGCGCCCGCGACCTGCCCTTCGCCAAGGCCGACGGCAAGCGCATCTGGACCTATCGCACCGCGATGACGCCGCCAGAAATGCCAACCAAGCTGCTGGTCATCGGCTCGGGCGCGATCGGCGTGGAGTTCGCCAGCTTCTACAACGACATGGGCGCGAACGTGACCATCGTCGAGATGCTCGACCGGATCGTGCCGGTGGAAGACAAGGACATCTCCGCGCATCTGGAGAAGTCCTTCAAGAAGCAGGGGATGACCATCCTCACCCAGACCGGCGTCGACAAGCTCGACGTGACGGCGACCGGCGTGAAGGCGTCGATCAAGGGCAAGGACGGCAAGGTCACCGTCGAGGAGTTCAGCCACGTCATCGTCGCGATCGGCATCGTGCCGAACACCGAGAATATTGGGCTTGAGACGCTGGGCGTGAAGACCGAGCGCGGCCATATCGTCACCGATGCGGCCTGCCGCACCAATGTCGACGGGCTATGGGCGATCGGCGACGTCACCGCGCCGCCCTGGCTCGCGCACAAGGCCAGCCATGAGGGCGTGATCGCGGTGGAAGCCATCAACGGCGGCCATCCGCATGCGATGGACGTCCGCAACATCCCAGGCTGCACCTATTGCCACCCGCAGATCGCCAGCGTCGGCCTCACCGAAGCCAAGGCCAAGGAAGCCGGCTACGAGGTCAAGGTCGGCAACTTCCCGTTCATCGGCAACGGCAAGGCGATCGCGCTGGGCGAGGCCGACGGCTTCGTGAAGACGGTGTTCGACGCCAAGACTGGCGAACTGCTCGGCGCCCACATGATCGGCGCGGAAGTGACCGAGATGATCCAGGGCTACACGATCGGCAAGACCGGCGAGCTGACCGAGGCCGAGCTGATGGAAACGGTGTTCCCGCACCCGACGATCAGCGAAGCGATGCACGAATCGGTGCTCGGCGCCTACGGCCGCGCGCTGCACATCTGATCCGGCGGCGGCGCCCCCCCGCGCCGCCCACCGTGCAAAAAACAAGCTCCGGCCCGGGCACGCACCGGGCCGGAGCCGTTTCGGGGCTGCGCCGTCGCGCCGCCCTGCCGGCCTCGATGCGGGGGAACACATCGAGACAAGCCAGACTTGGGGCTGGGCGTGGCCCTCAGGCCTCGGCGAGCGCCTGCTGCGACGCGCGCTCGCGTTCCTGCCCGAACGGGCCTTCGCCCTGGGAGGCCATGGTGCCGGTGCCGCTGTACACGCCGTCGCCCGACTGGATCTTCAGCGCGCTCGGGCGCGGGTCGGTGCGGTTGCCGATGTTGAAGAGGCTGCCCTCGTACCAGGGCGCGCCGCTGCCGGCCCATTGATCCTGGTTCGCATACGCCGCCATCGCTCCCCTCCCGCAGATCCTATGTTCGGCAATCGTTTGGCACGCTTTCACCGCGCCGGTCGCAAACGCCAGCAAACAAACTTGGCACCTAGCGCCAAGCCCACCTTCAACGGTTCTTTATGTTTGTTTGCCGCGCCGCGGAAAGTACGACTCGCCTCCGCACCTTCATTTTACTCTACTTGTAAAGTTTCGCAATGAGCACATCCGACACTTGGCACGTCAGAAGCACATCTGTTGGCGTGGCCTATATAATTTGAACGCCTGCCCGCCGATGAACCGCCCTCCTCGCGCGAGGGGCGCGCTGGCGTCGCACGAGGTTCGCTCCTAGAGTCGCGCGGCACTCCGCCCGTGTCCGCCAGGAAAGCCGCTCGATGACCAAGTACCGCTCGCGTTCCCAGGCCTTTGGCGGATCGCCGCGCGGGCGGGGCGGGCGGGCGTTGCAGCGTCGGCCGGTCGGCACCCGCCGCAAGGCGCTTTCGGCGCTGATCGTCGCGGTGCTGCTTGCCGCCATCACCCTCGCCTTCTTCTGGCCGGGCGTCGCCAGCTACGACAGCGTCGTCCAGTATCAGCAGGTGCTGCACGGCCAGTATGACGACTGGCACCCGCCGGCGATGGCGCGGCTCTGGGCGCTGTTCCACGGGCTGGGCTGGCGTGGGCAGGCGCCGATGTTCGTTCTCCAGGTGCTGCTCTACTGGAGCGGCCTCGCCCTGTTCGCCGGCGCGCTCGCCCGGCGGGGACAGGCGATCGCCGCACTCCTCGTGCTGCTGCTCGGGATCTGGCCGCCGATGCTCGGCTGGCAGGTCGCGGTACTGAAGGACGGCCAGATGGCCGGCGCGATCCTCGCGGCCGCGGGCCTGGCGAGCTGGTGGCGGCTCGACGACCGGCGGCTGCCGCTGTGGGCCTCCGCGCTGGTGCTGGTGCTGCTCGGCTACGCGACGCTGGTCCGCTTCAACGCCGCCTTCGCGACCGTCCCGCTGGCCTTCGGGCTGCTCGGCGGCTGGCGCTGGGACCGGCCGCGCTTCCAGCTGGTGCTGGTGAGCGCCGCGATCGGCGCCGTGATCGCCGTGCTCACGCCGATCAACCAACGGCTCCTCCACGCCGCACCGAGCGGCGTCGAGCGCTCGCTGCCGCTGTTCGATCTTGCCGGCATCGCCCATCACGCCGGTCCGCAGGCGGTGCCCCAGGTGCCCGCAAAACTGTGGCGGCGCGCCGAGGCCAGGGGCTGCCTGACACCGATCCTGTGGGATCCGCTCGGCGACGACAAGGCCTGCGGCTATATCGTCGATACGCTCCAGCGTGCCGCACCCGGCGCCAAGCTGCGCAGCGCCTGGGTCGAGGCCATCGCCACCCATCCGCTCGCCTATGCCGAGCACCGGATCGCACATTGGAACAGCGAGATGCGGCTGTGGATGCCCGCCACCATGCCGGGCACCGGGCCGCTGGCCCGCTCCGAGCCCAACACGATCGGCCTCGCCTCGCCCGACAAGCGGATCACCGGCTTTCAGAAGCTGGGCTATACGCTGGCGAGCAGCGCGGCGGGGGCGCCGATCCTGTGGTTCGCGGTGGCGATCGGCGTGCTGTTCTGCAGCTGGCCGGCGCGCGACGGTGCCGGCGGCGTGGCGGTGACGTTGGCACTCTCGGCGATCCTGACCGAGCTGGCGTTCGGCGTCGTAGGGGTCGCCTCGGACTATCGCTATCATGTCTGGGGCATGCTCGCCGCCGGCCTGGCATTGCTCGCCGCGAGCGGCACCCGGCCGCCGCCGCAGCGCGTGCTGATGGCGGTGCTGGGGGTCGTCGCGGTGGCCGCGGTGGTGATCGTCGCCCGCTGGGTCCTGCCGCCGGCGCTGCCGCCGCTCTGAACGGGGCCCTTTAGTCGGAGTAGATTCCATGGCATGACAGCCCTGAGAACAAATCAGGGAGGATTCATGCTTCGAAAGACATTGCTTGGCGGCGCGGCACTGCTGCTCGCGCCCGTCCCCGTCCTTGCGCAGGACGTGACGGTCACCGTCGATGCCGCCGCCAAGCCCGGGCCGGTGATCGACCGCCACATCTTCGGCCAGTTCGCCGAGCATCTCGGCAGCGGCATCTATGGCGGCATCTGGGTGGGCAAGGACTCAGCCATTCCCAACACGCGCGGCATCCGCAAGGACGTGGTCGCAGCCCTCCGCGCCATCAAGGTACCGGTGGTGCGCTGGCCGGGCGGCTGCTTCGCCGACGAATATCACTGGCGCGACGGCGTCGGCCCGGCGGCGCAGCGCCGCAGCAGCGTCAACACCAACTGGGGCGGATCGGGCGAGCCCAACAGCTTCGGCACCGACGAATTCATGGACTTCGCCGACCAGGTGGGCGCCGAGGCCTATGTCTCGGTCAATGTCGGCTCGGGCACCATCCAGGAGGCGGCCGACTGGCTCGCCTATATGACCGCCGACGCTTCCACCACCGCCGGCAAGGAGCGCGCCGCAAATGGCCATGCCGCGCCCTACAAGGTGAAGTGGCTCGGGCTCGGCAACGAGAGCTGGGGCTGCGGCGGGTCGATGCGGCCCGACGCCTATATCGACCTGATGAAGCGCTTCGCCCGCTTCACCCACAATCTCGATCCGGTGCAGGGCGAGAAGGGCAAGGAGCCGATGCAGCGCATCGCCGTCGGCCCCAACGACAGTGACACGACCTACACCGAGGCGGTGATGGCGGCGTGGAAGGGCCATGACTGGGCGTGGAACATCGAAGGCCTGTCGATGCACGCCTATACCACCGGCGGCTGGCCACCCTCCTACTCGAGCGTCGGCTTCGACGAGACCGGCTATGCCAAGCTGGTCAAGGCGGCGCTGGCGATGGACGGGATGATCGCCAAGCATTCGGCGATCATGGACAAGTATGATCCCGAGAAGAAAGTGCCGCTGGTCGTCGACGAATGGGGCGTGTGGCTGGCGCCGCTGCCCGGCAGCAACCCGGGCTTCCTCTACCAGCAGAACTCGCTGCGCGACGCGATCATTGCCGCGCTGCACTTCAACATCTTCGCCCGCCATGCGGACCGGGTGCGGATGACCAACATCGCCCAGATGATCAACGTGCTCCAGGCGATGATCCTCACCGACAAGAAGAGGATGGTCCTCACGCCGACCTATCACGTGTTCCGCATGTACGTACCGTTCCAGGATGCGCAGGCGGTGCCGGTGGCGTTCGACGCGGGCACCTACACCCAGGGCGGCGTGACGATGCCGCGCGTCGACGCGATCGCGGCGCGGGGCAAGGACGGCAAGCTGTGGCTGGCGGTGACCAATCTCGATGCGGGCGAGCCGGCGCGGATCGCGGTGAAGTTCGCCGGGGTGACGGCGAAGCGCGCCGTAGGCGAGGTGCTAACGGCGGCGAAGGTGGATGCGGTCAACAGCTTCGAGGCGCCGAACACGGTGGTGCCGAAGCCGATCCGCGGGACGGCGGCGAAGGGCGCGGTGACGCTGGAGTTGCCGGCAAAGTCCGTCGCGGTGGTGGAAGTCGAGGGGTAAAGATCCTCCCCGGAACGGGCAGGGGGACCGCCGCCGCAGGCGGTGGTGGAGGGGGGCTCCCCCACCGGACTCGCTCGCTGCGATCCCCCTCCACCATGCTGCGCATGGTCCCCCTCCCCGTGCCGGGGAGGATCTAAATTACAGCGTCTTCACCGTCGCCAGCCCCGTATCCTCGACCTGCGCCAGCGGGTTGCGCAGCGGCAGGGTGAAAGGCGCGGCCTCGATCTCGAACGTATCCCCCACTTCCGTCTTCACGCCATCGCTGAACGACAGGGTCGCGGTGCCGAAGAAGTGGACATGCACATCGCCCGGCTGGCGGAACAGGTCGTACTTAAAGTGATGATGCTCGAGATTGGCGAGGCTGTGCGACATGTTCGTCTCGCCCGAGAGGAACGGCTTCTCCCACAGCGTCGCGCCGCCCCGCACGATGCGGCTGGTGCCGCGCACGTCGCTCGGCGCTTCGCCGACCAGCAGCTCGGGCCCGAGTGCTGCCTGGCGCAGCTTGGAATGCGCGAGCCAGAGGTAATTGTGCCGCTCGGTCACATGGTCGCTGAACTCGTTGGCGAGGCACAGGCCGAGGCGGAAGGGCGTGCCGTCCGGGCCGATCAGGTAGATGCCGGCCAGCTCGGGCTCCTCGCCGCCGTCCTGCGCGAAGCCGGGCATCGCCAGCGTCTCGCCGGGGCCGACCAGATGGTGGCCGTTGCCCTTGTAGAACCATTCCGGCTGCTGCCCGATCGCGCCCGCCGCCGGCTTGCCGCCCTCGACACCTTCGAGGAACATCCGCATCGAATCCGTCTTGTGCTCGGCCGCCGCTGCGTCGCGGTGCATCTTGTCGCGGCCCTCGGCCGAGCCGAGATGGGTGAGGCCGGTGCCGGTCAGTACCAGATGCGCGGCATCGGGATGGTCGATCGGCGCGAGCAGCTGGCCCGCCGCCAGTGCCGCCGCCGGATCGGCTTCCCCGTCGCTGCCCGCCGCCGCCACCGCCTCGGCGAGCGACTGGCCCGCTTGAATCGCCTGCAGCGCCAGGCTGCGGACATCGGCGACGCCGCGGACGAAGCGCGCGCCGCTCTCGTCGGCGGCGATCACCCGCCGCTGCCCGTCCGCCCCTCGATACTGCATCAGCCGCAACGCCATCGAACCACTCCTTGTCTCGGTTTAGTCCGACTTATTAGCGTCTGTCCCGCTTGGCAATCGCACATCGTTTGCGGGACGGCACGGCTTCGCGCTACACGGGACGATATGCAGGAGAGCGAACGGATGGCAGTGGACGATCAGGCGGATGGCGTGGACGAGGCAGGCGTACAGCCGATCACCCGGACGCCCAAGGGCTCGGGCCGCCGCCTGCGCGGGGCGATCGCCCATTATCTTGGCACCCAGATCGTCTCCGGCGCGATCGCACCCGGCGAGAAGCTGACCGGCGAGGTCGCCAATGCCGAGGCACTGGACGTGTCGCGCAGCGCCTATCGCGAGGCGGTGCAGGTGCTGACCGCCAAGGGGCTGGTCGAGAGCCGCCCCAAGGCCGGCACGCGCGTGTTACCGCGCAGCCGCTGGAACATGCTCGATCCGCAGGTGCTCGCCTGGGCCTTTTCGGGCGAGCCCGACACAGATTTCGTCCGCGACCTGTTCGAGCTGCGCGCGGTGGTGGAGCCCGCCGCCGCCCGCCTCGCCGCCGAGCGCCGCGACCGTGACGACGTGAAGGCGATGCGCGACGCGCTCACCAAGATGCGCCGGCACACGCTGGCGACCGATGCCGGCCGTGCCGCCGACCGCGATTTCCACGATGCGCTGCTGGAAGCCACGCACAACAATGCGCTGGTCGCGCTCAGCGCCAGCATCGGCGCGGCGGTGAGCTGGACCACCAAATACAAGCAGCGCGCCCGCGCCCTGCCGCGCGATCCGGTGCCCGATCACATCAAGGTGTTCGATGCGATCGCGGCGGGGGATCCGGATGCGGCGGCGGCAGCGATGCGCACGCTGGTGGACCTGGCGCTGGAGGATACCCGCCTTTCGATGTGAGTGTGCCCCCCTCCACCACCGCCGTTGGCGGTGGCCCCCCTCCCCCGCTTGCGCGGGAGAGGAAATGCTCCCCCCGATCCTACAAGCGTTTCCTCCCTCGGAGCGTAGCTCCGGGGGAGGGGGACCGCGCCGCGCCAGCGGCGTGGTGGAGGGGGCCCTCCCACCCATACGAAAAGGGCGCCGCTCGCGGCGACGCCCCCTCCACCACCGCCTGCGGCGGCGGTCCCCCTCCCCCGCTTGCGCGAGGGAGGAAACGCCTTCTCAATCCTCGATCGCGTTGGCCGGCTTGGAGCCCCACAGCGCATAGAACAGGATGTACAGCTCGCAGATCGCGGTGAGCAGGAACGAGTGCTGCAGGCCGTAGGTGTCGGCCAGCCAGCCCTGCACCGCCACCAGCGCGCCGCCGGCGATCGCCATGATCAGCAGGCCCGAGCCCTCTTCGGTCAGCGGGCCAAGGCCCTTGATGCCGAGCGTGAAGATCGTCGGGAACATGATCGAGTGGAACAGGCCCACCAGGATCAGCGACCACATCGCCACTTCGCCGTGGGTGAACACGGTGACCATCATCACCACGAACGCGCCGATCGAGAAGGCAGCGAGGACGATGCCCGCATCCACCTTCTGCATGATCGCCGAACCGACGAAGCGACCGACCATCATCCCGCCCCACAGCAGCGTGAGGTAGCGGCCCGCCTGCTCGGTCGTCATGTTGCCGATCTCGGGGCGGCTGACGAAGTTCACGAACAGGTTGCCGACGCCGATCTCGGCGATCAGGTAGATGAAGATCGCGCCGATGCCGAACACCAGGTTGCGGTGGTTCCACAAGCTATGGTGCTTGCGATCCTCCTTGGCGACGCGGCTGGTTGCGGAACCCATGGCGGGCAGCGGGAAGCGGGCGATCACGATCGCCAGCACCAGCAGCACCACGGCGACCAGCACATAGGGCAGGATCACCGCATGCGCGTCGGCCAGGCGCTCGGCCTGGGTGAGCGCGGCCGACCCGGCATGCGCCGTGCCGCCCTTCGAGCGACCGAGGATCAGGTACGCGCCGAACAGCGGCGCGAGCATCGTGCCGGCCGAGTTCATCGCCTGCACCAGGTTGAGCCGCGACGAGGCGGTCTCGGACGGGCCGATCACCGCGACGTACGGGTTGGCCGCCACCTGCAGCAGCGTGATGCCGCTGGCGATCACGAACAGCATGAACAGCGTCACGCCATAGGACGGCAGGCTCGCCGCCAGCGTCATGCCCAGCGCACCCGCCGCCATGATCAGCAGGCCGACGACCAGCGACTTCTGGTAGCCGATCCGCTCGATCAGCTTGGCCGAGGGTATCGAGGCGAAGAAATAGGCGATGAACCAGACGCTCTCGATCAGCGCCGCCTGGAAATAGCTGAGCTCGAACACGCTGCGCAGATGCGGCAGCAGCGTGCCGTTGATCACCGTGATGAAGCCCCACATGAAGAACAGCGTGGCCAGCAGGGCCAATGCGCGTCCATATTGCGTTGGGGGAGAGGCTTGCCCGGCCCCCGCCGGAGCAGCCTTAGACGTCGGCATGACCGCCATGCTGGTATGATCCTCTCGTTTTTTGCCACGGGGAGACGCGGCGGGGTTGCTCTTCGCTTTCTAGTCGGAGTATTCAACCCGATGTCCAGCGTCAACGGCCGCGTCGCCGCTTGCAGCAGCGATAACCGATAGGGAGAGGCATTGCATGAATTATCTTATCAAGGG
>Ga0207671_10004429_pt1 | contig 13452 bp, 10 predicted proteins | sample KBSC24metaG_FD_184352 | JGI IMG/M metagenome (GOLD analysis project Ga0207671, IMG submission 184352) | Corn rhizosphere microbial communities from Kellogg Biological Station, Michigan, USA - KBS C2-4 metaG (SPAdes) (version 2) | ecosystem: Host-associated > Plants > Roots > Rhizosphere > Soil... | reverse complement strand
GGCGATGGCGGGACTATTGATCCGCGCGCTGATGATCGGTGAATTCGCCGGCGTGCTGTTCATCCTCGGCTTTGCCGCGCTGTTCGTCTGGCAGGTCGGCGGTTTCGTCCGGCGCAACCAGCCGCGCCGCTACACCTTCGACCAGTTACCCCGGTCCTTGCTGCCGTAGCGCCCTGCAATCGGCCGCAATCAAACGTGACTTCGCAGTCGCGCGCCGGTCCCGCATCGTGATGCGATGACAATCACGGACCACGCTAGGCGCCTGCCGACGGCGGACGAGATCGCCGAGATCAATCGCACCCATCTGATCGATACGCCGCTTGTCCCGGCTGACCTGTTGTTCCTGTTCGGAACCCGCGAGGACGTTACGCTCCGCGTCGAGACCGCTGCGCGACTCTGGCGCGAGGGCTATTTCCCCTGGTCGATTGTCAGCGGCGGCGTGACCTCAGGCTCGGAGCAATCCGAGTGCATGATCATCAAGGCGGCGATGGTCGCGGCGGGCATTCCGGCGGATCGGATTCTCGAGGAACATCGCGCGATGAACACCGGCGAGAATGTGATCTACTCGTTGCCCATCATCGATGCGGCGCTGGGGCTGCACAACATCCGCAGCGTGATCTGTCTCGGCAACACCTGGACGGGGCGGCGTTATCCGATGACGTTGCAGCAACACTGGCCCGAGGTGACGAAGCTGCTGCTCACCGTCGACAGCTTTGCAACGCCGCGCGCGCTCTGGCACACCGATGCCGAATTTCGTCGCCGCGTCCTGCACGAATGGGACAAGATCGAGCCGTACAAGGCGAGAGGCTTCATCGCCGAGTGGCCGGAGCCCTGAGAGGGCTACTCGGTCGAATCGAAATCTTCCTCCTTGGTGCCGAGCAGCGACACGATCGTGCGCAGGCCGGAATCGAGCTGTTCGAACGAGGGCGGGGCGAGGGCCAATCGCACCGCATTCGGTGCGTGGCCATGCGCGACGGCGAAGGTCGAGGACGGCGTCAGCGCGATTCCGCGCCGGGCGGCCGCGGCAACGAAGGTCTGCGAGCGCCAGTGTGACGGCAGCGTCAGCCAGAGATGATAGGAGCGCGGATCGGCCGAGAGCTGGTAGCCGGCGAGCAGCCGCGCCGCGGTCTGCTGGCGCCGCGCGGCGTCGATGCGCTTGAGCCGCGTCAGCTCGGCGACGGTGCCGTCAGCCATCAAACGTTGTCCGGATGCGAGCGCATGGCCGGAGGCGATCCAGCCGCCGGTGCGCACCGCACTCATCACGCTTTCGCGCAAGTGAGGCGGCATGACGAGGATGCCGAGTGCAAGACCCGGTGCGACCTTCTTGGACAGGCTGTCGAGCACGATGCAGCGATCCGGCCCGAGCGCGGCGAGGGGCGTGTCGTCGGCGAGGAAGCCGTAGACGGCGTCCTCGATGATGGTGAGATCGAGCTTCTCGGCGACGCGCATGATGTCGGCCCGCCGCGTCGCGTTCATGGTGACGCCGAGCGGATTCTGGATGATGGGCTGCAGATACAGCGCCGACAGATGCGCTTCGCGATGTGCTTTCTGGATCGCGTCGGGGCGCGCGCCAAATTCGTCCATCGGGATCGGCACCAGCGTGATGCCGAGCCGCGCGGCGATGCTCTTGATGTAGGGATAGGTGAGTGCCTCGACGCCGCAGCGTCCACCGGTCGGAACGAGCGCTGCGAGCGCGGCCGCGAGCGATTGCTTGCCGTTGGCGGTGAAGACGATCTGCTCGGCCCGCGGTGTGAAATCCTTGCGTGCGAGATAGGCCGCCGCCGCATTGCGCGCGCTCTTGGTGCCGGTGCTGGTGGAGGAGCGCAGCGCGGCTTCGAGCGCGTCGGCGCGTTCGAGCCCGGCGAGGCTCTTGGCGATCATCGCCCATTGCTGCGGCAGCAGCGGGTAATTGACCTCGAAATCGATGCGCGCATCGCGCGGCTCGGCGATGCTCTCGACCTCGCGCCTGATGTCGCCGGAGATGAAGGTGCCGCGCCCGACTTCGCCGACCACGAGGCCACGGCGCAACAGCTCCGTATAAACCCGGCTCGCGGTCGAGACCGCAATGCCGCGGTCATAGGCAAAATTGCGCTGCGGCGGCAGCCGGTCGCCGGCCCTTAACGTGCCGTTAGAGATATCTGCGGCAATGGCATCCGCAAGCTTCACGTACTCAAACTTGGACATTATTGCACCGAGAGCAATGTTTTCCTTGCTCCGAGCAATGTACGGGAGCATTTAAGTTCCATCAAGGTCCGCGATTGAGCCGAGGAAAGCGAGAGCAATCCGACGGCAAATGAGGTGCAAGCGCTCAAGCGCTTGCGCCAACGGCATCCGCTTCGCCGCGCAGGACCAAAGGCCGGAGAAGAAACATGACCATGATCTCGCAAACTGCCGGGCGGAGCTCACGCCCATCCTCGTCGAGCGGATTTTTTGCCACGCTCGTCAACGCTGCCTACGCGCTGTTCGACCGCCTGGAGCGCCGCTCCGCCGTCAAGACGCTGAACGAGCTCGACGACCGCGCCCTGCGCGACATCGGCATCAACCGCAGCCAGATCGAAGACGCCGTCTACGGCCAGTTCAAGGCCGAGCTGACGCGATATCTGTGAGCTTGCTCTTCTGTGTCCCGGACGCGCTGCAACGCCCTGAGCGTTGCTGCGCAGAGCCGGGACCCAGGAAGCCACACGGCGCCCTGATGCATGGGCCCCGGCTCTGCAGCGCATCGTACGCTGGACGATGCTCCGCATCGCCAGGGAGACGCTGCGCTGCGTCCGGGGCACGAGACCTTGTCCTCCGTCAGACATAGATGATCATCCTCGCGGCTCATTTCGCCCGAGCTTTGCTGATCGCTTCACCCTCGATGAAAGAGGGTGCAGGGAAGACCGGGTGCTGACCTGGCACCCGCGGTCCACTGTGCTGGGGTTGCGCTACAAAAGGCTGCACAGCGGCATACAGGTGAAGCCCAACATCCGGCCTTCCCTGCGCAGTGGTTTGACGGCTTATGTCGTGATCTCCCCGGGGAGCGATGCACTATTGCCCCCGTCACCTTGCAGATGGCTGAAGCGCGGGCCCGGTTGGACCACACGCATCACCACAAGGTTTGGCGCACAGACTCCGGGCGCCAGGACCACACGATTTTGCCGTACGCGGATCACACCGGTCGTGCGCGCGATGGTCTCACTCACGGTTGCCCGCCCTGCAAAACCCTTCGCGCCGATGTGACCCACGTCCACCGCCGTCCGGCCCGCGTTCGTGACGATCGCGATACGCCCCTCTTCGTTGGGCCGGGTTGCCGCGACACATACGCCGTTTCCGAATTTCGGTAAAGTGGAATATTTCTGGCGACCGGTCTCGACCAATGAATGGCGTGTTTTGCCCGTCAGGCAACGCAAGGGGTTGTCGCCGGCACGATCAGGCCAACGCTATCTGGCCCCACGCGCTGCCATAGGCTCGATCATCGTCGGACCTGTCGGGCATGTGGCGAGGCCTCGTCGGAGCGCTGCGTTGGCGCCGATGCCTGAGATCGAGGCGCTGCATCAGTGCGACGGCGCTGCCGGCGAGCATTGCGATGCGCGCCGCCGTCTGTTTGACGACGAACAGGATCGTGCTGATGCGACTGAGTACGCCGACCAGGAATAGCACCGAGAAGATGTCGATGTAGGCGAGGAAATCGCCGATCAGCATCAGCTCCGGCGGAATCGGGATGCTGTGATAGTAGGCGGCGATGAGGATGACGACAGGGATGAAGGCGATGACCTTGCGCACCGTCAGTCTGTCCAGGAGCGCGGCCAGTTGCACGACCAGCACCTCCCACAGCGCATCGCCGATTGCGAGCGGGACCTCGTAGGTCCACTTCCGCCACCATTGCCTCACGACATTGCTCCGAGCTCAGTGTCTCACCACCAGCACCGAACATTTGGCGTAACGCACCACATGTCCGGCATTTGACCCGAGGAAATAGGTGCGCATCGCCGGCCGGTGCGAGGTCATCACGATCAGGTCGGCCTTCATATGCACGGCTTCCTCCAGGATCTCGTGATAGATGCCGCCCTGGCGGACCACGCTGGAGATGTGGCCGGCATCGATGCCGGATTCGCGGGCGACGATGGCGAGCGCCTCTTCCGAGGTCTGGCGCTGTTGCTCGTCGAAATCGGCCGGGACGTATTCGGCCAGCATCACCGGCGTCATCGGCAGCACGTTGAGCAGGCGGATCGATCCGTTCCAGTTTTGCGACAGCGTTGTCGCGGTCTCGATCGCAGGCTTCGCCAGATCGGTGTCGGCGAGGTCGATGGGCACGAGAATGGACTTGAACATCTGCGCCTCCAAATCTTCCAGTCAGGACGTTTTACCGGCACGTCGCCCTATCACCCCTGTCGAAGCAATCTGGGGCTGACGAACAGCACCAGTTTGCCGAGGCGGTAGGCCACGTCACCCCAATCCTTGACGTCAAAGTCGAGGATCGCAAGCCCCGCTGTGGGTAGATTGTCGGCGAGCGCCTTGGCGCCGGCGGGGTCACCACTGCCCATCAGCATCAGGCCAGCCTCGTGCAGGCCGGGATTGTGCCCGACCAACAAAAGTTGCCTGGGGTTGGCCGGGATCGTTGCACTGCGAATGGTTTCGAGAATCTGCGCGGGGTCCGCGCCGTAGAGTTCCGGCAGGATATCGACTTCGGGCGCTGCGATGCGGTCCTTCATCGTCTCCCAGGCGATGTCCCAGGTCTGCCGTGCCCGGACAGCCTGCGACACCAGCACCATCTCGGGGACGGGCGGATGGCTGGCGATCCAGTCGCCCATCTCGGCAGCATCCCTCCGGCCCCGGTCGTCGAGCCGGCGGTCCTGGTCACGGCCGCTCGGCGCGTCGGTCTCGGTCTTGGCGTGACGCAGCAGCATCAAACGGCGCATGGCATTCTCGAATCGTTCCACGTCCAGAATAATCTAAAGGGCGCCCATTGAGGACAAGGTGACAAGCGCCCGATGGTTTAGGTTGTTATTCTGAGCATGATTTCCGCGCAAACCCGAATCCGGGTTTGTCGCGATAGAAAACCGCTTCACACTTTTCCGGATCATGCTCTAAGAAACGACATGAGCGAGACTTTCACAAGCGTGTCCCAGGAAGACGCCGGCTTTCGCGAACGGGCCCGGCTGTCGTTCGATCTCGACGCCGACATTTGCGTGATCGGGGCAGGTCTTGCCGGCCTTTCCATTGCGCTGGAGGCGGCCCGGTTGGGGGCCAGTGTCGCGGTGCTCGAGGGCCGGCATATCGGCTGGAACGCCTCCGGCAACCAGCTCGGCACCGTGACGCCGGGCTTCGCGTTGCCGCTGACCGATCTGATCGAACGCATCGGCTTCGAGGACGCCAGCGAATTGTGGACGCTCTCGAAGGAGGGCGCCGAGTTCGTCCGTGCCAACGCCACCGAAGAGAACATGCCCGGCATCGGCCTCACAGACGGTGTGCTCGAGGTCTCCAACGTCGACGCCGGCGACCGGCTGATCAGCCGGCTGCAGATGCTGAACGAGGATTTCGACACCGAGGTCGAGGGCTGGCAGGTCGATCGCGTCCGCGAAGTGCTCAAGACCGATCGCTACTTTCACGGCGTCTATTACCCCAAAGCGTTCCAGGTCGACGGGCGTAAATATGTGCACGGCCTTGCTGCGCTGGCGCGGCGCGCCGGTGCCCGCATCTTCGAGGATACGCCTGTCGTCAGCATCGATCATTCCGGCATCCGCAAGCGCATCGTCACGCCCTCGGCGCGGCTGCGCGCCACCCATATCGTGCTCGCCGGCAACATCCATCTCGGCGCGCCGTTGCGACGCTTGTCGGAGACGCTGCTGCCGGTCTGGCGTTACGCCGGCATCACTGCGCCGCTCGGCGCGCGCGTGCACGAGATCATCGGCTTCAAGGGATCGGTGATGGATTCCGACGGTGTCGATCATTTCCGCGTCGTCGACGGCGACCGCCTGATGTGGGAGAGCCCGGAGACGACCTGGTCCGCGCGACCGCAGCGCTTTGCAGGGAGTGTGAGGCGGCGGATCCGATCGATCTTTCCTGAACTCGGCAATGTCGAGATATCGGAGACCTTCGGCGGTGCAACCGGCCAGACCGTTCACGGCATGCCGCAGATTGGCCAGTTGCGCAAAGGCCTGTGGGTGGCGAGCGGTTTCGGCCGCCAGGGCATGAACACGTCAGCCATGGCCGGGCAATTGATCGCGCGCAGCATTTTGTGGGGCGACGAGCGCTGGAAACTGTTCTCGCCGTTCGAGCTGGTCTGGGCCGGCGGCACCACCGGACGGGTCGCCGGCCAATTGGTCGGCATGTGGGGCAGGGCGAGTTCCACCGCCGCTGGGTCGCTGGCCCGTTACCGCGAGCGGGCGCGGGTGAAGGACAGGGAGCGCGAGGAGCGGCTGGCCGAGGCCAACCGGGCCGCCGGCACTGGCCCGCGCCGTCCACCGCCCGGAGTCCGCCCACACGTGGCGTCACCGCCGCAGCCGCCTGCTACGGAGAACACGGAACCGGCCTCCCAAGAGACCTCCCAAGAGCAGGGCGCATCGCAATAAGGGGCGAGAAAAATTCCGCCTGGACGTGTAACATCGGTCGTGAGAGCCCGTATCTCAGGGCGTGGACTTTCTGCGCACGGAGAATGAGATGTTTGATCGCCGCATTCTGTTGACCACTGTCGCCGGCCTGTTCGGACTTTCGGCCTTCCGCTGGCTGAGAGCCACGCCGGCCCAAGCCGCCGAGAAGTTCGAGATCGAGAAGACGGACGCAGAATGGCGCGCCCAGCTGACGCCGCAGCAATACGAGATCCTGCGCAAGGAGGGCACCGAACGGCCAGGCTCCAGCCCGCTGCTCAAGGAGCATCGCAAAGGCACCTTTGCCTGCGCCGGCTGCGACCTGCCGCTGTTTGCGTCCGACACCAAGTTCGAGAGCGGCACGGGTTGGCCGAGCTTCTATCAGCCGATCGAGGGCAATGTCGGCAAGACCGAGGACCGCACCTTCGGCATGGTGCGCACCGAGGTGCACTGCCGGCGCTGCGGCGGCCATCTCGGCCACGTCTTTGACGACGGTCCGAAGCCGACCGGATTGCGTTACTGCATCGACGGTTTCGGGCTGGTGTTCCACCCCGCGGCGCCGTCGGCGACGTAGGGCATCATTAGAAGTGTTTCCCGGCAATTGTTGCCGGTCCGGCAATTATGCCCCGGTCATCTGACCGGGGCATTTCTATTTAAGTCATTGATTCCATGAGAATACCCGCATTGGCATAGGCCTTGCGACTGTCTCCCCGACTGCGGCCATGTATCGACCCGCCGCCGAGATCGGATTTGGAGACAAAGTTATGGGTATCTTCGATGCAATGAACACCTCGGTGGGTGGCCTGCAGGCGCAGTCGTACGCGCTTCAGAACATCTCGGGTAACATCGCGAACTCGTCCACCACCGGTTACAAGGGCATCGGGACCAGCTTCGTCGATCTCATTCCGGACGCCTCGGTGCCGAGCAAGCAGGTCGCCGGCGGCGTGACGGCCAACGCCAAGGCCACCATCACCACGCAAGGCACGATCTCGTCGTCCACCGTCGCCACCAACATGGCGATCACCGGCGACGGCTTCTTCTCGATCCAGAAGGCCACCAGCGTCGTCGACAACTTGCCGCAGTTCAGCGGCGTCACCTATTACACAAGGCGCGGCGACTTCCAGCTCAATTCCAACGGCAACCTCGTCAACGGCGCCGGCTACTATCTGATGGGCGTCACGGTCGACCCGAAAACCGGCAACCCGCAGGGCAACGTCGCAACCGTCCTGAAATTCCAGAACAACTTCATCCCGGCCCAGGAAACGACCTCGATCCAGTACGCTGCGAACCTGCCGTCCGTGCCGAACACGGTGGCAAGCTCGACCGCGGCGACCGGCACGCTGCTGGCGGCCGGAGGACTGAACCCGTCGGACTTCCAGGCCAACCCGTTGCCGGTAGGCACACCGCCCGCGCCCTATACCAGCGCGACTGTGTCGGGTGCAGCGGCAACCGGCAATATCCGCTCGCCATACTCGTCGACGACGGGGACCGGAACCGTTGCGCTCCAGAACAATTCGGCCGCGGTGGCCTCGACCTCCACGTCCCTCGACAACTCTGTGGGCACCCATCTCGCCTCCAGCATCCTCACCGCGCTGAGCGGCCAGACGCTCACCATCAACGGCAACACCATCACCTTCAACGGCGGCACCACCGTTACGACGGCTGGCAGCAACACCACGATCGGTCTCGGCGTGGGCACCACCGCCACGGTGGCCAGCATCCTGAGCGCGATCCAGACCGCAGGCGGCGCGGGTGTCACAGCGTCGCTGAATGCCACGGGCAACATCCAGATCTCGACGGGTACCGGCACCGACGTGGCGGTCGGCAGCGGCACTGCGGCCACCGCGCTCGGCCTCAGCAGCGTGACGCGCGGCGGCAACGTGCTGTCCTCTCCCGCGATCAGCGGCTCCACAGTGCTGAGCGGCAGCGCGACCGCCGGCGGCGCCGAGGTGCTCACGTCAGGGTTTGCTGCGAACGATACTATCACCGTCGACGGTCAGACACTGACCTTCATGGCGGCGGGCGCGTCCGGCCCGAACCAGATCAACGTCACCGACAACATCACGACCCTGCTCGGCAAGATCGACGCGCTCTCCGGCGCATCGGGATCGTCGATCAGCACCGGCGGCGTGATCAGCCTGAACACCGGCACTGTTTCGAATCTGTCGGTGTCCAGCTCCAACAGCGCCGCCTTCGCCGCGCTCGGCTTCACCTCGACCATCACCAAGAACCGCGACGGCGGCGGCACCGCCGGCACCGGCGGCGTGATCGGCAATGACATCGCCACCTTCACCAAGGAATCAATCAGCGGCGGTGCGGTGACGGCCTACAACGCGGCCGGCACGCCGGTGAACCTGCAATTGCGGTGGGCCAAGACCGACAGTGCGTCGCTGGGTGCCGGTCATGCCGATAGCTGGAACCTGTTCTACCAGACCGACCCGAATGCGACCGGCACGACGGTCGGCTGGGTCAACACTGGGCAGGCCTTCACCTTCGCGGCCGACGGCTCGCTGACCTCGCCGAGTGGTTCGGGCATCACCATCAACAACGTCAGCGTCGGCGGTCAGTCGCTCGGCTCGGTCGGCTTCAACATCTCCTCGGGCGGGTTGACGCAATATGCCAGCACCAGCGGCGCGGTGACGATCAACACCATCACGCAGAACGGCTATGCCGCAGGCCAGCTCCGCTCGGTCGCCGTCAACAACAACGGCCTCGTGGTCGGAACCTTCTCCAACGGCCAGAACCTCGACCTGGCGCAGGTGTCGTTGTCACACTTCAACGGCACCAACTATCTGAAGGCGCTCGACGGCGGCGCTTACGCGGCAACGGATCAGTCAGGACCCGCGATCGACGGAGCCTCCGGCACCATCAGCGGTTCATCGCTGGAGGGATCCAACACCGACATCGCCGACGAGTTCACCAAGCTGATCGTGACCCAACAGGCCTATTCGGCCAACACCAAGGTGATCACGACGGCGAATTCGATGGTCCAGGATCTTCTGAACGTGTTGCGCTGATCGGCGCGTAACATAACCAAAGGCGGCAAGTAACATGGGTTTGAGTTCAGCCCTTGCCAGTGCGATGAGCGGCCTGCGTGCCAACCAGGCTGCGCTCTCGATCGTCTCCTCGAACGTCGCAAACTCGCAGACGCCGGGCTACGTCGCCCAGATCCCGAACCAGATCGAAGTCACCACTGGTGACTTCGGCTCGACGGCGAAGACGACCGGCGTCAGCCGCGAGATCGACAGCTATGTGCAGAACCAGCTGCGCACCGAGACCGGCGGCAGCGGCTATGCCGACCAGATGGCCAACATTCTGAAGCAGCTTCAGAGTGTCTACGGTACGCCCGGCAACAGCGGCACGCTCGAAAACGCGTTGAACAATTTCACCTCTTCGCTCCAGGCGCTGTCGACGAGCGCGGGCTCGTCGTCGGCGCAGACGGTCGCGCTCGGTGCCGCGCAGTCGCTGGCGACGCAACTCAATGTCACCACCAAGGGCATCCAGTCGCTGCGCTCGAATGTCGAGCAGGATCTCGGCACCTCGTCGCAAGCCGCCAACGCAGCGTTGAACCAGATTGCCGACATCAACACCAAGCTGCAGGGCCTGGCACCGACCGATCCGTCGGCCGCAACGCTGATGGACCAGCGCGACCAGGCCATCAACTCGCTGTCGAAATATGTCGATGTCCGTGTCACGACCGACGGATCGAACCAGGCCAACATCTACACCACGACGGGCATCCAGCTGGTCGGTGCGGGGCTCGCCTCGCAATTCTCGTTCACGTCGGTCGGGGCACTGTCGGCGACCTCGCTCTACAACATCGACCCGGCCAAGTCCGGGGTCGGCGCGCTCGCCATCAAGCTGCCGAACGGCGCGTCGATCGATGTGGCCGGCAACAACGTGGTCTCTTCCGGCCAGATCGCCGCCGACCTGAAGCTGCGCGACCAGACGCTGGTGCAAGCGCAAAACCAGGTCGACCAGCTCGCGGCGACGATGTCGAGCGCGCTGTCGGACAAGACCACGGCGGGTACCACGGTCTCGGGTCCACCCGCCGGCTTCGACATCGATCTCGCCGGCGCGCAGCCGGGCAACACCGTCAACTTCAGCTACACGGACTCCACCAACACGCAGCGCCAGGTCACGCTGGTGAACGTGACCGATCCGACGGCGCTGGCGCTGCAAAATGCCACCGGCGCCAATCCGATGCAGATCGGCTTCAATTTTGCCGGCGGCATGGGTGCGATTGCCTCGGCGCTCAACACCGCGCTATCAGGCTCGCACCTGACGTTTTCTGCCGCTCCGTCGCCGGCCACTGCGACGACGCTTCGGGTCACCGACGACAACAGCGGTCTTGCCAAGGTCAATTCGGCGTCGAGCACCAAGACGGTCTCCTCGCTGACCTCGGGCGGTCCGCAACTGCCCTTGTTCACCGACGGCGGCCAGGCGCTCTATACCGGCGCGATCACGGGGACCGGCTCGCAGATGACCGGCCTTGCCGGCCGCATCGCCGTCAACACACAGCTCACCGCCGATGCGACCAGGCTGTCGATCTACAGCACCTCGCCGATGACGCCTACGGGCGACACGACGCGCTCGGACTATCTCTACTCGCAGCTTACCACCGCGACTTATTCCTATTCGCCGCAGACCGGTCTCGGGTCGGCGAGCCAGCCGTTCACCGGCAGCATCTCGAATTATCTGCAGCAGTTCCTGGGCGTGCAGGCCAACGCTTCGACCCAGGCGACCGCACTCCAGCAGGGTCAGAGCGTCGTGGTCTCGACCCTGCAGGCCAAGTTCAACTCGACCTCCAGCGTCAATCTGGACTCGGAGATGTCGAACCTGATCCAGCTTCAGAATGCCTATGCCGCCAACGCTCACGTGATGTCGGTGGTGCAGAGCATGATGAATACGTTGATCCAGGCTCAAGGGTAATCAGTAGGGCTCTGAAACATGTCGATCAGCAGCATCAATTACGGTTCGTCGGTCCTCGGCGCTCAGGTCCGTAACATCAACCAGCAGCTCACCGACCTGTCGACGCAGCTCTCGACCGGAAAGCTGTCGCAAAACTATTCCGGCATGGGGACCAACGAAGGCTTCGCGATCGCCTCGCGCGCGCAGCTTTCGAACATCGCCGCCTATACCGACACGATCACCAACGTCAACGTCAACATCAACCTCGCCAATACCGCGCTGCAGTCGCTGACGACCATCCGCAATACGGTGCAGACGGGCTCGGCCACGAGTTCGCAGGATCTCAACGTCAACGGCCAGACGGTTGCGCAGAACACGGCGGCCGCGCAGTTCGGCTCGATGGTCGGCGTGCTCAACACGCAGTCGGGCAACCGCTATCTGTTCTCAGGGACTGCCTACAGCACGCAATCGGTCGCCAATGCCGGCGACATCATCAACGGCACCACGACGCAGGCCGGCCTGAAGCAGGTCATGGCTGAGCGTCAGGCGGCCGACCTCGGCACCAACGGCATGGGCCGGCTGGTGCAGTCGCAGCCGACCACGACCTCGGTGCAGGTGGTCGAAGACAGCCCGGTGTCGCCGTTCGGGTTGAAGATCTCCGCGGTCTCCTCGACGTTGTCAGGTGCGACGGTGACCGGCCCGAGCGGCTCGCCAGTCTCGTTCTCGGTCAATTTCGGCGCTACGCCTCCCAAGAGCGGCGACAAGATCAGTGTTCAGTTCTCGCTGCCTGATGGTTCGACCGAGCAGGTCGACCTGACCGCGAGCACGACGACGCCGGTGCCGGTCGGCAGTTTCCTGGTCGATACCGGCAATCCCACGGCCGTTCCGCCGGTTGCGCCCAATCCGGTGACCACGGCGACGAATTTCAACACCGCGCTGAACACCGCGATCACGAAGCTCGCCAACACCTCGCTGGTGGCGGCATCCGCCGTGGCTGCCGGCGACAATTTCTTCAATACGGCGGGATCGGCCACCGCGAATGCGGCGGCCACCGGCAATCTGAGCTCCTATACCTCGACGACCGGGACGGGCTCGGTCGCGTTGCAGGACAGCGCATTGGCGGCTGCGTCGGCGGCCACGTCGCTCGATTCTTCGGCGACGCCCCATCTCAACGGAGCCGTTCTCAACGCGCTCGCCAACGCTCCGACCGGTACGACCCTGACCATCACCGGCGCGAACGGCGCCCACACGATCTCCTTCGACCCGAACGTCACCACTGTCACGACTACCAGCGGCAATACCACGATCGGATTGGCGTCGGGCAGCGCCGCGAAGGTGTCTGATATCTTGAATGCGATCGCCACGGCTGCCGGCGTTCCCTCCGCTAACGTGACTCTGAGCGCCAGCGGCAATATCCAGATCGCGACCGGCACCGGCACAGACGTGGCGGTCACCGGCGGCGCGGCGGCCACGGCGCTCGGTCTCAGCAGCGTGACGCGCGGCAACGTAGCCTCAACGCCTCCGATCACCGGTTCAACCGTGCTGAGCGGCACTGCGACCACGGGCGGCCCGGAAGTCCTCTCAACGGCGTTCCAGGCGGGGTCGGCGGGTCCGCCTGCCGTGAGCCCCGATACGATTACGGTGAACGGTCAGACGCTGACTTTTGTCGCCTCGGGCGCCGTCGGCCCAAACCAGATCAACGTGACCGACAACGTCACAACGCTGCTCAGCAAGATCGATCAGATCACTGGCACCTCGAAGCCATCGACCATCCACGGCGGCGTGATCACGATCAACACGGACGATCCCGGCAGCCTCAACATCACGAGTTCGAACAGCACGGCGTTCGGGGCGCTCGGCTTCACAACCTCCCCGGTCACGGCGGCAAAGGCTCCGCTGCGCGTCGGCTCTTCGCCCCTCGGCTCGGCGACGACGCTGGTGAATGGTTCGGCCACCACAGTGAAATGGTACACCG
>Ga0207671_10004422_pt1 | contig 13462 bp, 14 predicted proteins | sample KBSC24metaG_FD_184352 | JGI IMG/M metagenome (GOLD analysis project Ga0207671, IMG submission 184352) | Corn rhizosphere microbial communities from Kellogg Biological Station, Michigan, USA - KBS C2-4 metaG (SPAdes) (version 2) | ecosystem: Host-associated > Plants > Roots > Rhizosphere > Soil... | reverse complement strand
AAAGCTTCACGAAAGGATTAATACGGCATTAACCAGAGACGCCCAGGCTGATATCATCAGTCCGTGTACGGCTCTTTCCGGGCACGGTTCTACTGGGAGCGGCGCCGCGATGTTGGGTCACCTGGTCTCCAATGCGTTTCCTGCAGGCATGGCGCATCGTCCATCGCGCGGCCTGCTGTATCGGCTCTGGAAATTGCTGTTCCGGCGCTAGAATATTTTGTTGCGGTTCCGGACGGAGTTGTCTAGCGCCAGCGTAGCGGCAACGCTTCCACTTTTGGAACCGCTCCGTCAGTTCTTGGCTGCAAACGGCCGGGGCGGAACGGCCTGGACATTTTCCTGATCGAAGAACAGAGGCCAGGGCGTGCGGGGCTTTCCTTCCAGCGCCGCATCGATGTCGCGGATGCCTTCGCGCAGTTGGCGCAACGCCTGGTCGATATCGAGCTTCTGCCGCTCCAGGACCTGGATGCGCTCTTCGAATTTCTTGCGCGCATGGGTCATCTGGGCCTGCTCACCATCCTTGCCGTCATACATGTCCAGCACTTCGCGGATCTCCGCCAGGCTGAAGCCCAACCTGCGGCCCCGCAGGATCAGGATGATGCGGGCGCGGTCGCGCGCATTGTAAAGACGGGTCTGGCCGCGCCGCCCGGGCGCGATGAGTTTTTCGTCTTCGTAAAAGCGCAAAGTGCGTGCCGTTACGGAGAATTCCTTGGTCAGCTGACGAATGGTATAGATACGGCTGCTCATGGCGCGCTCGTGTCGTTCATCGCGTGCAACGATGAACACTCTTTACCTGGGCGTCAACTGTCAAGAAGACGCGGCATCAAAATGCCGCGAAGCCGCGCCGGCCCTCATTGCAGGATGCAATGCATGCTTCGTCGCGCCCGCGGCGCGACGAAGCAGTTGATATTGCCGGACGCTGCCGGTTATTCCGCGGCGGCGCGTACCGCCTCGCTTTCACGCGCAAGGTTCGCAGCGGCGTAATCCCAGTTCAGGATATTGGCCAGCACGGTCTCCAGATATTTCGGCCGCGCATTCTGATAGTCCAGATAATAAGCATGCTCCCACACATCGACGGTGAGAAGGCAATTGACCCCGTCCGCCATCGGCGTCATCGCATTGGCGGTCTTGGTCACGGAAAGTTTTCCGCCCTGGGACACCAGCCAGGCCCAACCCGATCCGAACTGGGTCTTGCCCGCTTCGGCCAGCTGCGCGATCAGTGCGTCGACGCCGCCGAAATCGCGTTCAATGGCGGTCGCGAGCGCGCCCTTGGGCGCCGCCTTTGAAGGCGAAAGGCTGCGCCAGTAGAAATCGTGATTCCACACCTGGCCCGCATTGTTGAAAATCTTCTTTTCCTTGTCGTCACCCGACTTCGCCGTGGCCTGGACGATCTTTTCCAGCTTCATGTCAGCGAATGGAGTCTTTTCCACCAGCGTGTTGAGGGTGTCCACATAAGCCTTGTGGTGTTTGTAATAGTGGAAGGAAATCGTGTGGGCGGAAATGGTGGGCTCCAGCGCGGCATCTTCCCATGGCAGCGGAGCAAGTTTGAACGGGCCAGTCATAATGAAACCCTCCAAAGCGGAAAGAGCCGATCTAAGAGCCTGCGGCTGCCTCGTCAACGCGCGAATGCGCACAACGATCCGTCATCAAACTCCATAAAATAATTGTTGTTATCGCGGCTGCGAAAACGGGAGAAGCCGGAAAATTCGTGATCGAAATGAACGCGATTGTCACTCGACTTTCGCCTGTCTGTCGCGCAAAACAGAAACACGCGGGGTAGGAGATGAGCAAAATCGGGAGGCAGCGATGCCCGCTTATGAAATCTGCTATTTGGACGATGCCGGCACCGTCACGTACAAATTTCTGGCCCATTGCGAGGATGATGGCCGCGCCAAGGTTCTGGCCCATGCGATGAAACTGCCCAGCGCCAAGCGCCTGGAAGTGTGGAGCGGCGAAGCGTTGATTTATGCCCGGCCGCCGCAAATCGCCCAAACCGCGCTGCTGCGCGCCGGTTAAAACAGCTTCTCTCTCTTTGCCCAATCCGCTGCACGATCCAGCGCCCGGGTGAGACGGTCGAACATGTCGCCGATCTCCGCTTCGGTAATGATCAAGGGCGGGCAGATCGCGATGCGGTCGGTGGGCAGCGGTCGCACGATCAGGCCTTCGGCTTCCGCGAAACTCACCGCCACCTGCGCCAATTGCCGCTCGGCCGGGAAATGCGCCTTGGTTTTTTTATCCGCCACCAGTTCCAGGCCCGCGATCAGGCCCACGCCACGCGCCTCGCCCACCAGGGGATGGCTTTCCAATTGCTTCAGCCGGCTGAGGAAGAGCGGCGATACATGCCGCACATGCCCGACAACGTCGCGGCGCTGATAGATCTCGATGGCTTTCAGCGCCACCGCCGTCGTCACCGGATGCCCGCCATAGGTGAGGCCATGGCCCAGCACATTCCGGCGCTTGGCTTCATCCTCGATCACCTCGGTCAGTTCCGGCGAAAGCAGCACGGCGGAAACCGGCAGATAGGCGCTGGACAGGCCTTTGGCCACCGAGACGCTGTCGGGCTCGAAGCCATATTTGGCGCAACCGAACCATTCGCCGGTGCGGCCGAAGCCGGTGATGATCTCGTCGCTGATCAAGGGGATGCCGTGACGGATGAGAACCTTGGTGATGGCATCGAAATAACCGTCCGGCGGCACGATGGCACCACCCGCGCCCATCACCGGCTCCACGATCATGGCGGCGATGGTGTCCGCGCCTTCGCGTTCGATCAGCGCGTCGAGATTGGCGGCCAGGCGCGCCGAGAATTCCGTCTCGCTCTCGCCCGGCTCGGCGCCGCGATAATGATGCGGCAGGTCGGCGTGCAGGGCGAAATCGAACGGCGCGTCGAACCCCTGATGGATGCTGGGAATGCCGGTGAGGCTGGCCGCCGCCAGGGTGACGCCGTGATAGCCCATCTTGCGGGAGATGATTTTCTTTTTCCTGGTCTGTCCGCGCGCATTGGCGGCATACCAAGCAAAGCGCAGCTGGGTGTCATTGGCTTCCGAGCCGGAGCAGCCGAAAAACACCTTGCCCACGGGAAAGGGTGAAATCTCCTTCAGCTTTTCGGCCAGCGCGGCGGCCGGCTCATGGCTCTTGCCGCCAAAGACATGGCCATAGGAGAGCTTGCGCATCTGTTCGGTGGCGGCTTCGATCAATTCCTCGTCGCCCCAGCCCAGTGCGGTGCACCAAAGACCCGACATGCCTTCGATATAGTCGCGTCCGGCGGTGTCGAAGACCCGCACGCCTTCGCCTCGCTCGATGATCAGGGGGCCGCGCTCCGCCAGTACCTTCAGATTTGTGAGCGGATGCAGCAAGGCATTGAGGTCGCGGATCTGGGCATTGGAGAGGGGCATGGCAAGGCCTTTCAAAAACGGCCGGACTTTAGCCTTTTGCGCCGCCGCCGCCAGAATCTTGTGGCAAGCTGACCCGCACAAAATGGAGATCGGCCATGCGCGGATTGATGCAGGACTGGCCCATGCGCGTGCATCGCTTCATCGATCATGCCGCGCTCTATCATCCCGGCGCCCGCATCGTCAGCCGCACGGTCGAAGGCGATATCCATCGCACCACCTATCCCGAAATCCGCGCCCGGGCGCGAAAGCTTGCCGGCGCCCTCACCCGCCGCAAATTCAAGCCGGGCGATCGCATCGCCACCCTGGCCTGGAATACCCATCGTCATCTCGAAGCCTGGTACGGCATCGCGGGCGCGGGTGCCGTCTATCACACCTTGAACCCGCGCCTCTTTCCCGAGCAGCTGATCTGGATCGCCAATCACGGCGGGGCGCGGATGCTGATGTTCGATGTTTGCTTTATGCCGGTCCTGGAACAGATCGCGCCACGCCTGAAGCACGTCGAAACCTTCGTCGCCCTTTGCGATGGCGCACATCTGCCGGCATGGAAGCTTCCCGGCAAATTGATCGCCTATGAAGACCTGGTCACGGGCAAGGAACGCGAATGGGCCGACATACATGAGAATGACGCTTGCGGGCTTTGCTATACCTCGGGCACCACCGGCAATCCCAAAGGCGTGCTCTATTCCCACCGCTCCAACACCCTGCATGCGTTGATGGCGGGACAGAGCCCGGGCCTGGGAATGGGCGCAAGCGATGTGGTGCTTCCGATTGTGCCGATGTTTCATGCCAATGGCTGGGGCGTGCCTTTCATCGCGCCGATGGCGGGCGCCAGCCTGATCATGCCGGGACCAAGACTGGACGGCGCCTCGCTCTATGCGTTGATGGAATGCGAGCAGGTCACATCCACCTGTGGCGTTCCCACTGTCTGGCTGGGACTGCTGCAATATCTCGAGGCCAATAATCTCACCCTGCATCATCTGAAACGGGTGTTGATTGGCGGCGCGGCAGCGCCGCATGCCATGATCGAGGCGTTCGAGAAGCGCGGCATCACCGTTACCCATGCCTGGGGCATGACGGAGATGAGCCCCGCCGGCAGCATGAGCGCGATCAAGCCGCCGCTGGAGGAATTGCCGCGGGACCGTCAGATCGATTTTCTCGGCAAGCAAGGCTATCCCCTGTTCGGCGTGGAGATGAAAATCACGGACGATGAGGGACGCGAACGCCCCCGCGACGGAAAAAGCGTGGGCCGGCTCAAAGTCAAAGGCCCGGCCGTGGCACGGGCCTATTTCAAGAGCGAAGGTCGTGACGCTTTCGACCGCGACGGCTGGTTCGATACCGGCGATGTCGCCAGCCTGGATGCCAACGGCTTCATGCAGATCACCGACCGTTCCAAGGATGTGATCAAATCGGGCGGCGAATGGATTTCCACCATCGAGATCGAAAATCTCGCTATCGGCCATCCCGATGTCGCCGAAGCCGCCGCCATCGGCGTGCCCCATCCCAAATGGGGCGAACGGCCGCTCCTGATCGTGGTCGCCAAGCCTGGCACCAGCCCCACCCCGGAAGCGCTTCTGGCGCATCTCAAAGGCAAAGTCGCCAAATGGTGGCTGCCCGACCGGGTGGTGATGGTGGACGAAATCCCGCACACCGCAGCGGGAAAAATTCTCAAAACGCAATTGCGCCGCCAGTTCGCGGATTTTAGGTTGGTCTGACCGCCGATCACCTGAGTCTTTCCATGCGCTTTGCCATTCTTGCCGCCCGTCTGGCGCTGGCCGCCTTTTTGCCCGCCGCCGCCATCGCCGCCGCTTCGGTGGTCGTTGTGCGGGCGGGAATGGCGTCATTCGCGGTCGGCCTGGAAATGATGGCGGCGTCAGTGGCGCTGGCCGCCATCGCCTTGCTCTTGTCCGCGATCTGGATGGCTTCGGCGCTTCGGCACAATCGCGGCGACGCCAAGCGCGTGGGCATGATCGCGTTTTTCGGCGCACTGCTCTTGCTCTATGTGCCCCTGCATACCGTTTATCAGGGCTTGATGGCGCCGCCGATCCATGACGCGACCACCGACCCTGAAGACCCGCCGCGCTTTGTCGCGCTGGCCAAGCGCCCATCCGGCCAGAACGCCACGGCCTTCGACCCGTCACGGATGATCCATTATCGGGGCGAGTACAATACCGTCGGCTATATGCTGCACACTTACTATACCGAGCTGACCAAGCCGCTGGCCCTGATCATGCCGCCGGCCAAGATGTTCTGGCGCTGCTTCAACGCCGCCAAGCGGATGGGCTGGCACATTGTCGATTACAATGAGAAGGAAGGCCGCATCGAAGCCACCGCCACCAGTTTCTGGTTCGGCCAGGTCTCGGACATTGTGATCCGGGTACGCCCGGCCGGCACCTTGGGCGCGCGTTTCGACATGCGGGCGGAAAGCGAAACCGGCAACCGCGACTTCGGCCGCAATCTGGAATTGCTGAAATCCTATCGCACCAAGCTCGGCTCCTGAAAGGGCTCAAAGCTTGACGTAGCGCCCATCTTCAAGCGCCGCCACGCGGCCGTCCTCGGTCATGTGCTTCAGATGCGCTTCCACCGTCAGGGCCGCGGCGCGATGAAGCGCGGGTGCCAAACCCGCATACAGGGTCCGGACCAGCAGGGGCACCCGGTCATCGCCACGCTCGATGGCGCGCGCGATCTGGGTTTCGCGCATCTTCCGGTGCGAAAGATAAGCCCGCAGGAAAGGACCGGGCTTGAGAATGGGCGAACCATGGGTGGGATACAGAATCTTGTCTTGGCGCGCGATCAGTTTTTCCAGGCTGCGCATATAGGCGCCCATATCGCCATCGGGCGGCGCCACCACGGTGGTGGACCAGCCCATCACATGATCGCCCGTGAACAGCGCCTTCTCTTCTTCCAGGGCGTAGCACATATGGTTGGACGTGTGCCCGGGCGTGAAAACGCATTGGAAGCGGTCGTCGCCGCTTTCGATAATGTCGCCATCCCGCACCGTCACATCGGGCGCAAAATCCCGGTCGCCCCCTTCCTCGACATCGCCGTCATGCCGCGCATGGGGTCCATAGCCATATGTTTTTGCGCCGGTGACCGCTTTCAACGGCGCGGCAGCCGGGGAATGATCGCGATGGGTATGGGTGATCAGGATATGCGAGACGGTTCTGCCCCCGATCGCCGCCAGCAGCGCGTCGAGATGGCTGGGATCGTTCGGACCCGGATCGATCACCGTCACGCGTTTGGCATCGCCCACCAGATAAACGCCGGTGCCGCGAAAGGTGAAGGGACTGGGATTATGGGCCAGGACCCGGGTGATGCGCGGGGCGAGGCGCTGCTCTGTCCCATAAACCGCCGGCAGGGACTGATCGAAATGCAGGGACGCTTTTTTCATCAATAGGGCTTGTCGTCGATGAGCCGGATAAAGCCGCGTATCAGCCGCCAGTAATACCAAAAGCAGGTCACGATCACGCCCAGGAAAACCAGGCCCAGGGTCAGGGTGCTGTGATAGAGCGCAAGACCGGGGCTGGGCCAGGACCGGAGCAAGGTCAGCGCCATGCCTGCCAGGCCCGCAAACGCAAAGGCCGCCGCCAGGAAGGCCACCGAAAACCAGACCCAGAACACCAGGATCAGGTTGCGATAATGACTCTCATATAAACCGTCCCGCGCCGCATCCAGCCGCACATGCGCCAGGATCACCCCAATCAGGGCCGTGATCCCGCTGGAAGCGGGGGCAATCAGGAACAGGCCATAGGCGGCCAGCGCCCAGTTTCTCTCTTCGCCCATCTCGCGCATGTTTTCTCCGGATACAGGAAATGGGATCAAAGCTCTGCAAGTTCAAACATTTGCGGCACAAGCTCTACATCGTAAAGGCAATATTCATCAAATCGGCGCAGACTGCGGTCCTTATTGTCGCCCGATATTGGTATCGCATTGGCCGTCGATCGCATCGTTCGCTTTCTCTGTTCGCTGGACGGCGCTTCCACCAGCCGCGTCCTTAATCTGCGCCACATCGCGCGCATCAACGCTTCCGATCCCGAGCATGGTGCAAAGCCCCTTTTCCTGTCGCCGGTGATCAACACCGCCTTTATCCTCAAGCACCGGCTCCGCCCGGACGAGACATATCTGTTTCCCAGCGCGCGGTCGGCGGGCACCAAGATCATCGTGCCGGTGGATCCGTCCGACCTGCGCGCCGGCGGCCGCTCGCTCTTCATCGACCAGCGGGGCTTTCTCGAAAGTCTGCGCGAGGCGGGGCACTATAATGATGAGAAGCTGGAGCGCGATGTCGGTGTTCTGCGCCTGCTCGACGCCATCCCCTCGCTCGATCCTTTCCTGCTGCGCGAGCATCTGCGCGCCAACAATATCGATGTCGAGGAATGCTATTTCGCCATTTCGGCCGCCGACCAGGAACGAATGCATCAATTCGTTGCCAAGGAGATGTCGCAGCTGGTCCGGCTTGCCAGCGGCGGCGACGATGACGGTTCCACGGGCCGCATGGTGACGGCGATGCTGTCTGGCCAAGCGAATGAAAAGCTTGAGCCGCTGCGCATGACGCTGGGCCTCAGCGAGGTGGATTTCCGCGAAGGCGCGTTCGGCTGGCGCGGCCTGCTCTATTACAAATGGGCGATGCAGGATTTCTGGCCCAACGTGATGAGCGTTCTCAGGGAGATCAAGGAGATCATCCCTCACGGCGCGATCAGCGAAAGGCAGCGCGCCTATCTGGTGAACGCCAAGCGCCATATCATCGAACTGGTGCGCGACAATAATCAGCACATCTCCAATGTGCTGAATGTCTATGACGAATCCTTTGCGGAGCTGGTCGCCAGCAATTCTCCCACCACCTTCCGCGCTTTCCTCCTGTCCGCGTCGCCCATGTTCCTGGATCTGGGGGAAAAGCTGGGCGCGATTTCCCATATTGTGAGTTTCTGGCGCCACCGCTTCCCCGCAGGTCAGCCCGTGCTGATCGATGCCGAGGAGCTCGGCATCATCTTCCAGGATTTCACCAGCGGCTTTGCCGAACGCGTTCGCGCACAGGGGGCGGCAGTTCCGCAGCCCAAAGTCATTCTGGCCTGACAGCGCCATCCGCCACCGTCGGCCAGAAGAGCGTTGGGAACTTTTTTCCCCCTCGCCGGTTTTGATGGACATCCCATTTGAAGGATGCCCTTCCATGAAGACATTGCTCCCCAAACTGGCCGCGGCATCCGCCGTGGCCCTCGTGATTTTTGCCGCACCCGCCCAGGCCGCGGACAAGGCCGAAATTCTAGGCAACGCTGACCGCACGGTCACGCATCTGAAACATGACCCGGCCTTCGCCACCGCCGCCCGCATGATGAGCGGCGCCAGGGCCGTCTATATCGTGCCCAAACTGGTCAAAGGCGGCTTCATCTTCGGCGCCGAAGGCGGCGCCGGCGTCCTGGTTCCCCGCACCGCCAGAGGCTGGGGCGAGCCGAAATTCTATGACATGGGCTCAGCCTCGTTCGGGCTGCAGGCCGGACTGGAACAGGCGGAACTGGTGTTCATCATCAACAGCGAACGAGCCCTGTCCGGCATCGAGCATGGCAATTTCAAGCTGGGCGCGGGCGCGGGCGTGACGGTGGTCAACCTGTCGTCCGGCGCCGAAGGCGCCACCACCGCCCATGGCGGCGATATCGTGGTGTGGACGTCCGGTACGGGCGCCTATGCCGGCATCAGCTTCAACGGCTCGGTGATCAGCCCGGACAAGGACATGAACGCCACACCGACGGTAGGACCCGAAGCGCAGCGCCTGCGCGCCAACCTGGCCTCGGTGCGCTGAACAGACGGACGTGCACCCGGTCTGAACTTTGTTCTAAGCTTGGGCGCGCGGAGTTTCTCCGCGCGCTTTTTTCCTGGAGGCTCCCATGAAGATTCCTTCGCTTGCCATTTTCACCGGCGCGTTTCTGTTGATTGCCGGCAGCGCCGTCGCCGCTGTCAGCCTGAGCGCGGAAATTTCCAATGCCCGCACCCATGCCAACAATGCCGCCAATGCACCCACCATCGACGCGGTGCATATGCATATGCATCACGCCATCAACTGCCTGGTCGGCCCCAAGGGCGAGGGCTTTGACGCCGCGCAGATGAACCCCTGCACCAATGCCGGCAATGGCGCCATTCCCGACCAGACCGACACCGCCAAGAAGGCCAAGCTGGAAGATGCCAAGACCATCCTGATGAAGGGCTTGACCGAAAACGACGTGAAAGCGGCCCAGCGGAGCGCGGGGACTGCCGCCACCGCCATCTCCGCCGCGATGTAATCGCGCTGCCGGACACCGGCATGGTGCCGCTATAAGCGGACCATGCTGGTGATTCTGGAAGACGGTCCTTCAGCGCGGCGCGTCTATCGCCATCCCCGCGCCATTCTGTCCGCCCGGACAACGGCGGAAGTTCCGGCCGTTCTGGCCGCCATCGATGCGGCACTGGACCAGGGCCGACATGTGGCGGGATGGCTGGGTTATGAACTCGGTTACGCGCTCGAGCCCCGCCTGCAGCCTTTGGCGGGCAATGGCGGCCCGTTGCTGCATCTGGGCGTCTTCGACCAACCTTCCGGCGACACACCGCAGTCGTCCGGACGCGCCTATGCCGGACCGCTCGAACGCGAATGGGATGAAGACGCCTATGGCGCGCGCTTTGGCCGAGTGAAGGCCTATATCGCGGCGGGCGACATCTATCAGGCCAACCTCAGCTTCCGCGCCCGCTTCGCCTTCGCGGGCGATCCTTTGGCACTCTATGAAGGGCTGCGCGAAAAAAGCGGCGCGGGCCATTGCGCTTATGCCGATGACGGCGAACGACAGCTGCTCAGCCTTTCGCCGGAGCTGTTTTTTGCGCTGACGCAGGATGGCGCCGTGACCGCACGGCCCATGAAAGGCACCGCGCCGCGCGACGGCGATGACGAGGCCGCGCGGCAGCGTCTGGCCGCCAGTGAAAAAGACCGGGCGGAGAATCTGATGATCGTGGATCTGATCCGCAACGATCTGAGCCGGGTCGCCGAGACCGGCAGCATCGGCGTCAGCGACCTCTTTCACGTCGAAACCTATCCCACTTTGCATGCCATGGTTTCCACGGTTTCGGGACGAAAGCGTGCGAAGGTTGGTGCGTCCGACATCCTGCGAGCCTTGTTTCCCTGCGGATCCGTCACCGGCGCGCCAAAAATTCGCGCCATGGAAATCCTGCGCGAACTGGAAACCTCGCCCCGCGGCGCTTATTGCGGCGCCATCGGTTCTTTCGCCCCGGATGGATCGGCCCGCTTCAACGTCGCGATCCGCACCCTCACCGTGATGGGCGGGAGAGGCGAGCTGGGCATCGGCGGCGGTGTGGTGCAGGATTCTCAGGAAGCGCTGGAATATGCGGAATGCCGCCTGAAAGCGCGCTTCTTCGAAAGCGCCCGCCGCCCCTTGGAACTGATCGAAACCCTGCGCTTCGCGAATGGCTTTGCGCGCGGCGAGCGCCATCTGGCGCGGATGGCGGCGTCGGCGCGGCTGTTCGGCCTTCCTTTCGACCGCATCAAGGCCGAACAGGCTCTGACGCAAGCGGTGGGAGAAATGGCCGGGCCGCTGCGCGTCCGTCTCAGCCTGGATGAAGCGGGAAATCACAAGGCGGTCACGGCGGCATTGCCGCCCAATCCGGATTTCTGGACCTGGCGGCTCTCCGGGGCAAGGACGCAAAGCAAGGATCTGTTGCTGCGGCACAAGACCAGCTGGCGTGAATTGTATGATCGCGAAGCCGCCCAAGCCGGAACCGATGAAGTGCTGTTCCGCAACGAGCGGGACGAGATCACTGAAGGCGCCCGCAGCAATGTCTTTGTGCGGCGCGGGGGCGTGCTGCTGACGCCGCCGCTGGATTGCGGCGCGCTGAATGGCTGCCTTCGGGCCGAACTGATCGAACAAAAGCTGGCGCGGGAAGAGCGGCTGACCGTAAAGGACCTGGACGGTGACGTCTTTCTGGGCAATTCGCTGCGCGGCCTGATCCCCGCCCGGCCGGGCTGATAGTTCGGCCGTCGCCGAAACATCAGCACGAACATCTGGCCTATCCTCGCCTGGCTATAAGGAGACTCCCATGGCCGCCACCGTCATCTGCCATATTCAATACCAGATCGATCCCTATCAGCGGGACGCTTTCCTGCAATATGCCAAGACTTGGCTCACCGTGATTCCGGCCTGCGGCGGCAATCTGATGGGCTATTTTATGCCCCATGAAGGCTCGAACGACACCGCCCATGCCATGATCGGCTTTGAAAGCCTGGCAGCGTATGAAATCTACCGGGCGCAGCTTTTGAAAAATCCGGACGGGCGGGCGAATTTCGAATTCGCCCAGCGCCAGAAATTCATCCTGCGCGAGACCCGCGAATGGCTGAAGCTGGTGACGCCATGATCGCGGTGATCTTCGAAGTCTGGCCGGCGGACAAGGACCGCTATCTCGGCATCGCCGCCGACCTCAGGCCCCTGTTGGACGGGATCGACGGCTTTCTGTCGATCGAACGCTTCACCTCACTCACCGAGCCGGACAAGATCCTGTCTCTGTCCTTCTGGCGCGACGAGGACGCCGTGAAGGCCTGGCGCACCCAGCCCGAGCATGGGCGGGCGCAGCAGGAAGGCCGCCACGGCGTGTTCCGGGATTATCGCCTCAGGGTGGCGCATGTGCTGCGCGATTACGGCCTGAACGACCGCAAAGAGGTGCCGGCGGATCTACAAAAAAACGGCTGACCCGCTATATTACCCCCATGGCGCACAATAACGGCATGGTTCCCCGGTCCAGAAGCAAGGGCCGGTCGGGAAAGGCATCGGAAAATTCCGCGAAATTCGCGGCGGCGGTGGAGGCAGGCCCCTCCCTGGCCGAAGCGGCACATATGGACCCCGCTTATCTCGCCCCGCCTTTGGCGGCGATGACGCCGGGCGGCACCTTTGTGCCCCATCGCCCCGCCCGGCCGGAAAAATCCGAAGGCGGCAAAAAATTCAAGCTGGTGAGCGAGTATAAGCCGGCGGGCGACCAGCCCACCGCCATTGAAGAACTGGTCAAAGGCGTGGAAGCGCTGGATCGCGATCAGGTGCTTCTGGGCGTGACGGGATCGGGCAAGACCTTCACCATGGCCCAGGTGATCGCGCGCACCCAGCGGCCCGCCCTGATCCTGGCTCCCAACAAGACCTTGGCGGCGCAGCTTTATGCCGAGTTCAAGCAATTCTTTCCGGACAATGCGGTCGAATATTTCGTCAGCTATTATGATTACTATCAGCCGGAAGCCTATATCCCCCGCACCGACACCTATATCGAGAAAGACAGCTCCATCAACGAAGAGATCGACCGCATGCGCCATTCGGCGACGCGGGCGATCCTGGAGCGGGACGATGTGATCATCGTCGCTTCGGTGTCCTGCATTTACGGCATCGGCTCGGTCGAAACCTATTCGGGCACCGCCGTGTCCATCAGCAAAGGCGACAAGGTGGATCGCAACGCCGCCATCGGCGGGCTGGTGGCGCTGCAATACCGGCGCAATGACGACAATTTCACCCGCGGCGCCTTCCGCGTGCGAGGCGACACGATCGACATTTTCCCCGCCCATTACGAAGACCGCGCCTGGCGCATCGAATTGTTCGGCGATGTGGTGGACAGCATCACCGAGTTCGATCCCCTTACCGGTCATCGCGCGGGCGAGTTGGAATCGATCAAGGTCTATGCCAATTCGCATTATGTGACGCCGCGCCCCACCCTGCAGCAGGCGATGAAAGGCATCAAAGCCGAGCTGATCGCGCGGCTGGCCGATTTCCGCGCCAACGGCAAATTGCTGGAAGCCCAACGGTTGGAGCAGCGCACCACCTTCGACCTGGAAATGATCGAGGCCACCGGCTCCTGTGCCGGCATCGAGAATTACTCCCGCTGGCTCACCGGCCGCCTGCCGGGCGAGCCGCCGCCCACCTTGTTCGAATATCTGCCCGACAATGCCCTGGTCTTTGCCGACGAGAGCCATGTGACGGTGCCGCAGATCGGCGCCATGTACAAAGGCGACTATCGGCGCAAATTCACGCTGTCCGAATATGGCTTCCGCCTGCCCTCCTGCATCGACAACCGGC
>Ga0207671_10004409_pt1 | contig 13488 bp, 13 predicted proteins | sample KBSC24metaG_FD_184352 | JGI IMG/M metagenome (GOLD analysis project Ga0207671, IMG submission 184352) | Corn rhizosphere microbial communities from Kellogg Biological Station, Michigan, USA - KBS C2-4 metaG (SPAdes) (version 2) | ecosystem: Host-associated > Plants > Roots > Rhizosphere > Soil... | reverse complement strand
CGGCCTGTCGGTGCATCGCTACGTCCAGCTCGTGCGGATGAAGCGGGCCTCCTATCGCCTCGCCTATCGGCCGGGCGAGGCCGTGACCGATATCGCGCTCGACGCCGGCTACGAAGCGCCCGAGGCCTTCGCCCGGGCCTTTCGCCAGCGCTTCGGCCAGGCGCCCTCGCAGTTCCGCGCGGCGCCGGACTGGCACCCCTGGCACGCGGCGCTCGCGCCGCTCACCGAAGCAAGGAGCCAGACGATGCAGACCCGCTTTGCCCTCGACGACGTGACGACGCTCGATTTCCCCGCCACCCCGGTCGCCTTCCTCACCCACCGCGGCGATCCCGCGCGTCTCGGCGACACGATCCGCCGCTTCATCACGTGGCGGAAGACCACCGGTCACCGCCCGCCGGCCAGCGCGACCTACACCATCTTCCACACCGACCCGCGCACCACGCCGCCGGAAGACTATCGTCTCGACCTCTGCGCCGGCGCGGCGCACCCGGTGGCAGATCCGGCGCGTGGCATCGAACCCGGCCTGATCCCGGCGAGCCGCTGCGCGATGCTGCGGGTGGTGGGCCAGGCCGACGATCTCGAGCCTGCCGCATTGTTCCTCTACCGCGAATGGCTACCCGAGAGCGGCGAGGAGCCCGGCGACTTCCCCCTGTTCGCAAGGCGGGTCGCCTTCTTCCCCGACGTGCCCGAGAACGAGGCCGTGACCGAGCTCTATCTGCCGCTCGGATAGCCCCCATGGTGCAGCATGCGCCGCCCCGACTACCAGCGGTTGTGGCGGCGGCGATTCATCCCCCAAAATTTATTTGCAGTTCCATGTTCGTTCCCTTGCCTTTTGCGGAGGCGAGGAATGTCCGTGCGTCGCGCGCTTTCGGCGGTCTCGGCGGCGCCACGAGCCGAGTCATTTCAGCGACGAGCCGTTGCAATCCTCCTCGATTTCCGCTCTTGTGCCCGGACTCGGATTGGCACAATCTGTAGTGGTCGCACCAAGGGGCAAGCCCAAGCACTGGTAACCCAACGTTCGCATCCCCAAATGCGGCTTGGGCAGATTCGTGTCGGGCGCCGGGCCGATGGACACTTTTTGTTCTCGCGCAAACCCGGCTGGTGCTACCATCGCTACCGTGCCCCGAGTCGGTTGTTGCGTAACGCAGAAGACAGGGGTCCGAGGTATGGAATTCAGAGATAGTGAGACCAGCGTGAACGAGACCGCCACCATCGAAGCCGCCCCCGCCAGCAAGGCGCTCGACAGCAAGGCGATCGTGCCGCAGCCCTATCCGGTCGAGGTCGATCATGCGCGCGACGCGCTGCTCACCGATTTCGGCAAGGAGACGCTGAAGGACCGCTATCTGCTTCCCGGCGAAAGCTATCAGGACCTGTTCGTCCGCGTCGCCTCGGCCTATGCCGACGACCAGGCGCACGCCCAGCGCCTGTACGACTATATCTCCAAGCTGTGGTTCATGCCGGCCACCCCGGTGCTGTCCAACGGCGGCACGGGCCGCGGCCTGCCGATCAGCTGCTACCTCAACTCGGTGCCGGACAGCCTGGACGGCATCGTCCAGACTTGGAACGAGAATGTCTGGCTCGCCTCGCGTGGCGGCGGCATCGGCACCTATTGGGGCAGCGTGCGCGGCATCGGCGAGCCGGTGGGCCTCAACGGCAAGACCAGCGGCATCATCCCGTTCGTGCGCGTGATGGATTCGCTGACGCTCGCGATCTCGCAGGGCTCGCTGCGCCGCGGCTCGGCCGCCTGCTATCTCGACATCTCGCATCCCGAGATCGAGGAGTTCCTCGAGATCCGCAAGCCTTCGGGCGACTTCAACCGCAAGGCGCTCAACCTGCACCACGGCGTGCTGATCCCCGACGCGTTCATGGAAGCGGTGCGCGAAGGCGCCGAATGGCAGCTGAAGAGCCCCAAGGACGGCTCGGTCCGCGCCACGGTCGATGCGCGCGCGCTGTTCCAGAAGCTGGTCGAGACCCGCCTCGCCACCGGCGAGCCGTACATCGTGTTCTCGGATCACGTGAACTCGACCATGCCGAAGCACCACCGCGATCTGGGCCTCAAGGTCTCGACCTCGAACCTCTGCTCGGAGATCACGCTGCCCACCGGCCGCGACCATCTCGGCAATGATCGCACCGCGGTGTGCTGCCTGTCATCGCTCAACCTGGAAACCTGGGACGAGTGGAACAAGGACAAGCTGTTCATCGAGGACGTGATGCGCTTCCTCGACAATGTGCTGACCGACTATATCGAGCGCGCACCCGACGAGATGGCCCGCGCCCGCTATTCGGCGGCGCGCGAGCGCTCGGTCGGCCTCGGCGTGATGGGCTTCCACAGCTTCCTCCAGGCGCGCGGCATCCCGTTCGAAGGCGCGATGGCGAAGAGCTGGAATCTCCGCATCTTCAAGCATGTCAGCGCACAGGTGAACGAAGCCTCGATGGCGCTCGCCGTCGAGCGCGGGCCGTGTCCGGACGCCGCCGATATGGGCGTGATGGAGCGCTTCAGCTGCAAGATGGCGATCGCGCCGACCGCGTCGATCTCGATCATCTGCGGCGGCACCAGCGCCTGCATCGAACCGATCCCGGCGAACATCTACACCCACAAGACGCTCAGCGGCTCCTTCTCGGTGCGCAATCCGTATCTGGAGAAGCTGCTCAAGGAGAAGTCGAAGAATTCCGACGCGGTGTGGAATTCGATCCTCGAGCAGGGCGGCTCGGTCCAGCACCTCGACTTCCTGACGCCGGAAGAGAAGGACACGTACAAGACCAGCTTCGAGATCGACCAGCGCTGGATCCTGGAACTGGCGGGCGATCGCGCGCCGTTCATCGACCAGGCGCAGTCGCTCAACCTGTTCATCCCGGCAGACGTGGAAAAGTGGGACCTGCTGATGCTCCACTTCCGCGCCTGGGAGCTGGGCATCAAGTCGCTCTACTATCTGCGCTCCAAGTCAGTGCAGCGCGCCGGCTTCGCGGGCGGGGTCGAGGCCGACAACACGATCGAGAAGCCCAAGTTCGATCTGGGTGAATCGACCGACTACGACGAATGCCTGGCCTGCCAGTGAACCTCGACGATGCAGCGGCGGTCCACCCTCAAGCCCTCCTCTCCCGCGCTGGGAGAGGCAGGGGCTCGTGCTGAGGCACGAGAGGAAGCGGTGAGGAAGGCGTATGCCTCCTCACCGCCCGCGGCATTACGCCTCTTCTTCGAACAGCTCGGCCGCCACATCGGCGTTTGCCGACAGGCGGACCTTGTCGCCCTCGACTTCGGCGACCAGGCCGCCCGGGAGATAGTGGTGGTGCCCTTCATGGCCGCCGGTGGCCCCTTCGACCTGGGCACCCGAATCCTTCTTGGTGAGCTTGATGCGGTCGCCATCGACATGGTCGACGGTGCCGACATGGACGCCGTCGGCGCCGATGACTTCCATATGCTCCTTGATCGCGCTCAGATCTGCCATGGGTATTCTCCTGCTAGGGGTTCGCGCACCGAACGCACGCGGTCGCGAAACGATGCACGCTGCCCCAAGGGACGTCAGCCATACGCAGGGATAGCTGCATGAAGATCCGCGCTGCCTTCGCCCTTGCCGCCCTTGCCCTGCTCGCCGCCTGCGCGCACCAAGTGCCGAGCGCCGTCGCCCCGCAGGCACCGGGCTTCCTGCTCGGGCTGTGGCATGGCTTCATCTTCCCCGTCGCCTGGGGGCTGTCGCTGATCTTCCCGGAGGTCGCGGTCTACGCCGTGCCGAACAATGGCGGCTGGTACGATTTCGGCTTCTTCATCGGCGTGGTGTTCCTCGGCGTCGGCGCGCAGGGTGGCCGCAAGGTCGTCTATCGCGAGCGGGTGGTGGTGCGCGATGGGATGAAGACCGTTCGTGGACGCGTGATCGACCAATGACCCGTACCCTCGCCCTCCAGGCCGGCCTCGGCATCGCATCGGGCACGGCAGGACTGATCGTCCTCCTCCGCCCTTCGGCGGCGCGATGGCTGCTGCGCATCCGGCCAAGCGAACCGGCGACCTATGCACTCCGGATCGGCGGCATGATGCTGGTCGCGCTCGGCCTGTTCCTCACCGGCTTCGCGCTGGCCTTTGCGAGCGCGGGAGGCGTGGCGTGAGGGATACCGTCCAACTCGAGCGCAGCGGCTATCAAGCCACCGGTAAGCACTGGTTTGCCCTGAAGCTGATCATCGGCCTTGGAATTCTGGGGCTGCTCAGCATGCTGCCCGTAAAAGACAATGTGATGCACTGGGGATATGTCGTCATCGCATCCCACGGGATTTTCGAGGCCCTTCGACTTCTTCTCACGCCCCACAGCAGCCATGAGGCGGCTGATGATGGCCAGTCACCCCTCGTACCATTCGCGTTCAAGGAGCATTGCTGCTGGTTGCTTGGGCAGCGCTTCTACTCTTCGCCATTCAAAAATTGTTCTGATCCGGAGTACCCCGATGTCGCTTCTCGAAGCCCGCAAGACCTACAAGCCCTTCGAATATCCCTGGGCCTATGAATATTGGAAGCGCCAGCAGCAGGTCCACTGGCTGCCGGAGGAAGTGCCGTTGGGCGAGGATTGCCGCGACTGGGCGCAGAAGCTGACCGATCACGAGCGCAACCTGCTCACCCAGATCTTCCGCTTCTTCACCCAGGCCGACGTGGAAGTGCAGGATTGCTACCACGAAAAATATGGCCGCGTGTTCAAGCCGACCGAGATCAAGATGATGCTCACCGCCTTCTCCAACATGGAGACGGTGCATATCGCGGCGTACAGCCACCTGCTCGACACGATCGGCATGCCCGAGACCGAGTACAGCGCCTTCCTCCAGTACAAGGAGATGAAGGACAAGCACGACTATCTGAGCACCTTCGGCGTCGATACCGACGAGGACATCGCCAAGACGCTGGCGATGTTCGGCGGCTTCACCGAGGGGCTGCAGCTGTTCGCCAGCTTCGCGATGCTGATGAACTTCCCGCGCTTCAACAAGATGAAGGGCATGGGCCAGATCGTCACCTGGTCGATCCGCGACGAGAGCCTGCACTGCGAGGGCATCATCAAGCTGTTCCACACCTTCTGCAAGGAACGGAACTGCATGACGCCGAGCGTGCGCGACGACATTCTGGACATGTGCCAGAAGACCGTGCGCATCGAGGACGCGTTCATCGACCTGGTGTTCGAGATGGGCCCGGTGAACGGCATGACGCCCAAGGACATCAAGAAGTACGTCCGTTTCATCGCCGACTGGCGGCTGGGCCAGCTGGGCCTGAAGCCGATCTACATGATCGACGAGCACCCCCTGCCTTGGCTCGCCCCGCTGCTCAACGGCGTCGAGCACGCCAATTTCTTCGAGACGCGCGCGACCGAATATTCGAAGGCGGCGACGCGCGGCCAGTGGAACGAGGTTTGGGACAGCTTCGACAAGCGCCGCCAGGCCAAGACCAGCACGATCGCCAACGAAGACGCGATCGAAGGCGACATGTTCGCCAAGGCGGGGATCGCGGCGGAGTAAGTTGGGGCCCTCTTCTTAACCCCCCTCGCGCTTGCGGGAGGGGTAGGGGAGGGTGTGTGCTGGAAGCGAGGGCTGGCGCTGAAGAAGCAGGCAGTACTCGGGGGACGGTGCGAGGACGGCGTCTAGGTCGTGAACGCATAAACGACCGCTGTCGGTAACCGGCCTGGACGCCCAAGATTGATGGTTAGCCGACGTTGCCAGCGAGCCGCCATCCGCTATCCTCAGGTGCCATGAAAGCCATCGAACTGCCCTCCACCGTGCATGAAGCGATCACCCGTTTCTGTGCTAACGGCGACGTGCTTGCCGCCTCTGGCAAATTCGAGGAAGCACTCGCCGAGTATAATCGAGCATGGGAGATTTTGCCGGAACCAAAGAGCCAGTGGAACGCATCCACATGGATTCTAGCCGCAGTCGCCGACGCTGCGTTTCTAGGGAACTTCAAGACTTCTGCGCGTGAGGCACTTGAGTTTGTAATGGCATGCCCGAACGCGATTGGGAATCCGTTTCCACATCTCCGCTTGGGTCAGGTTCTACTCGACGCTGGCGAACACGACCGTGCCGCGGACGAACTTATGCGTGCCTATATGGGGGCAGGACCGGACCTGTTCGCCTCAGAAGACAAGCGATACCTTTCCTTTCTCGGCACTCGGGCGGCGCTAGACTGAGTGTCCGCCATCGGGACGGTTTCGGACATTCCAGATTAATGATTCTACGACTTAGCGGATCGCCCGCTACCCTCACTCACCCTCCCCTAACCCCTCCCGCAGGCGGGAGGGGGATTTTAGAGGAAGAACGGGTTTACCCTAGCGCGGCGACGAACGCCCGCGCATTGGCGCCGACCTGCTCGGCGCTCATCCCCACCTTGTAGAGCGCCGAGCCCAGGCCGAAGCCGGGCGCGCCCGCGGCGATCCATGGCGCCATCGTGTCCGGCGACACGCCGCCCACCGGCAGGATCCGCGCCTCGGTCAGCACCGCGCGCATCGCCTTGAGCACCGTCGGGCTCGCCGCCTCGGCCGGGAACAGCTTGAGCGCGGTCGCGCCCGCGTCGAGCGCGGCGAAGGCCTCGCTCGGGGTCATAATACCCGGCAGCGAGACCAGCCCCGCCGCCGCGCTCGCGCGGATCACGTCGAGGTTCGCGTTGGGCGAGATGATCATCGTGCCGCCGGCATCCGCCACCGCCTGCACCTGCTCCACCCGCAGCACCGTGCCCGCGCCGATGATCGCGCGGCCGGCAAAGCGCCTGGCGAGGCGCGAGACGCTCTCCAGCGGGTCGGGCGAGTTCATCGGCACTTCGATCAGGGTGAAGCCGGCTGCGACCAGTTCGTCGCCGATCGCCTCCACCTCGTCGGGCTTCACGCCGCGGAGGATCGCGATCAGCGGGCAACGGGCGAAGGCGGCGTCGAATTCGGCAACGTGGTTCATGCAATCTGCTCCGCAATGGCAAGGATTCCCGCGACGAACGCGTCATGGCTGCTGGCGATGACCGCCTCGCGGCCCTGCGCGAGAATCGCGGCGGCATAGAGGCCGCCCAGCATCGGGTCGGCCAGGATATGGACGGTGTCGTGCCCGGCATGCGCCAGCCGCGCGGCGACGTCGCTGCCGATCAGCAAGCCGCTGGCGAAGGCCGCCGCATCGGCATCGTCACGCACGCCCAGCATCTTTGCGGCGCGAATGCCGAACAGCGAGGCGGCGAGGTCGCGCTTGCGCCCCTCCTCCACGCCCGCATGGAAGGCGGGGCCGACATGGACCTCGCCGCCGAGCTGCGCCGCCAGCAGGCCGTGCTGGCGCAACGTAGCGAACATCTCGCCGGTCATCGCGGTAGTGAAATCCGCGATGCGGCCATCCGCCATCTCGACCCATTTGCAGTGCGTGCCCGGCTGGACCAGCAGCGCGTTCGCAGGCGCCAGCCCCGCGCGCACCGCGCCGAGCAGCTGGACTTCCTCGCCGCGCATCACGTCGGGTCGGCCGGTGACCAGCGTCGAGACGCCCGGCACGATCGCGCTGCGCTCCTCGACCCAGAGCAGCCCGCCTGCCAGCTCCGCAATGCCCGCGGGTGCAGCGACATAGGGCGCCGGTGCCCAGCCGATATTGGCGCCGACCATGCCCGCCATCAGCAGCGGCAGGTCGCCGTGACGCGCGCGGATGCCGGCGGCCTCGGCGGCGAAGTCGGTCACCGAGGTGACGCCCCTGTCGTCACGCTCGGTGTGGCGGACCTCGCCGTCCTCGATCACGAAGACGCGGCGGTTGGTGGTGCCCCAGTCGACCGCGAGGAAGGAACCCGAGAAGCTTACCACCATGTCGCGTACAGCCCGATGAGGATGAGGACGATCACCGCCGCGGCGATGTTGAAGCCGGCAGTGGTGTGGAAGCGCACGCCTTCCATGCGGATGCGGTTGCTGCCCCCTGCCGCCGGCCGGGCCAGCGAGACGATCACCGCCAGCGCCAGCGAAGCCAGGAACACGATTCCCATGCGGTTGATGAACGGCACCGCGTTCAGCACCTCGATCCCGCCCCACTTCGCCGGGAACCAGAAGACGAAGCTGAGCACCACCGATGCGACCGCGCCGACCAGCGCGCCCGCCTCGGTCGCACGCGGCCAGAACAGGCCGAGCAGGAAGATCACCGTGATGCCCGGCGTCACGAAGCCGGAGAATTCCTGGATATACTGGAACGCCTGGTCGAGGCTGCCGAGCAGCGGCCGCGCGGTGAACATCGCGATGATGATCGAGACCACCGCCGCGATCCGGCCGACGCGCACCAGATGCGTCTCGTACGCGGCCTTGTCGGCGCCATCTTCAGCGCGCGTCTGCACGCCCTTGAGCTTGGCGTAGATGTCGAGCGTGAAGATGGTGGCGATCGAGTTGATCTTGGAGGCGGTGGACGCGATGATCGCCGCGATCAGCGCGGCGAAGACGAGGCCGAGCAGCCCGGTGGGCAGCAGCGCCATCATCGTCGGATAGGCTTGGTCGGGCTTGGCGAGGTTGGGCGCCAGCACCACCGCGGCGATGCCCGGCAGCACGATGACGACGGGCATCAGCAGCTTGAGGAAGCCCGCGAACACCACGCCGCGCTGCGCCTCGGCCAGGCTCTTCGCTGCCAGCGCACGCTGGATGATATACTGGTTGAAGCCCCAATAGCTCAGGTTCGCGATCCACATGCCGCCGACCAGCACGGCGATGCCGGGCAGATCCTTGTAGTGCGGATTGTCGGGCGAGAGGATCATGTCGAAATGATCGGGCACGCGCCGCGTCAGTTCCTGGAAGCCGCCGATCACGCCGCTGTCGCCGCCGATCTTGGTCAGCGTGAGGTACGCGACGACGAGGCCGCCCAGCACCAGCAGCGTCACCTGGACGATATCGGTCAGCGCCACCGCCTTGAGGCCGCCGCGCAGCTGGTAGAGCAAGGCGAAGGCACCCAGCCCGATCAGCGCCACGTCCTGGTTGACCCCCGCCACCTGGGTGACCGCGATCGAGCCGAGCCAGATGATCGAGGTGAGGTTCACGAACACGTAGAGGATCAGCCAGAACACCGCCATCACCGTGCGGATGGTCGGCCCGAAGCGCTGCTCCAGGAACTGCGGCATCGTGTAGATTTCGTTGCGCAGGAAGATCGGCAGGAAGAACTTGCCGACGATCAGCAGCGTCAGCGCCGCCATCCACTCATAGGACGCGATAGCGAGGCCGATGGCATAGCCCGATCCCGACATGCCGACGATCTGCTCGGCGGAGATGTTCGCCGCGATCAGCGAGGCGCCGATCGCCCACCAGGGGAGGTTCTTCGAGGCGAGGAAATAGTCGCTCGAATCCTTGGTGGCGCCCGCCTTGTCGCGGCTCACCCATTGCGCGAGGCCGAAGATGCCGATCGCATAGACGATCACCACGACCAGATCGATGTTGGATAGACTCATGCCCACTCCTGCCGGTGCCGGCGCGAACGGCATGGCCCGCGCGTCTTGCCCCCCCCGCCCCAATGCAGGGTTCGCCCAATCATTTATCTTATTTATCGGGGTTGTCCAGCAACGCGGCTTGAGTACCATGGGTGCAACGATGCGGACGTGCGCAGCTTGGCACGGACACGAACAGGAAAGCAATTGCGAGGATGTCCACCTCTCCTTCCCTCCCTGCCGATGCGGTCCGTTCGGGCCTGGGTCGCAACCTCACCTATGGCATGCTCGACGCGCTGGGCCGCGCGATCGTCACCGGCCGCTACGAGACCGAGCCCTTCCCCACCGAGGCCGAACTGGCCAAGCAGCACGGCGTCAGCCGTTCGGTGACGCGCGAGGCAGTGAAGATGCTCACCGCCAAGGGCCTGCTGAGCGCGCGGCCGCGCCAGGGCACGGTGGTGCAGCCGGCTTCGTCGTGGAACCTGTTCGACACCGACGTGCTGCGCTGGCTGCTCGAGCGGCAATTCTCGGTCGACCTGCTGCGCCAGTTCAGCCAGCTGCGCATCGCGATCGAGCCGGAGGCGGCGGCGCTGGCGGCGCGGTTCGGCACCCCCGAGGATCTGCAGCGGATCTCCGCCGGACTCGCGCGGATGGAAGCGGCGGAGCGCGGCCTCGACGACACGCTCGATGCGGACATCGCCTTCCACGTCGCGGTGCTGCGCGCCTCGGGCAATCCCTTCTACGCCCAGTTCCGCGACATGGTGGCGACGGCGCTGCGCACCTCGATTCGCTTCACCAACCGGATCAAGGGCCGCAGCGCGAGCGTGGCCGACCATGCCGCGGTGCGCGACGCGATCGCCGCCAAGGACTATACCGCCGCCCGCGTGGCGATGCGCACGCTGATCGGCGACGTGGTCGAACTGATCGATACGGTGGAGGCGGCGGACGCGGCGGCGTGATCGCGCGCGGCGGGCGCCCGGCTGCTCAGCTCCCGCCGAGCACGTTGATCGTGAAGGCCACCACGCCCAGGTTGAACACGAAGGCCGCCAGGCAGTGCAACGTCACCACCCGGCGCAGCTGGCGCGTCTCGACCGAGACGTCGCTGGTCTGGAAGGTCATGCCCAGGCAGAAGGCGAAATAGATGAAGTCCCAGTAATTGGGCTCGGGCGTCTTGGGGAAATCGAGCCCGCCCTTGTCGCGTCCGCCCGGCGCCTCGCTGTAGAACAGATGGGCGTAGTGCAGCGCATAGACGGCGTTGCTGAAGGTCCAGCTGAGCGCGAGCGTGCCGAGGATCAGCACGAGCTGCGCGGGCTGGGGCGCCTTGCGCTCCATCAGCTCGCTGGCAATCGCGATCAGGATGATGATGGTGACCGCGCCGGTGATGCCGAGCAGCACCAGCCGGTTCGCATCGTTGTTGCAGGCCGAGCGCCGCATCGCATCGGACTGATGCCGGAGCATCGGAATGCACAGCGCGAGGAACAGCGCCGCGCCGATATCGAAGGCGAGCATCGCGCCCGCGCGGATGCCGAAATGCGGCACCAGCAACAGCCCCGCCGCGATCGTCGTCGCGGCAAAGGCAAGGAAGCGCGGCGGCGCGAGGACGTTGCCGACCCCTCGGGGTCGGGCCCCGTGCCGCCGCGGATTCCGGGTCAGGCTGCCTTGGCCTTCTTGGCGGCCTCGATCGCTTCGATCACGATCCGGCGCGCCTCGGCGGCATCGCCCCAATTGCCGATCCGCACCCACTTCTCGGACTCGAGGTCCTTATAGTGGGTGAAGAAATGCTCGATCTGCTGGAGTACGATCGAGGGCAGGTCCGAACGCTCGCCGACGTCCGAATAGTACGGGAAGGTGCTGTCAACCGGCACGCAGACGAGCTTCTCGTCGCCGCCGGCTTCGTCTTCCAGCTTCAGCACCGCGATCGGACGGGCGCGCACCACGCAGCCCGGCACGAAAGGCGAGCGGGCGATGACCAGCGCGTCGAGCGGATCGCCATCGGGCGACAGCGTGTGCGGCACGAAGCCATAGTTCGCCGGATAGCGCATCGGCGTGTGCAGGATGCGATCGACGAACAGCGCGCCGCTGGCCTTGTCGAACTCATACTTCACGGGCTCGCCGCCCGACGGCACTTCGATGATGACGTTCAGATTGTTCGGCGGATCATCGCCAATGGGAATCAGATCGATGCGCATGTTTCTCTAACCTGTGGTTGGCGTGCTTGCCCCGTCTCAGCGGGGCTGAAGCAGCTTGTCGAGGCCAGCCTCTCCTTCGACCGTCTTGACCAGATGCGGATAGCGCAGCCCATCATGATAGTCGATGGCAACCTCTCGGTAACTATCGTCCCGTTTCAGGGTCAACCGAATCGGCGCCTTGGTACCCTTGGCGTTCTTCACCGCCTCGATCAGCGCGTCGACGGCATAGGCGCGGCCGTTCACCGCGACGATCTCGTCGGCGACGGTGATGCCCGCCTTGAACGCCGGGCCGTCCCACATCACGCCGGCGATGCCCTTCTTGCCGACCGCGAGGCCCAGCGAATAGCTGAGGTCCGCGGTGCCCGGGCGGCCCATCTTGTTGGGCACGTCGGTGTAGACGAGCTTGTAGCCGTTGCGCTCGAAGCCCTTGAGCGGGGCGCGTTCGGACACGTCGTGCAGGCGCGCGGTGAGCAGCTTACGCCAGTCATAGGGCTGGATGCCCTCCAGCGTCTTCACAACATCGTCGAAGGTGTACGTCACCTCGCCATAATCGCCGTCGCGGCCGCCGAAGAAGGCGCGCGCGAAATCGTCGATCGACTTGGTGCCCTTGCTCTGCTCGCGGAGGACCGAATCGACCTCCATCCACACCAGCAGGCCCTCGTTGTAATAATCCTCGCTGCGCTGCCAGCTGGTCCAGCCCTTGGGGGCGCGGGCGGTGATGATCGGATCGTTGGTGGTATCGATCATCGGGCGCCACTGGCGGCCGGCGCGGTTGTCGAGGCTGGCCATGATGTTGGCATAGCCTTCCAGCGTCTCTTCCTTGGAGACGAGGCCCGAGCGCGCCTGGAACACATAGCCCCAGAACTGGGTCTGGCCTTCATACACCCACAGCGACTGGTCGCGCATCGGCATGCGGAAATCGGGCGTCCACAGCTCGGCGCCGCGGCGATACTTGCCGTCCCAGCTATGGGTGTATTCGTGCGGCAGCAGATTGCGTGCGCCCGCCTGCTCGGGCCATTTGGTGAAATAGCCCGGCCCCACGCCGTCTTCCGAGCTGCGGTGATGCTCGAGGCCGATCCCGCCCATCTTGTCGCTGATCGACAGGAGGAAGTGGTAATGGTCGTAATGCTGCGCGCCGAAGGTCTTCACCGCCTGGTCGACCAGTCGCTTGTGCGCCTCGATCTGCTCGGGCTTTGCCTCCAGCTCGTCGGCGCTGTCCGCCACCACGTCCAGCGTCACGCGCTCGCTGAGCGGGAACTTGCGGTAGTAACGGCCCGCGATCACCGGCGAATCCATCAGGATTTCGTAGCTGGTGGTCTCATAGGCGTAGGTCGAGCCCGTCACCTTGGCGGGGACCGCGCCGGCGGCGGTCCAGCCCTCGGGATATTTCACCGTCGCCTGGATCGGGATGCGGCGGGTAAAATAGCCAGCCGGATAGAGGCTGAGCGAGTTGAACTGCACGCTCATCATCTCGGGCGTCATCACGATGCGGCCCTGGTTGCCGTCGGTCGCGGAGACGAACTGGAACTCGGCCTCCACCGTCTTGGCGCCGGTCGGCACGTCGACATGGAAGGCGAACACGTCGACCGTGTCGCGCGTCCATGGAATGCGCTTGCCGTTCGCCTTGATCTGCAGGCCGGCCAGCTTCTCGATCTCGCCGCGGGGGCCGTGCTTGCCCGGCAGCCATTCGGGGAAGAGCAGCGTCAGGCGGCCGGCCTTGGCGACGGGGATCGTCTCGCGCACCCGGAAGATGCCGCGCAGCGTATCGGTCGCGTCCACATCGATCTTGAGCGTGCCGGGATAGGCCACGTCGCGCGCCGCCGGGATGGTGTCGACGATCGGCACCGGCTGCGGCATCGAATTCTGCGCGAGCGCAGGCGCGGTGCTGGCCAGCAACAGGCTGGCGAACGAAATGGCACGAACCATGGTGTGACG
>Ga0207671_10004405_pt1 | contig 13490 bp, 16 predicted proteins | sample KBSC24metaG_FD_184352 | JGI IMG/M metagenome (GOLD analysis project Ga0207671, IMG submission 184352) | Corn rhizosphere microbial communities from Kellogg Biological Station, Michigan, USA - KBS C2-4 metaG (SPAdes) (version 2) | ecosystem: Host-associated > Plants > Roots > Rhizosphere > Soil... | reverse complement strand
ACAGAGAGCACACAGAGGATACACAGGGTGCACAGAGAAGACCTTGTTAATTCCGGGATCCTGTATTATTCTGTGCCGACCAGGTGATTAGAATGATAGTGATGAGAACACTCTTCTTCCTCAAGGTTAAGCTGCGGCTGGACCTCGCTTGATTCCCGCGCAGGGGCTCTGCGCGGCTCGAGTTGGGTCACAACGCCTGCACTGACGGCAGGCGTGCGGGCGCCCGCTCAGCCGCTTCCTACTTTTCCCTAACTACAAATCAATTGTTTTCGTTGAAGTGGACCCGTTTTGGGCTTTCCACTTTTGAGGTCGATCATGGAACAAACAGCTATTCAGGTGCGCAACCTTCGCAAAAGTTTCCGCAAACGCAATGGTTTTCGGAAGAAATCTGAGCTCTGGGCGATTGACGACGTCTCTTTCAGCGTCGCGCAAGGAGAGACGTATGGGCTGCTCGGACCAAACGGTTCCGGCAAGTCGAGCCTGATCCGAATCCTCTCGACTCTGCTCATCGCCGATAGCGGCTACGTCAACCTGATGGGTTTTACGCTGCCCGAGCAACAGGAACAGGTGCGCAAGATCATCGGGCGCGTCAGCGTCGATGCCGCGTTCTACAAGAAGCTCTCGGCTCGTGAGAACCTGGTTTACACGGCGCTGCTCTACGGTCAGAACCCGCGCGCAGCGGAACAACGTGCGATCGATATTCTCGAGCAGTTGGGAATGGAGAACGCGAAGTTTTCGACGCCGCTAGAGGAAATGAGCCGTGGTATGCAACAGAAGATCAGCATCGCCCGTGCACTGATGATCAATCCGCCGTTGCTGCTGTTGGACGAACCGACGACGGGTCTTGATCCGAAGAGTCGTCGCGACGTGCAGTCGTTCCTCGAGGATCTTCAGAGACGCGAAGGTACGACGATTCTTCTGACCACGCACGACATGGCGGAAGCGGAGAGACTCTGCGTGCGAATCGGTTTTCTCGCACACGGTAAGCTCGTGGCCGAGGGAACTGCTGCGCACCTGATGCGCCGTGCCGGCGCGGCGACGCTGGATGATGCCTTCATCAAGTTAACTGGTGAAGAGCTCGTCGAAGAAGAAAATGAACTGGCATTGGTGGAGGATTGATCATGGAAGCAACTCTACGACAAACGTGGGCCTTCCTGTTCCGAGGCTGGCACATCACCCGTCGTTATATCGGTTGGGTGGTCGTGTTCAACTTCTACGCAGTAGTGACGTCTGCAACAGTGGCGCTGATCGGCGTTGCGCAAAATAACTATCAACTAACGCTCACGCTCGTGGTCGGAGCGTTGTTGTGGAACTATCTGTCGTTCCTCTACAACGAGATCGCGATGTCGATTGCTTACGAACGTTGGGAAGGCACGCTCGAGTACACGTTCATGGCGCCGATCTCGCGCGCAGTTCACCTGCTGGGTGTTAGTTTGTTTTCACTGGTGAACGCGATCGTGACGACGATAATCGTGCTGATCGGTCTCATGCTGTTTACTGATCTGCCTTTTCGCGGAGTCAATCTCTTCGGCGTCGTGGTGGTGCTGGCGGTAAGCACGGTGGCGTTTGTTGGCCTTGGTTTGTTTGCGGCCGTGTTCCCGGTGATGAGTGCCGAGCGTGGCGCGGAGGCGACGCACATCTTTCAGGGCTCGATTCTGCTCGTTTCCGGAGTTTATTATGACATCGCCGTCTTGCCAGGTTGGATGCAACCACTCTCGGCGCTTTCACCGGCAACTTACACGCTTACTGCTTGCCGAAAATTGTTTGGAGTGGGAAATCCCAATTCGACGGCTGAATACCTTGCGGGCGCGCCGCTGTCGGCAGTCACGCACGAGTTGCTGATTCTCGCGCTGATGGGTGCGGTGCTTTTGCCGCTTGGCCTCTGGGCGTTTGTGCGGATCGAAGCGTGGGCCAAGAAAACCGGGAAGTTGAAGAGAACAGGATAATGATGCCAAAACGCGAAAGCCTCGAGGAACTGAAAGCACGCACGCGTGACATCATTCGGCGACTCAAGCGGGCTTATCCGAACGCTAAGTGTTCGCTCAATCACTCGAACCCGTTCGAACTGTTGATTGCGACGATTCTCTCGGCGCAATGCACGGACGAGCGGGTTAACATCGTTACTGCTGATCTGTTTCGGAAGTACACGAAGCCGGAAGACTATCTCAAGGTATCGCCACGCGAGCTGGAGAAAGATATTCAGTCGACCGGCTTCTTTCGCAACAAGACGAAGTCGATACAGGGGACGTCGAAGCTTCTGACGGAAGAGTACGGCGGGCAAGTGCCACACACGATGGATGAGTTGCTCGAGTTTCCCGGCGTCGCGCGCAAGACTGCGAATGTCGTGCTTGGAAATGCATTTGGGATCAAAGCCGGTGTGGTTGTCGATACACACGTCACGCGGCTTTCTCACCGGCTCGCGTTAACGCAGGAGAAGACGGCCGAGAAGATCGAGCAGGAGTTGATCCCGATCGTGCCGAGGAAAGACTGGGTGATCTTCCCGCATCTCATGATTTGGCATGGCAGGAAGATCTGCAAGGCGCGGAATCCGTTGTGTGCTGAGTGTGTTGTAGAAAAGCAATGCCCGTCTTCGTTTCTGAAGACGGGCGTGCATCCACCGAGCTAGAGCCACAAAAAGGCACAAACAAGAGCACAAAAGTTAAATCACCATTTGGGCTTGAGTGATTTCAAGCCTTTTTTGACGGGGCTCTCCTCTTTCTTGGGTTCCTTGGCGGGCTCAGGCGCCGCTGTGGTGGTCGGCGTCGTGGCCGGCGTAGTAGTCGGTTGAGTTTCGGTGCTCTGCGGTTCTGTTGTCGTGTTGTTTGTAGTGGGCGTGCTGAAGGCACTCGCGAAGTCTTTCACTTCACGATAACCCGCGGGTATATCAAACAAGCTCGCATCCAGTGTCGCTTGTGAGAATTCGACGACTTCGTTCACTGTCGAAAAACTCTCCGCACCATCTGCACCAAACATCGTCATCTTTTCCCAGACCGGGAAACCTTTCTTTGCCATACCGACCTGTTTCGTCTCATAACGATCCTGACAGCCCGCGGCTGTTTGCGGTCGGTAGGACTTGTAAGCCTGTGACACATCGCAGTCGAGTGCGAAAGCGGCATCGATGTACCAGCCATCGATCTCCATCTTGCTCTTGATCGGCGAGCAGGCGTCGGGTGATGAATCGGTGGTCATCATGGTGATGATGCGACGCGCAGTGTAGCCAAACATCTGCTTGCGCTCACCTGTGTCGCGCGTGGTGACCGTTGAAGTAACTACTCCGCCTTTTTTTACAGCGCCCGGCTGTGCCGTGGTTGAACTCTCGGAAGTGGTGGTTGCGGGTTCATCGTATGGCTGGATGATGTACGCGTTCGCTTGCGGCATGATCTGAATGTTTCGCCGCAGGTCGCATTGCTGCAACACAATCATCTGGCCGTTGTTTGTTTCGCTGCGTTGGCGCTTGCCTTTGATGTAGCTGGTGTTTTCGTAAGTTTGACCACCACTGGTTTGACGTGACTTGATCTTCGTGTCAGCACTTGCAATTCCCGAGATCGTTAACAGACATCCGAGCGAAATTGCAGTTCTGAAAATTGTAGTTTTGAGCATTGACCTTTTGTTCTTCTCCTGAAATGGGGTTCTGATCTAGAAACGCGCTAAGAGAGGCGGAAAAGGGTCATTCCGGACACGGAGACGGGGAGACACGGAGACACGGAGACGCGGAGACGCGGTGAGTTCTCCGCGTCCCCGTGTCGCCCTGTCCCCGCGTCTCCCCATCCCCGCGTCGCCGCGTCGCCGCGTCCCTGCGTTCAGCGCGTCACCGCTTCCCCGTGTCGCTAAGCGCGGATAGAATGCGTACACGTGAGCTACAGATTCCCCTGGCACCGTCTCAGCGACGAACAGTTGCTTGAGCTACGTATCTGCGACCTTCCGATCAAAATCAAAGGGTCGTTCCTCGAACCTCACATAAAACGCCTTTACAGCGAGCTCAACAGTCGCGGAATCCGCTTCAAACCCCATGTTTGGCTGGCAGAAGAGTGGTTTTCGCCCGACGGAGTGCCGGGAATCGCCATCCCTTTTTACCTTGCTCATCCGCGCCTGATGAAGCTGGAACGCAAGCAAATGCTCGACGTCGAAGGCGGAACTGACACGGAATGCATGCGCATCCTCCGGCACGAAGCCGGGCACGCGCTCGACACCGCGTTCCGGCTCCATTTCAAACGCCAGCACCGGGAGCTCTTTGGCTCGTTCGCGCAGCCGTATCCGGATTTCTACAAACCAAAACCCAAGAGCCGAAAGTACGTGCTGCATCTTCCCGCCTGGTACGCGCAGGCACACCCTGCAGAGGACTTCGCGGAAACTTTCGCCGTGTGGCTGACGCCACGCTCGCAATGGCGTCGCCGTTATCGCGGCTGGCCCGCGCTCAACAAGCTCGAGTATATCGACGAACTGATGCAAGACCTCGCCGGAACAAAACCGAGAAACAGAACGCGCACGAAAGTCGAGCCACTCTCTGCTCTCAAGATCAAGCTACGCGAACATTATCGTCGCAAACGTGAGCGCTACGACTTCGAATGGCCCGCAGTTTACGATCGCGATCTGCATCGAATATTTTCTGACGAACCGCGTTACAGGAAGCGAATGAGTGCTGCAAGTTTCATTCGTAAGGTCCGCAGAGAGGTGCGACAGATCGTCGCGGAATACACCGGCGTGCATCAATACACCGTCGATCACGTACTCCAAAACATGATCGATCGCTGCAAAGACTTAGGGCTTCGAGTAACAACTCCCTTTCGCGAAACGCGCCGACGTGTCATGATAGTGCTGACTGTGCAAGTAATGAACGTGCTTCATTCGGGTTATCATCGCATAGCCGTATGACGTTTGAGCCACGAAAGAAACTTCGCATCATCGTCCTGGTACACGAAGAACTCGTCCCTCCCGATTCTTTGAATGGCCTCTCTGACAAAGAAAAGCAGGAAATAAAAACAGAATTCGACGTGACCTCGACCCTCAAGAAGATGGGCCACGAGGTCTATCCCGTCGGTCTATATAACCAGCTCAAAGTGATCGGCGACGCGCTGATGGAATACAAACCTCACATCGCGTTCAATCTGCTCGAAGAGTTTCATGGTTACCCGCTTTACGACCAGCACGTCGTCAGTTACCTGGAGTTGATGAAGCAGGCTTACACTGGTTGCAACCCGCGTGGGATGACGATCGCGAAAGACAAGGCGCTGACGAAGATGATTCTCTCTTATCATCGTCTGCTGGTGCCTAACTTCGCAGTGTTTCCGATGAATCGAAAAGTGCGGCGTCCGAAACGTTTGAAGTTTCCGCTGCTGGTGAAGTCGGTCAGCGAAGAGGGCTCGGTCGGGATCGCGCAGGCGTCGATCGTCCACGACGACGAAAAGCTGACACAGCGTGTCGAGTTCATTCACCATCACAACAAGACCGCGGCGATCGTCGAACAATACATCAAGGGTCGTGAGATCTATGTCGGAGTGATTGGCAACCAGAACATTCAGACTTACGCGCCGTGGGAGCTCGTGATGGAGAAGCTGCCGGAAGGCGCGGAGAATATCGCGACGTTGAAAGTGAAGTGGGATCCGGCGTACCAGGAACGCGTGGGCGTCGTGACCAGGGCCGCTGAGCTTACACCCGAACAGCATAAGACGCTCGAGCGGTTGTCAAAACGAATCTATCGTTATCTTTTCCTGAGCGGTTATGCGCGCATGGATTACCGGATGACGGAAGACGGGCACTTCTACCTTTTAGAGGCGAATCCGAATCCGCAGATCGCGCACAAAGAGGATTTTGCGGACTCGGCTGAGCACTCGGGCGTGCCTTACGATCAACTGCTTCAGAAGATCATAACTGTCGGGCTCAACTATGCAGGCCCGGCGGCCTGAAAACTTCTCCTCATTGAACCTTTAGATCACTCATACAGTTGATACTAATTTTTGGATGTCGGGAGTTCCTGGCCCATGACACTCGCTATAACTCTGCTTTTCACGCTGAATCTTTTTAGAAAACTTCAGCGAGCTTGAAGAAGATTTCTCGCGCAAAGACGCAAAGGCGCAAAGATGAACCAAGATTTTTCTTTGCGGCTTTGCGTCTTTGCGTAAGGACTGGTCCAATCAGATTGACCGCATTCTGATATTAGATCGTCTTATTTCCCCCATAAACATTCTTATTTGCCGCAAAGATTTCGTGACCTCTTTCAGTGCAAGTCGCTGTCGCGTAAGGCGTTTCGTCACGAAACAGTCACATTGCCTGTTGAAGCATGCTACTTCAGTGGCTAAGATGCCAACGGCTTTTAGCGGTGCCCCCCTCACGTAGAAATACCAAAAAGTAAATATCAAATTCAGAGAAGGTAATTCCCTGTCTATGGACTTTCGAAAAGTGTTCTCTCGTGCCTTGGTTGCAATTCTGGCCCTCGTGGTTTGGTCCACAACGGCATTCGCCCAAAGTCGTCAACGCGTGACAGTGCCCAGCGGCGACGCCAATGAAGTGTCGTGCTCACCAGATGAGTTTGCGGCTCTAACGCCCGTCGCAGATTCAAAACCCGTCTGGGAAGCCAAGCCGAAGCCCACAATCGACCTTACAGCATCAACAAGCGCGCCGGGCGCGGGGTTCATTAAGTTTCAACCACTACTTTTGGCCGCGATAGACGAGCGTTTGGGATCTCGCTATCGCTGGGGAGCAACTGGACCAGACAGGTTCGACTGTTCAGGATTTGTGTGGAGCATTTTCCAGGCGACTGGGATCAACTTCGAGAGAGCGAGCGCTCGCAACCTGTTCGCACGTTTCGCCCCTGCTCCTGAGGAAGAGCAGTTCAAATTCGGCACCCTGGTGTTCTTCAGTAACCTAACGCACGTCGGTGTAGTCGCTGACGAGCACGGTTTCTACCACGCTTCACGTCGTCACGGAGTCATCTATTCGGAGTTTAATGAGTATTGGTTGAAGCGGATCGACGGCTTCCGCCGCGTGCCACTCTCGCTTCCAGTAACTGACTAAAGCTTTTGTGCTCTTTGTGTACCTACCTGGTATTGGGCGGCGGAACAAACCCCGCCCGATGCTCATCGTCGCGGGCTTCCCAAACTACAACGATCTTATCAACGGCGATATAGCAAGACTTACCCTCGTCATCACGCACGTGTAGTACGCCCATCTCTACCTTGAGCACTTCACCGCGCAGGCTCGACGCGCCACCGCAATAGATGTCGAGCTTCTTCCCGATCATCCTCGATAAAAAATCTTCCACTTTACTTCTTTCCATTTCTAAACGAGATCTGCACTAAAGGCACTGTGTTCGGATCGTCCTGCTGCTCTCGCTCAAACCGCAACAGGTCGTAATAAGCGCAGCGCTTCGTTATCGGAAACTCTCTGCACACTGCTGGCCGCCCATGATAGATCGTGCAGCCACGCGTTTCGAGATTCAGGAACTGGCAAGTCTCTCCGAATAGCGGATCTTTCTTCCGGCGCAGAACTCTTTCGGTTCCGTACATCTTCGTGTAACGCGCTGTGGCAACCTCTTCCGTCACACCGAAGTATCGTGCGAGGCGGCGAATGTCGCGCGGCGTCACCTGAACACGCTCGTAGACCGAACAGCAGTACGCGGGGCAGTCGACGCAATCGTAATAACTCCTCGGCTTCACACTCGTTGCTATGTCACCCATGATCGCGTGCTCTCCAATCAAGCTATCGTCGTTTGGATTTCTTGTACTCTGCGAGCAACAAATTCATGAACTGATCGCGCTTCTCATAAAGGCGCCGCGGCTCGCGAGGTTCATGACGTGTAAGAGCATAAGCCGTAATGAGCGGAAGCGCCACAGTAGAATCGACATAACACACAACTGCGTCGGGCAAACGATCTGGATCGACCTTTCCCCACGACACTGCTTCGCCGGGAGTTGCTCCTGAAAGCCCGCCCGTGTCCGGTCGCGCATCGGTCACTTGTAAAAAATAATCGTGCCCGCGTTCGTCGATGCCGAGCACCTCCTGGATCTGCGGTTCGGTTTGCAGCAAAAAGTTTTTTGGTGAACCACCACCGAGAATGAAGACCGCCGAACGACCTTTTTTGTTTTTACCTTTGTGCACTACTCCGCGTTTTGCGGCGAGCACTATCGCTGCTGTTTCGTTCACATCGAGTGACGGATCGAACGCGAGCTTGTTACCTTGCAGTGCTTTTGCCGCGACGTTCATGCCGATCGAAGAATCGCCCGGCGACGATGTGTAAATCGGAACTGCATACTCGTAGGCGACCCCCAGCAGCGACTTCTCACTGATGCCGAGTTTCTGTTCCCGCTCGTGAACATAACGTCCGCAAAGGTAATGAAACTCCGCTGTCGACATTGGACGCTGAAACTCAGGAGCCTCGATGATCTTGCGGAAGAACGCATCCGTGTCGAGCAGCACTGTGTAGTCAAAAAAGATGTCGTAGATGCGAACGACCTCTTCCTCGCGCAGGATCACGTCGGATGTCGTCGCGTTTCCCTGGTGCATCGCAAGGCCGATGCCGAAGTGCGTGTCGTGATAGAGATTCGCGCCAGTGGAGATGATCCAGTCGACAAAACCGGCTTTGATCAATGGAATCAGTGCGGAAATACCGAGCCCGGCGGGCGTCAGCGCGCCTGTTAGCGAGAGACCGACCGTAACGTCGGGCTCCAGCATTTTTTGGCTAAAGAGCTGACACGCCTCGCGCAACCGCGCGGCGTTGTAGGCGAGAAAGGCTTCGTCAATTACATCTGCAACAACTGCATTCTTTTCGATTGGGGCCGGATCGATGCGTTTGCCCCGCAAGTATTTGCTTTTTTGTTTACCCATCTGTTCATCCGTTATTGAGCTTATCCGTGACCTACTTCTGACGCATTCTCTTCGTGAGCCTTCTTTACACGCAGTCGATTAATACGCCGTTCGTCGGCTTCAAGAACTTCCACTTCCAGTCCGCGGATCGTGAGCGTCTCACCAGTCGCAGGGACCTTGCCCGATTCGTTGATCACGAGTCCTGCGATCGTTGTGAAGTCGTCGTCTTCGATCTCCATGTCGAAGAGTCGCTCGATCTTGCCTATCTCGGTTGACGCCGGCACTTCGTAACTTCCGTCCGTACCTTCGACAATCTCGTCCAGTTCTTCACCCGCAATGTCTTCATCTTCAATCTCGCCAACGATCTCCTCGAGAATGTCTTCGACAGTCACGAGACCGGAGACGCCGCCGTACTCGTCGATCACCATCGCGAGTTGCACGTGCGCCTTCTGCATCTCGTCAAGCAGCTCAGCCACAGGTTTTGTTTCAGGCACAAAGTAAACCGAACGGACCAGCGGCTTGATGCTCTCGCTTTCGCGTCCTTCAGCCCAACACGACAGCAAGTCGCGCACGTAAATTATTCCTTCGACGTTGTCGATCTGATCGCCGTAGACGGGCAGGCGCGAGTATTTCGATTCGAGCATGACGTCGCGCGCTTCGCGAATGGTGGAAGTTTCTGAGAGCGCAACGATGTCGGGGCGCGGTGTCATCACTTCACTCACGCGCGTGTCGCCAAACTCGATGATCGAATGGATGCGTTCGCCTTCTTCCTGTTCGAGAATCCCTTCCGCTTCGCCGACGTCGATGAGCGCCTGGAGATCGCCGCTATCGTCGTCTTCTTCCTCTTCCTCACCGTCTTCGGCGACTTGATCCTTTCGGCGCGAACGGTCGAAGAGACTCTGAAAAGGATCGGCGATGAACGCCATGATCGGAAAGAACGGACGAATGATAGGCAGCAGGAAGAGCAGCGTGCCTTCCGGATTTCGTGTTGAAATAAACAGTGGAACGAGTTGACGGAAAATGCCGGCGAGGATCAGACCGGCGAGCAGGCCGACAAGCACGAGCCGCGGATCGGGGAACAGGCTCAGCGAAATCGAAGTGATTAGAACGGCGACGACGACGAGCAGTATCTGGATCATCGCCGAGAGTGCAAAACCGAATCGCGGCCGATTCTCCAATACCTGCTGGAGGAAAAGACGTGAGCGTGGTTCAGGCTTTTCGCCGTTCTCGCCGATCAAGCGGCGGAGGCCCACGTCGCTTAACTGTGCGAAGGCCATGTCGACCGTGGCCAGCACGGAGAGCACTATGAGCAGTAAGAGCGCAAGCCCTATTTCAAGTTCCATCGATGGGGAGAATATTAATGGTTACGCTGCGTAAAACCAAATGATTCTCTTAGTTTATATCCCGAGCTTCCTCCGCAGCCTCAGTTCCAGCCGGTTCATCTCGCCGTTATCAGTTTCGTGGTCATAGCCGGAGAGATGAAGGAGGCCGTGAAGAATCAATTGCGCGATTTCGTCGTTAAATTCGAGACCGTTCTCCTCTGCCTGCTTCGCCGCTGTTTCGACCGAAATGGCGACGTCGCCCAGGTTCTCAGGTTCATCAGCAGGAAACGATAAAACGTCCGTTGCTTTGTCAATGTTACGAAACTGCCGGTTCAGCTTCCGAATACTGCTGTCAGAAACAAAAGCAATCGTCGCTGACGTTCCGCTGTTCCCGATCGCCTTCAGTGCCTTCTCCGCAAATGTAGTCCAGGCGTTCGGATCGACTTTGACGCGTCGCTGGCGATTGACGACCTCGACCATCACATCTGACTCTTCTTGCCCTGTTCCTCGTAGGCCCTGATGATCAACTGCACCAGCTTGTGCCGCACGACGTCTTTGTCCGTAAAATACACGAACTCAATACCTTCGAGATGTGACAGTATTCGCTCTGCTTCGATCAGACCACTGCGTTTTCCAGTCGGAAGATCAACCTGCGTCACGTCACCCGTAATCACGGCTTTTGATCCGAAGCCGATGCGCGTCAGAAACATCTTCATCTGCTCGCTCGTCGTGTTCTGTGCTTCGTCAAGGATGATGAACGCGTCTGACAATGTTCGCCCGCGCATGAACGCGAGTGGCGCAACTTCGATGACGCGTTTCTCGAGCAGCCTCGTCACACGTTCGTAGTCCATGAGATCGAAGAGAGCGTCGTAGAGTGGTCGCAGGTAGGGATCGACTTTGTCCTGTAGATCGCCCGGCAGGAAACCGAGCTTCTCACCGGCTTCGACAGCCGGTCGCGCGAGCACGATGCGGTTAACTTGCTTCTGCATCAACGCCTGGACCGCCATTGCCACCGCGAGATACGTCTTGCCAGTGCCCGCGACGCCGATACCGAACACGACGTCTTTGTCCTGAATGGCCTGAATGTACTTGCGTTGATTGACAGACTTCGGCGCGACCTGCTTCTTGCCCGCTGGATTGAAGCGCGCCTTGGTGAAGTAGTCGCGCAGACTGAACGCGCGGTCTTCCGCGATCTGCGCAAACGCTTCACGGAGCTCTTTGTCGGTGAAATGTTTTCCTTCCTTGAAGAGGTCGGAAAAATCCTGGAGGATGCGTTCGACAGTCTCGACGTCCTTCGGATCGCCGTCAATCGAAACGTCCTGACCGCGGGCGTCAATTCTTACGTCGAGCAGAGACTCGAGATATTTGATGTTCTGATCGTGAACACCAAACAGCGTCTCCAGACCACGAGGCGGAAGCTCAATTTTCTTCAAACCTTCTTCACTCTCTCCTTCATCCACATGCTGCCACAAAGAGGCACAAAGAGTCGACCCCGCCTTGACACCCGGAGCGCGGATACCTATACTCCGTCATTTTGGAGATAACAATGCCGAATCATAAATCATCCGAGAAGCGCGTGCGACAGAGTGAGAAGCGGCGCGTTATTAATCGGGCTCACAGAACCAAAGTCAGAACGTATATCAAAAAAGTGCGCGCGGCGCTCGAGTCGGGCAAGAGCGATGAGATCCAGCAGGTGCTGCCTGTCGCCATTTCGGTGATCGATAAGTCGGTCCAGAAGGGCGTCATGCACAAGAATGCAGCAGCGCGTTACAAATCGCGGCTGACGGCGAAGGCGAATCAAACGGCTAAATAAAACCAGCCTAAACACGAAATCGTACCGGGGCGGATCGACATTTCGGTCCGCCTCGGTTTTTATTTGGAGGAACGATCATGAGTACCTACCAGACAGACGCAGAAATCGAGAGCGTTGTGCGGTCGTTCGAGACATGCGAGACCGGCAAAGACGGATTCAAACATCGAGATCACGTGATAGTTGCGATTTGGTACGTGGAAACACTCGGGAGAGAAGCCGCACTCGAGCGCATGCGATCGTCGCTGATGCGTTTTCTGGACCATCATGGAGTCGACAGCAAAAAGTACAGCGAGGAGGTTACCATCTTCTGGATCGACAGGGTGGCGGCGAAGCTGAAAGAACTCGGGCCGGAGGTGTCGCTGGTAGAGAAGTGCAACAGGATTGTTCAGTCAACGGAGTTTCAAAAAGACGCCGTCAACTTGCCAGCTCGCACACCAGCAGCTCGAGTTGAAGCCGAGGCGTCGCCTGTGAGGTCTTGATCGCGAGATCGGTGGCCGCAGTGAGTTGAATGCCACGTGCGATTTTTTCAGCGCTGCTGCGTTGTAGAGTTGAAATGTAGGAGTCGCGTTTGAAAGGCGGCAGAGAGACGTTGCGAAAGACTTCTTCTCGACCGCCGCGAGCGAGCAAATGTTTCCCGAGCGCGAGCCTGTGGTAGTTGCCGGCTATCAATCCGACCAACATCACTGGCTCAGCGCCGTCTTCGAGCAGTCGGTGCAGCGTTTCGAGCGCACGCTTGCGATTACCAGCCAGCAGATGATCGCCGAGCTCAAAGTTTGATAACTCCCGCGAGCGGCCGATTAGTTCGTCGACGAGATCCGGCGTGATGCGGCCAGTGCTCGCCGCCGCCGACGCGAGTTTGTCGAGCTCGTTCGAGAGCGTCTGCACGTCAGTTCCGACCAGTCTGATGATTTCGCTCAACACCTGATCGTCCGCAGTAATTTTCAACTCTTTCAGACGCGTTTTGGACCATGCCTTTGCTTCGGCATCTTTGAGCGGCGGGAACTCAACCACGGTACAAGCATCCAGCAGCACCTTGGTCGATTTCTTTCGTTTGTCCAGGTCGTCTGCGACGAAGATCATCACTGTGGAAGGCGCAGGATTGTTCAAATAGCGAATCAGAACGTCTTCGTCCGCATCGCGCAGCCTGGCGAAATCGCGAATGCGAACCACGCGCCTGTCAGACATCATCGGCAATTGCTCGGCGGCCGCTATCGCGGATTGGACGGGATCACTGAGCAGGCTGAAAGCAGATTCGTTGAATTCACGAAGCAGTGTGCGGCTGAGCGCGGCCTCCGTGATCGCCTGGGACGCGACGCGGCGCAAATAAACCTCACTGCCGAGCAGCAGGTAGAGCGGACGCACTTGTTGCTGCAACGAACGTTCGAGTTCCGATCGGGAGAGCGCTTTCATTTCTTTTCGATTTGGACCGCGTTGATGAGCGTCGAGACGATGCTCTCCGCGAAGTTGCGCGACATGCGGAGAATGGCTGGATCTTCCTCGTTAAAGAAGGTGCGCGGATCGCTCGCGAACTCATACTCACCGCGCAGGGTGAAGTC
>Ga0207671_10004403_pt1 | contig 13492 bp, 8 predicted proteins | sample KBSC24metaG_FD_184352 | JGI IMG/M metagenome (GOLD analysis project Ga0207671, IMG submission 184352) | Corn rhizosphere microbial communities from Kellogg Biological Station, Michigan, USA - KBS C2-4 metaG (SPAdes) (version 2) | ecosystem: Host-associated > Plants > Roots > Rhizosphere > Soil... | reverse complement strand
CCGTCATCCTGAGGTGCGCGCTCTTGCGCGCCTCGAAGGATGAGCCGCGAACGCCTGTAGCTCATCCTTCGAGGCTCACCTTGCGATGCGCTGCATCGCAAGGCTCACACCTCAGGATGACGGCAGTAGGTGGCTCAATGCTCGTGCCCATGCTCCGGCAGCGTCACCCCGAACACCTTCACCAGATCCTTCACCTGCTCCGGCGAAAGATGCCGTGGGTTCATCCCGCGGAGCAGCAGGTACAGCTTGGCCGTCTCTTCCAGTTCCTCGGTCGCGAATACCGCGGCTTCCAGCGTGTCGCCGGCGACGACAGGGCCGTGATTGGCGAGCAGTACGGATGAGTATTTCCCGGCCAACCCCTTGATCGCATCCGCGACCGCCGGATCGCCGGGGCGGTAATAGGGCACGAGCGCGGTGGCGCCGCATTTCATCAGATAATAGGCGGTCATCGGCGGCAGCACGGCGCGCGGGTCGATCTCGGGCAGCATCGAGAGCGCGACCGAATGAGTGGAGTGCAGATGCACGATCGCCCGCGCGCTTCCGCGTGTGTCGTAGAGCGCGGTGTGCAGCGGAACTTCCTTGGTCGGGGCATCGCCCGATACCAGTCGGCCCTGCTCATCCAGCCGTGACAGCTTGGCCGGATCGAGAAAGCCGAGCGAGGCGTTGGTCGGCGTCACCAGCCAGCCGCCGTCATCCAACCGGACGCTGATGTTGCCTGACGAGCCCGGCGTCAGCCCGCGCTCGAACAGTGACCGTCCGAAGCGACAGATATCCTCACGCAGCCTTGTTTCGTTGCTCGTTTCAGTGCTCATGGCCGTCATGCTCACTTGTCTCACGCTTTGGCAGCGCGGCCAAGCCGTGTTATTCGAGATCATGAGCTGCCGCAAAGGCGGCCCACCGGGAAACGTTCGCAAGGTCTAGTTGAAGGGTTAGCTGCATGTCCGCCTCCACGTCACAAAATCAGCGCATCGCCGTTATCGGGCTTGGCTCGATGGGATACGGGATGGCGACTTCGCTGAAGCGCGCCGGCCACAGCGTGACCGGCTGCGACGTTTCGGCCGATGCGGTGGCGCGTTTTGTGAAGGATGGTGGCGCTGGCGCCACGACGCCCGCGGAGGCGGCCAAGGGCGCGGACATCGTCGTCAGCGTCGTCGTCAATGCCGCGCAGACCGAAGCGATCCTGTTCGGCAAGGACGGCGTTGCCGAGACCCTGCCGAAGGATGGTGTCTTCATCTCCTCCGCCACGATGGATCCCGACGTCGCGCGGCGCCTCGCCAAGCAGCTGGAGGCGACGGGCCGAAACTACCTGGATGCACCGATCTCCGGTGGCGCGCAGCGTGCGGCCCAAGGCGAGTTGACGATCCTCGCGTCGGGAAGTCCGGCTGCCTTCGCCAAAGCGCGCCCCGCGCTCGATGCCATGGCGGCAAAGCTCTACGAGCTCGGCGATGCCGCGGGGCAGGGCGCGGCGTTCAAGATGATCAATCAGCTGCTGGCCGGCGTGCATATTGCCGCCGCGAGCGAAGCGATGGCCTTCGCGGCCAAGCAGGGGCTCGACATCCGCAAGGTCTACGAGGTGATCACGGCCTCGGCCGGCAATTCCTGGATGTTCGAAAACCGCATGCCGCACGTGCTCGACGGCGACTACACGCCGCGCAGTGCAGTCGAGATTTTCGTGAAAGACCTCGGCATCATCCAGGACATGGCGCGGACCGCCAGATTCCCGGTGCCGGTCTCGGCGGCGGCGCTTCAGATGTTCCTGATGACATCGGCCGCCGGCATGGGCCGCGACGACGATGCGTCGGTGGCGCGGATGTACGCGCAGGTCACCGGCGTCAAACTTCCCGGCGACAAGTAGAAGAGGATTCCAATGCCCCGTTTCGCCGCCAATCTCTCGATGATGTTCACCGAAGTGCCGTTCCTCGATCGCTTCGATGCGGCCGCGCAGGCCGGCTTCACCGCCGTGGAATTTCTCTTTCCCTATGATCATCCGGTCGAAGTCGTCGGCGAGCGGCTCAAGCGCAACGGCCTGACCCAGGCGCTGTTCAACCTGCCGCCGGGCGACTGGAATGCCGGCGAGAAAGGGTTGGCGGCGCTCCCCTCGCGCTTCAATGATCTCAAGGCGAGCCTGGAGACGGCGCTGCCTTACGCAAAAGCCACTGGCGTCAAGCGCCTGCACCTGATGGCCGGCATCGCCAACCGCGGCGAGCGCGTTGCGATCGAGGCCTTTTACAAATCGGTGGCGTGGGCCGCGGAATTCTTCGCGCCGCACGGCATCGATGTCGTGCTCGAGCCGATCAATGCCCGCAACGTGCCCGGCTACTTCCTCAACGATTTCGGCTTCGCACGCGATTTGATCCAGGAGTTGCGGCTTCCCAATCTGAAGCTCCAGTTCGACATCTATCATTGCGGGATCATCCATGGCGACGTCACCACGCGCCTGCGCGAGATGATGCCCATCATCGGCCATATCCAGATCGCCAGCATTCCCTCGCGTAACGAGCCCGATGGCGAGGAGCTGAACTATCCGTTCCTGTTTGAAGAGCTCGACCGTCTCGGCTATGCCGGCTTCGTCGGCTGTGAATACAATCCGCGCGGCAAGACCAATGATGGTCTCGCCTGGTTCAAGCCCTATGCCGGAGTGAAGCCGTGACACTTGCATTGGGCTGCATCGCCGACGATTATACCGGCGCCTCCGACCTCGCGAACACGCTGAACCGCGCGGGCTTGCGCACGGTGCAGACGATCGGCGTACCCGCCGATGATTTGAATCTGCCCGAGGTCGATGCCGTCGTGGTGTCGCTGAAGAGCCGCTCGATCGAAGCGGGCCTTGCCGTGTCGCGCTCGCGCGCCGCCGAGACATGGCTGCGTGGCCGCGGGGCGAGCCACGTGCTGTTCAAGATCTGCTCGACCTTCGATTCCACCGATGCAGGCAATATCGGCCCGGTGATGGATGCACTGCGCGCCGATTGCGGCGAAGCGATCGCATTGGTCACGCCGGCCTTCCCGGAGACCGGGCGTACCGTCTACCAGGGCAATCTGTTCGTCGGCGCCGTGCCGCTGAACGAGAGCCCGCTCAAGGATCATCCGCTCAACCCGATGCACGATTCCAATTTGGTGCGTGTGTTGGCGCGCCAGAGCAAGACTCAGATTGGACTCGTCGATCTCGCGACGCTCTCGCGCGGAGCCGAGGCTGTGCGGGCCCGGCTTGCCGAACTATCAGGCAAGGGCGTCGGCGCCGCCATCATCGACGCCGTGTTCGACCGCGACCTCGAGACCATCGGCCTTGTCGCCGCCGATCATCGGCTGTCGGTCGGCGCCTCCGGCATCGGCCTTGGGCTCGCGCGCGCGCTCGTGTCGACCGGCAAGGTCAAGCCGGCCGCCGCAGGCAGTGAGCAGGGCGCCGCCGTCGGCGGACAGGTTGCATGCCTCGCCGGCAGCTGCTCGCAGGCCACCCTGCAGCAGATCGCGAACGCCGAACGTGTCATGCCGGTGCTCCATCTCGACACCCAGCGTATTCTTACGGGGACAGGAGAGGCGCAGCGTGCGCTCGACTGGGCCAGTCCGCGACTGGCCGAAGGTCCCGTGCTGATTGCATCGAGTGCGACGCCGGCTGACGTCGCCGCCCTCCAGGCGCGTCACGGTCGGGACGCCGCAGGACACGCCATCGAGCAGACGATGGCCGACATTGCCGAAAGCCTTGTGAAATCAGGCGTGCGGCGACTGATCGTCGCAGGCGGCGAGACATCGGGGGCTGTCGTCGATCGATTAAATATCCCGGGATTTCTCGTCGGGGTAGAGATCGCCGCAGGTGTGCCGGTGCTGCGCGCGGTCGGGGCTGCGGCCGGCGAGATGCTGCTCGCGCTGAAGTCCGGCAATTTCGGCGGGCCGGAGTTTTTCTCGGATGCGATGATGCTCATGCGCTGAGTGCAGAGCGTTTTTAGTTCCTCATTCACTTCTTTAGGGTTCCGTACCCGAACGGAGTCGTAGTTAACAGCTGCCAGTCGCCTTGTTGTTGGATGTCGGCACCGCTCCTTTGGTTTGCCCCGATTTCAGGACGCGTCACCGCGCCAACGCAAAGAGACCCGATATGCTCGCCTCCATCTCCATCCGCGCCAAGATCATCAGCGTCGTGGCGTTCCTGCTGGTCGCCATGACCGGCATGGGCCTGCTCGCCGTTATGAAGATGCGGTCGATGAACGCCAACACCACCGACATCACGGCGAGCTGGATGCCGAGCGTGCGGGTGCTTGGTGAACTCCGGGCCGCGGTCATTACCTACCGCAACGTGGTTCGCCAGCACATGCTGGCCGAAACCCTCGAGGACAAGCTCACCAACGAAAAAACGGCAGCGACCGTCAGCGAGATTCTGGCCAAGGCGCGCAAGGCCTATGAACCGATGATCACCTCGCCGGAAGAGCGGAAGCTCTACAACGATTGGGCCAAGCTCTGGGACGACTACAAGAAGGGCACCGAAGAGGTGATGGCGCTGTCGCGCAAGGAGGCCGGAAAGGTCCCGCATGAGGCGCAGGAGCTGAATACCAAGACCGTGAACAAGATCGGCCTTGCGTCGGACGAAGTCCTGGCCAAGGACATCGAGCTGAACACCAAGGGCGGAGACCAGGCCGCTCAGGACGCCGCCGACAGCTTCTACAACGCATTCACGCTGCTCTCGATCATTCTCGGCACGGCCGTCATCGTCGGCATCGGCGTCGGCTTCTACCTCGTGCACGACGTCTCCAGCGGCATCAGCTCTATCATCCAGCCGATGCAGGCGCTGGGTCGCGGCGATCTCTCCGCCGAAGTCCCGCACCGCGGCGAGAAGACCGAGATCGGCTCCATGGCCGATGTGCTCCAGGTCTTCAAGGAAGCGCTGATCGCCAAGAAGGCCGCCGACGAGGCCGCCGCTGCCGACGCCGAAGCCAAGATCGAGCGCGGCCGCCGCGTCGACGGCATCACACGCGATTTCGAGACGATGATCGGCGAGATCGTCCAGACGGTGTCGTCGGCCTCGACCCAGCTCGAAGCGTCCGCCTCGACGCTGACCTCGACTGCCGATCGCTCGCAACGGATGGCAACCACGGTCGCGGTAGCGTCCGAAGAAGCCTCCACCAACGTGCAGTCGGTTGCCTCGGCGACGGAGGAGATGGCTTCCTCGGTCGGCGAGATCAGCCGTCAGGTTCAGGAATCGGCGCGGATGGCGGGCGACGCCGTCGGTCAGGCCCGTGCCACGACCGAGCGCGTCAGTGAGCTCTCCAAGGCTGCCTCGCGCATCGGCGACGTCGTCGAGCTGATCAACACCATTGCCGGCCAGACCAACCTGCTGGCGCTGAACGCCACCATCGAAGCCGCGCGCGCCGGTGAAGCCGGCCGTGGCTTCGCGGTGGTCGCCTCCGAAGTGAAGGCGCTCGCCGAGCAGACCGCCAAGGCGACCGGCGAGATCGGCCAGCAGATCTCCGGCATCCAGGCGGCGACCAACGACTCGGTCGGCGCCATCAAGGAAATCTCCTCGACCATCGAGCGGCTTTCGGAGATCTCCTCGGCGATTGCAGCGGCGGTGGAAGAGCAGGGTGCCGCGACTCAGGAAATCGCCCGCAACGTCCAGCAGGCGGCCCAGGGCACCCAGCAGGTCTCCTCCAACATCACTGACGTGCAGCGCGGCGCCACCGAGACCGGCACGGCCTCCTCGCAGGTGCTGTCGGCAGCGCAGATGCTGTCCAACGACTCGAGCCGGCTAAAGATCGAGGTCAGCAAGTTCCTGACCAACGTCCGCGCGGCGTGACTACGTCCGCGCCGCGTAAGCCAAAAGACGAGACCATCCCGAAAGCGGCGCCTGCGGGCGCCGCTTTTTTACGTGGTTGAAGGCCGTCTCAGCCGTCCGGGAAGGGGCTGCATATCTGGAATGCGATTCCGCGGTGCGATAGCAGGGAAGTGACCGCGCGTGAGAGGCTGTCGTTGGCCATTTCTGCGGTGTTCAGGTAAATCGAGAGAGGGAAACCGTGGGGGCGTGTTCCCTGTCCCCCGTTTTGGAATTACCTGACGAATGATTGCTCTGGTTCGCATTGCCCTGAGCCGGCCCTACACGTTTGTCGTGCTGGCGCTCCTGCTTCTGATCATCGGACCGCTGGCAGCGCTGCGGACGCCGACCGACATCTTTCCGGATATCCGGATCCCCGTGATCGGCGTGGTCTGGCAGTACACCGGTCTGCCGCCCGACCAGATGTCCGGCCGCATCACCACGCCGTTCCAGCGGGCCCTGACGACGACCGTCAACGACATCGAGCATATCACGGCCAATTCCTACAACGGCTTTGGCATCATCAAGATCTTCTTCCAGCCCAATGTCGACATCCGTACCGCCAATGCGCAGGTGACGGCGATCTCACAGACGCTGATCAAGCAGATGCCGCCGGGTGCGACGCCGCCCCTGATCCTGAACTACTCCGCCTCGACCGTGCCGATCATCCAGGTGGCGCTGTCGGGCGACGGCCTGACCGAGCAGAACCTCGCCGACATCGGCATCAACAATCTGCGCACGCCGCTCGTCACCGTGCCGGGCGCGGCGATCCCGTATCCGTTCGGGGGCAAGCAGCGCCAGATCCAGATCGACCTCGACCCGACGGCGCTACAGGCCCGCGGCCTGTCCGGCCAGGACGTCGCCAATGCGCTGGCCGCGCAAAACCTGATCACGCCGGTCGGCACCCAGAAGATCGGCACCTTCGAATACAGCATCCAACTCAACAACTCACCGCTCAAGATCGACGAACTCGGCAATTTGCCGATCAAGACCGTCAACGGCGCGATGGTCTATGTGCGCGACGTCGCGACCGTACGCGACGGTAATCCGCCACAGACCAACATCGTCCATGTCGACGGCAACCGTTCGGTGCTGATGATGGTGCTGAAGGCGGGCGCAACCTCGACGCTCGACATCATCGCCGGCATCAAGCAGAAGGTGATCGACGTCAAGGATCAACTGCCGGATGCGCTGAAGATCGGGTTCATCGGCGACCAGTCGGTGTTCGTCCGTGGCGCGATCGAGGGTGTTGCTTTCGAAGGCGTGATCGCCGCGCTGCTGACCAGCGTCATGATCCTCTTGTTCCTCGGTAGCTGGCGCTCGACCGTCATCATCGCGGTCTCGATCCCGCTCTCAGTGCTTGGCGCCATCATCATGCTGTCGGCGATCGGCGAAACGCTCAACATCATGACGCTCGGCGGTCTCGCGCTCGCGGTCGGCATTCTCGTCGACGATGCCACGGTGACCATCGAGAACATCAACTACCATCTGGAGCAGGGCAAGCCGGTCGAGCAATCGATTCTCGACGGCGCCAACCAGATCGTGACGCCGGCTTTCGTCTCGCTGCTCTGTATCTGCATCGTGTTCGTGCCGATGTTCTTCCTCACCGGCGTCGCGCGCTTCCTGTTCGTGCCGATGGCGGAAGCGGTGATGTTCGCGATGATCTGGTCGTTCATCCTGTCGCGCACGCTGGTGCCGACCATGGCGAACTATTTGCTGCACGCGCATGTCCATCACGAGGGCGAGCCGCCGAAATCGCGCAATCCGCTCGTCTGGTTCCAGCGCGGTTTCGAGGCCAGGTTCGAGCGCATTCGCGGTGGCTATCACAACCTCCTGGGGCTCGCGCTGGCACATCGCATGGTGTTTGTCGCAAGCTTCCTTTGCGTGGTCGGTGCCTCCTTTGCGCTGGTGCCGTACCTCGGCCGCAACTTCTTCCCCGCGGTCGACGCCGGCAACATCCTGATGCACGTCCGCACCCAGGTCGGCACCCGCGTCGAGGAAACCGCCAACCAGCTCGCCGACGTGCAGAAGGCTGTTCGCAAGCTGATTCCTGCAGAGATCGAGACCATGACCGACAACATCGGCATGCCGATCTCCGGCATCAACATGACCTACAACAACACCGGTGTGATCGGTCCGCAGGACGGCGACATCCAGATCAAGCTCAGAGAAGGCCACAAGCCCACTGAAGAGCACGTGAAGGTGTTACGTGAGCAGCTGCCGCGGCTATTCCCGGGCGTCAGCTTCGCATTCCTGCCAGCCGACATCGTCAGCCAGATCCTCAATTTTGGCGCGCCGGCGCCAATCGACTTGCAGATCCGTGGCGCAAATCTCGAGGGCAATTTTGCCTATGGAAACAAGTTGCTCGCCAGGGTCCGCCGCATTCCAGGCGTTGCCGATGCACGCATTCAGCAATCGCCGAACTTGCCGACCTTCAACATCGATGTCGATCGCACCCGCGCGCAATATGTCGGTCTGACCGAACGAGACGTCACCAATAGCCTTGTGGTCAATCTCGCCGGTTCATCGCAGGTCGCGCCGACCTACTATCTCAACCCTGACAACGGCGTGTCCTATTCGATCGTGATGCAGACGCCGCAATACCAGATCGACTCGCTCAGCGCATTGCAGACGCTGCCGATCACCGCGGCCGGCGCCTCGCAGTCGCCGATCCTCGGCGGCATCGCCGACATCAAGCGTGCGACCTCGAGCGCGGTGGTGTCGCAGTACGACATTCAGAATCTCGTGCAGATCTTTGCGACGACCTCGGGTCGCGATCTCGGCGCGGTTGCAACCGACATCCGCCAGGTGATCGCCGATACCGCCAAGGAGGTGCCGAAGGGCTCGTCCGTGGTGCTGCTCGGTCAGGTGCAGACCATGAACAGCGCCTTCACGGGCCTCTTGTTCGGCCTGCTCGGCGCCATCGTCCTGATCTACTTCCTGATCGTGGTGAACTTCCAATCATGGTCCGATCCGTTCGTGATCATCACGGCGCTGCCAGCCGCGCTCGCTGGCATTGTCTGGATGCTGTTCACGACCCAGACCACGCTGTCGGTGCCGGCGCTCACCGGCGCCATCATGTGCATGGGCGTGGCGACTGCCAACAGCGTGCTCGTGATCTCCTTCGCGCGCGAGCGCTATGAGGAGCTCGGCGACCCCGTTGCGGCCGCGCTGGAAGCCGGCTTCGTCCGCTTCCGCCCGGTGCTGATGACCGCGCTCGCCATGATCATCGGCATGGCGCCGATGGCGCTGGGGCTCGGCGAGGGCGGCGAGCAGAATGCGCCGCTTGGCCGCGCCGTGATCGGCGGACTGATTTTCGCAACTTTCGCCACGCTGATGTTTGTTCCCGTGGTGTTCAGTATGGTACACAAGAAACAAGGCGCCAATGCCGCCGCCCCGTTGGAGACCCCGCATGTCGTCCACTGAACCCCGCTCCCCGGTGTCGTACCGGAAACTGGGCATTTTCAGCGTGGTGGCGCTGATTGCGGCGGGCCTCGTAGTCGGCACCGGTATTCGGGCCCGCGAGGACCAGGGCTCCAAGCTGAAGGAATGGACCGACGACCAGGCCGTTCCCAGTGTCGCGGTGACCCTGCCCAACGCCAAGGCGCTCAACTCCGCGATCGACCTGCCAGGCCGGCTGGAGGCCTATTACCGCGCCCCGATCTTTGCGCGCGTCTCCGGCTATCTGAAAAGCTGGAGCGTCGACATCGGCGCCCGCGTCAAGACAGGGCAGGTGATCGCCGAGATCGAGGCGCCTGACCTCGACCAGCAGCTGTTGCAGGCCCGCGCCGACCTCGCCAGCCAGCAAGCCAGTGCCAGGCTGTCGGAAGCAACGCTCAACCGGCGCAAGACTCTGGTCGCCTCCAACTTCGTCTCGGCGCAGGAGATCGACGAGCGTACGGCCGATCTCTCCAACAAGAACGCGGCGGTCAAATCCGGCCAAGCCAATGTCGAGCGGCTCGAAGCGCTCGCCGGCTACAAGAAGATCACCGTGCCGTTCGACGGTGTGGTGACCTCGCGTGACACCGACGTCGGTGCTCTGATCAACGCCGGTGGCGGTGCGGGTCCGGCGATGTTCGTGGTCTCCGACGTCACCAAGCTCCGCGTCTATGTCAGCGTTCCCCAGAACTACGTGCCGGCGATCAAGATCGGTGCCAAGGCGACCATCTCGCTGCCGGAATATCCGAACCGGACTTTCCCGGCCACGGTGGAAGCATCCTCGCAGGCCGTCGATGTCGCTTCGGGCACCACGCGCATGCAGCTTGGCCTCGATAATTCGAACGGCGAACTGATGCCCGGCGGCTATGCCAGCGTGAAGCTGAGCCTGCAGCGCGACTCCGCGCCGCTCAGCATTCCCGCCAGCGCTCTGATCTTTAACGGCAGCGGCCTGCGCGTCGCGACTGTTGGTGCAGACGACAAGGTGCAGTTCAAGACGGTGACCATTGCCCGAGACCTCGGCCGCGAGATCGAGCTTGCCTCGGGCATCGCGCCTGACGATCGCGTCATCACCGCACCGCCCGACGGCTTGTCTGATGGAGATGCGGTTCGCGTCGTCGGTGCCGGCGGCAAACCGGCGACAGCGTCCGAGAAGCAGGCGCCGAAGAGCTAAGCGCCGGTCTCTCGTGCCCCGGACGCAGCGCATCACGCAGGTGCGCTGCTGAGCCGGGGCCATTTCTCCTCATTGTACTGTTTAGCTTCCTGGGTCCCGGCTCTGCGGAGCGGCATTGCATGCCGCACCGCGTCCGGGACACGAGACCTACCCCACCCGCCACTCCGGTACGCCGTCCACGGCCATCGTGATCTCGCCTAACGAGCCGACCGGTGTGCGGTTCATGTCGAGCAGATGCGCCAACGTCGCGCTATCGCTTGCCTGAATCCGCCCCAGCGTGCGCCGGTCATCTGCTGTCCGCAGCATCACCACGCCGTGCTCGACATCGCCGCCGCGGCCATAGAGCACCGTGAAGCTCTCTACCTCGCCCTTGCCGCTGGCCTGATCGACGAACTCCGGCACCGCACGCTTGTTGCGGTCGGCCTCGCTCTGCACGCTCGTCGCCTGCGCCAGTGCCTCGCGCGGTGGTTCCTTCGACACGACCAGCGCATGATGCTTGGTGACGAAGCCGCCCTGGCCATAGAGCAGGCCGAGCTTGTCGCCTCCGCGCACACGCCGCACCATCGCGCAGGCGGCATGGGTCATGTAGGTGTTGAGCGGCGCGCCGAAGAAGGTGAGCCCGCCGTTCACGGTGGGCTGCACGTCATTACCCAGGCCAAGTGTCCGCCGCGCCATCTTGGGCACGCAAGGGAAGCAGCTGTAGAGTTCGATGGCGTCGAACTTCCTGCCGTCGCCGCCGGCGAGATCCATCACGGCTTTCAACACCGCATTCTGCGGATGGCTCTCGTAGAACTGGTCGCGCAGCAGATAGTCGCGCGGTTCTTCGGCTGAGGCGCCGCCGAGCGGATAGACCAGCTTGTCCTCTGCGATCCCAGCTGCGCGCGCCTTGGCGAGGCTGGTGAGCAGCAGCGCACCGCCCATGTTGACGCTGGGGTTGGCGACCATGAGCTTGTTGTAGGGCCACGCGATCAGCCTGTTATCTGCCGTCGGCGTCGTGATTTCCTCCGGCGCATAGCGCCGCTTCAGCCAGGCGTTCGGATTTTGCGCCGCGGCCTCGGAGTAGCGCGACCACAACGTTCCCGACTCCGCCATCGCCTCGTGCGGCGTCTGGCCCCAATGGGCAGAGGAGGCGGCTTCATAGAACGGATAGACCGTGACGGGCCGGAATACGCCGAGCTTCACCGCGAGTGGCTTCTGGAACGCGGCGCCGCGCTTGGGCTCCTCGACGTCGTGGGCGAACGGTGTCCATGGCAATTTAACGCCCGCGCGCTCGGCCTTGGTTGCCGTCGATTGTGCCTCCGCGCCGCAGACTGCGGCCACGGTGCATTCGCCTTGCGCGATGCGCTTGGCGGCCTCGTGGATGTAACGGATCGGGCTCTCGCCGCCGACCGGGCCGTAATAGCAATGCGCCGGCGTGATGCCGAGCCTCTGTGCCAGCAGCTTCTCGGGATCGCGGTAGCGCCAGCTCAGGAAGTTGACGACATCGAGCGACTGCACCTCGCCGAGCAGCTTTGCACCGGCGTCGGTCTCGGCGCGCCGCAAGGACTGTTCGAGCAAATCGAGCGGTTCGAGGCCCTCGGTGATCTCCCTGGGGCGATCGATGATCTCGCCGATGCCGACGATGACGGGGATGCGGTCTTCGGGGATATTGGTCATTTCTTCTTGCTTCACGTTTCAGATCTTGGGCACGCCGCCGTCCTTCGAGGGCCGCTGAAGAAGCGGCCACCTCCAGCGACAATGGCTTCGCCATTGCGCGGGGATGACGGCTACGGGTGCAGCGTCATCCTGAGGTGCGAGCCGAGCGGCGCATCGCGCTGCTGGACGAGCCTCGAAGGATGGGCCGCACGCACCATTACTCCGCCACCAGCGCGTTCATGTGCTCGACGGCTTCGGCGAACTCTTCCTTGAACTCCTGCACCACAGCCCCCGCCGACTTCACGCTGTCGATCAAGCCGACACCCTGGCCCACGAAATAACTGACGAGATCGCGCGCCTTGGCGTTGCCGCTCGCAGCAGCCCGATCGATCGAGTGGAAGGCGTCGCGGCTGATGATGCTCTGCAACGGCATCGGCAATGCGCCCGGGCTCTCGGGCGCGCGATCCCAGGCATCGGTCCAGACTGAACGGAGCTGCCGCGCCGGCTTGCCGGTGCGGCCCTTGGAGCGGATCGCGTCGCGCGAGGACGCCGCGATCATCTTTTCGCGGAAGATCTCGGAGGTCTCGGACTCGACGGTCGCAAGCCAAACCGAGCCGGTCCAGGCGCCGGCGGCGCCCATCGCCATGCAGGCCGCCATCTGTCGCCCGGTCATGATGCCGCCGGCGGCGAGCACCGGCACGTCGCGGATCGGTTTGATCGCCTTGATCACTTCAGGCACCAGCACCATGGTCGAGACCTCGCCGCAATGGCCGCCGGCTTCGGTGCCCTGCACCACGAGGATGTCGACACCGGCTGCGACCTGGCGCAGCGCGTGCTCCTTGGCGCCGACAAGGGCTGCGACCGGCACGTTATGCCTCTTGCCCATCTCGATCATGGCTTTCGGCGGCACGCCCAGCGCATTCGCGATCAGCCGGATCGGATGGTTGAACGAGACTTTGAGCAGCTCCAGCGCGGTTGCGGCGTCAAACGGCTGTGGCTGGTTCTCGTCCACTTCAGTGGTGGCCAGCTCGATATCGTACTTCTTCAGGAGCTCGCTTGTATATTTGCGGTGCTCCTGCGGCACCCGCGCTTCGAGGCTCTTCCAGGTGACGCCCTTCTCGCCCGCCGTCGAGATGTTTTCGGGGATCAGCACGTCGATGCCGTAGGGCTTGCCGTCGACGTGATCGTCGATCCATTTCAGCTCGCGTTCGAGCGTGTCAGGCGTGTGCACGGTAGCGCCGAGCACACCAAAACCGCCGGCGCGGCTGACGGCCGCAACGACGTCGCGGCAATGGCTGAAGGCGAGCAGCGGGAATTCAATCCCCAGCATGTCGCAGATCGGCGATTTCATGGTCTTCTCCCGGCGGCCTTCGCGTTGCTCTTCTTGTTTTGCCTTGCGAGGGCGCTTGGACGCTAGCCCTTCGTTGTCGGCAATGCCATGCCGGATTTGGACG
>Ga0207671_10004401_pt1 | contig 13499 bp, 15 predicted proteins | sample KBSC24metaG_FD_184352 | JGI IMG/M metagenome (GOLD analysis project Ga0207671, IMG submission 184352) | Corn rhizosphere microbial communities from Kellogg Biological Station, Michigan, USA - KBS C2-4 metaG (SPAdes) (version 2) | ecosystem: Host-associated > Plants > Roots > Rhizosphere > Soil... | reverse complement strand
CCATCGTGATCAGCATCATCGTCGCGGCGATCGCCTACTTTTCGCCCGCCCACGAAGCCCCGTTCATCAACCCGTCTTTGATCCCGCCGTCTCCGGTCCTGTATTCACCCGATCTCCCCGATGACGGAAAACTGATCACCATCCTTCAACCATTTGCCACCAACAGTTCGGCGGGGCATAGCGGCTGATTGGCAAGTCAGGATTCTGAATTTCCCTCACCTGCGGCGGAACGATTGCCAGCTTGGTGGCGGCGAAGCTGCCGGTGCTGCCGGACGGGCCGGATGTCAGAGCGTAGACGGTGCCCGTGGTGACATTCGCGGTGACGGCGCCGGATTTCCGGTCGGCCGCGACCGGTGTTCCCTGACAGCCGGTCTGGTCCGGCGTCGTGAGGGCGCAGCCGGGCAGCGCCCGCACCTGGAGCCGGTTCGCCCAGTCGCCGCCGTGAAGTCCTTGCAGCGCCTTGCCGGCCACGTCGAGCACGGCCGGTGCCGGCGCGGCGGAACCGTCTGTTCTTCGCACACGGAGCAGCACTCCCAGAGGCGAGTTCTGGTCCAGCACCTGGACATCCACCGCCGCCGGGGACTTCGCTGTGGCGGTGAGGTTGCCGGTCTGCGGCGCGGGGGCCGACAAGGCGCTCTTGAAGGGAACGGCCGCCACGATGCCGCCGGGTACCGGTTTGTCCTGCTGCACCGACAGCCGGACGGGCTTCGGCGTGAGGGCGGCAGATGCCGACGGGGGTTCAGCACGCTCACACGCAGTGGACGCTGGGGTGGGTCTGCGGGCAGCGTGGCGACGATCGGGAGGCCATCGAGCACGTGACCCGGGCCCTGGGCGCTTTCCGCGCCGTCGCCCTGCCCGACTGGGAGGCCGAAGCGCTCAGCGCCGTGGAGTGCTTCGCCGCCGGCGACTACGACAAGGCCCGCATCCACTGCAACGCCGCCCTCGCGCTGTTCCCCGTCCACGCCGGCCCCGACGCCCGTGCCGGCGTGCTGGACAGCCTGGGCCACATCGAACATCACAGCGGCCACCCCGGCAGGCCATCGCCTACTACCACCAGGCCCTCGACGGGTACCACGCCGCCGGCAACACCTGCGGATCCGCCGACGCCCTCAGCCGGCTCGGGCAGTCGTACGCGGCCATCGCCGAACACGAGCTGGCGCGCACGGCGTGGCGTGAGGCGCTCGCGGCGTTCCGGGAGCAAGGCCGCCAGGAGGAGGCCGACCGGGTACAGCAGCGACTGGACATGCTGCGCGGCGAGGGCTCTCGCGGGTCACGTTGACCGGTCAGGCTGGCTATCGCCTGCCATCGCCGAGCACCGCCCCGCACCGCCGCACCCCGGCACACCGATGCTAAGTTCACCTGGTCGAATGATCCACCGGACCGCGCCGGGAGTGCCTGGAAATGACCCGTAATGCCCTGGTCGCGGGCGTCGATTCCTCGACGCGGGCGTGCAAGGTCGTGATCCGCGACGCCGAGACCGGCGCCGTGCTGCGCCGGGGCGCGGCCCCGCATCCGGCCGGGACCGAGGTGCACCCCTCGGCCTGGTGGGAGGCGCTCGGGCAGGCGGTCGCCGAGGCCGGCGGGCTGGAGGACGTCGCGGCGGTCTCGGTCGCCGGGCAGCAGCACGGCATGGTGTGCCTGGACGACGAGGGCGCCGTGGTGCGCCCCGCGCTGCTGTGGAACGACACGCGCTCGGCGCAGGCCGCCGCCGATCTCGTGGATGAGCTCGCCAAGCTGACCGACCTCGGCGGGGACGGCGACGAGGGCGACGGCGTCCCGGACCCCGGAGCGGGCGCGGCGGCGTGGGCGCAGGCCGTCGGCACGGTCCCGGTCGCCTCGCTCACCATCGCCAAGCTGCGCTGGCTGGCCGAGCACGAACCGGCGCGCGCCAAGGCCACCGCGGCGGTCTGCCTGCCGCACGACTGGCTGACCTGGCGGCTGACCGACGGCCGCGACATCAGCACCCTGACCACCGACCGCAGCGACGCCTCCGGCACCGGCTACTACTCCCCCGCCGCCGGCGCCTACCGCCCCGACCTGCTCCAGCTGGCCTTCGGGCGCCGGCCGCTGCTGCCGGAGGTCCTCGGCCCGGCCGAGCCCGCGCGCATCCTGCAGCCCTCGGCGGGCTTCGCCCCAGCGGACTCCCCGCGTATGCGGCTCGGCGCGGCCGAGCTGAACCCGCTGCTGGTCGGCGCCGGGGCCGGGGACAACGCGGCGGCGGCGCTGGGCTTGGGCGCGCAGCCGGGCGACGTGGTGGTGTCGATAGGGACCTCCGGCACCGTGTTCGCCTGCTGCGACACCCCGACCGTCGACCCGACCGGCGCGGTCGCGGGGTTCGCCGACGCCACCGGCCGCCACCTGCCGCTGGTCTGCACGCTGAACGCGGCGCGGGTGCTCGACGCGGCCGCGGCGCTGCTCGGCGTCAGCCTCGGCGAGCTGTCGCGGCTGGCGCTGTCCGCCCCGGCCGGCGCCGACGGTCTGACGCTGATCCCCTACCTCGAAGGCGAGCGCACCCCGAACCGCCCCGAGGCCACCGGCACGCTGCACGGCCTGCGCCTGACCAACTCCACCCCGGCCCACCTGGCCCGCGCGTACATCGAGGGCATGCTGTGCGGGCTCGCCGACGGCCTGGACGCGCTCACCGCGGTCGGCGTCCCGGTGCGGCGCATCCTGCTGGTCGGCGGAGCGGCACGCTCGGAAGCGGTGCGCACGATGGCCCCGGCGGTGCTGGGACGGACAGTGCTGGTGCCGAGCGCCGCCGAGTACGTCGCGGACGGCGCCGCGATGCAGGCGGCGTGGGCGTTGAGCGGAGCGGACGAGGTGCCGGCGTGGGGCCCGTGCGAGGCGGAGCGGTGGGAGGCGGAGCCGGTGCCGTGGCTGCGCGAGCGGTATCACGAGTACCGGGACGCGGGCGGACGTCAGCGCTAGGCGGCGGCTGGTTCCGCGGCGGCCGACGTCGGCGCGGCCGGGGCCGGCTCGGGGACATCCTGCTCCAGAGAACGGATCCGCAGCACCGGCGAGGCCAGCAGCCAGAACACTGACATGGCGCCGCCGGCCGCCGCGACCAGAAGCGTCGCCCGAACCCCGATCAGGCCGGCCAAGCCACCGCCGACGAGCGCACCGAGTGGCCGGACGCCGTAGTTGACCGTGGTGTACGCGCCGGCGACACGGCTGCGGACACCGTCGTGGATGACGGCGGCCTGCAGCGAGTTGAGATTGACGTCGAAGAGCATCACCCCGAGCCCGCACAGGAAGTCCGCGAGCGCCAGCGCCGCCCCACACAGCCACACCGGCCCGTGAGTGAGGGCCATGATCGCGATCGGCGCGGGGAACAGGACGGCGCCGACAGCGATGCTGCGTCCGACGCCGATCAGGCGTGCGATCCTCGGCGCGACGACCGCACCCAGCAGCGACCCGCTCGCCCCGATGCCCAGCACCAGACCGATGGCGCCGCCGGACAGGTGGAGCACCCGGGTCGCGAACAGGATCAGCAGGCTGCTGTTGGCCACGAAGGTGAAGAAGTTGACCGTGGTCGCGCAGGCCAAGGTGGCGCGCAGAATCGGCTGGCGGGCTATGTAGGCGATGCCCTCCTTGGCCCGACGCGCCACCGAGAGCTCGGCGGCCTCGGGCTCGGGTTCGGCGACACGGACCCGGCTGATCTTCAGCGCCGAGAACAGGAAGGACAACGAGTCGGCGAGGACGGCGAACGGTGCCGAGGTCGCGGCGATCAGCGCACCGCCCGCCGCCGGTCCGACCATGAAGGATGCCGAGCGGCTGCCGGCGAGCTTGCTGTTGGCGGCGACGTATTCGGAGCGCGGGACGAGGTGCGCGAAGAAGGTGGGATAGGAGGTGTTGAAGAGCACTGCGGCAGTGCCGCACAGGAGCGCGACGGCATAGAGCTGGCCGAGGGTGACCGCGTGGAAGGCGGCGGCGACCGGGAGGCTGAGCAGGACGGCGGCGCGCGCCAGGTCGGCGGCGATCATCAGGCGGCGTTTGCGGCGGCGCCGGTCCACCCACGCCCCGAGGAAGACGCCGACCAGGTTCGGGAGCCAGGTGACGGCGGCCAGGAGGGACACTTCGGCGGCACCGGCGTGCAGGGTGACGGCCGCGATCAGGGGCAGGGCCAGTTCGGTGACGCGGTCGCCGAACTGGGAGACGGTCGCGCCGAGCCAGAACTGGCGGAAGGCGGATGCGGTCGGGGTCGGGGTCGGGATCGGCTCGAGCCTGGTGGCTCCAGCCGATGCGGCTGTCACTTCGGGCTCGATGGCACCAGCCGGTGCGGCGATGGCCTCAGGTTCGGTCGCTCCAGCCAATGCGGCGGTGCACTCAGGTTCAGCGGCTCCGGCCGATGCGGCGGTGACTTCGGGCTCGGCGCTCTTCACCGATCGCCACCCGCGCTATCAGCATCCTGCCCCTCCGGCAGCGCGAACCGCACCAGCCGCACCGTCCGGCTGCCCGTGGGCCGCTCCCCAAAATCGCGGTTCACATAGGGCGCGAGCACCATCTCGATCCCGTCCAGGATCGCCGCCAGCTCCGCCGGGTCCACGACCACCCGCGTGTTCGACACGCCGACGGCCCGGCTCCACTCGCCGTCGAGCTCCGGCTCGACCTCCGCGAGCCACTGCGCCGCGACCCCCTGCGCGTGCGCCATCATCTCCCGCGTCAGCGTCCGCGCCGCGTTGAACCCCTCGGGCTCGTCCGGCACGTCGAACCGGAACCCGCGCACCGCCGCCTCCCAGCGCCGGGCGCGGCCGTCGGGGTGCGGCTCGCTGTCGCGCACCAGGCCGAAGCCGGCCAGGTGCCGCAGGTGCCAGCTCGCCGCCGACGGGCTGACGCCCACGCGCGGCGCCAGCTCCGTCGCGCTGGCCGGCCCTTCGCGGCGCAGGATGTCCATGATCGCCAGCCGCGCCGGATGCGCCATGGCCCGCATCATCTTCGGGTCGGTGACGATCAGGTCGCCGAATCGGCCGATTTCCCCGCCTTGTCCGCGCTCTCCGCGCTCCCCCGCCATGATGTGAAAGTATTGCTTCACATCTCGGGGCGTCAACCGGTAATCCGCTGGCGCTCCGCGACACCGCCGTTAAGCTGGGCCGAATGCGCATTCTGATGTTGGGCGGTACCGGGTTCGTGGGCCGGGCCGTGGTCGAGGACGCTTTGGCCCACGGCCACGAGGTGACGATCTTCAGCCGCGGCCGCTCCGGCGCCGCCTTGTTCCCGCAGGTCCCCCGGCTGGTCGGCGACCGGGACACCGACGACTACTCCGCTCTGGCCGGCGGCAGCTGGGACGCGGTGGTCGACTCCTCCGCGTACGTGCCGCGCCACGTCGGCAACGCCATGGACGCCCTCGGCGACCGCGTCGGCCGCTACGTCTTCGTCTCCAGCCACGCCGTCTACCCGCGCCGGGGCGTCGCGCCCGGCTCCACCGAGGACACCCCGCGGCGCGCGCCGGTCCGCGACACCGAGGAGCTGCTCGAGGAGACCTACGGTCCGCTGAAGGTCGCGTGCGAGGACGACATCCAGGCCCGCTTCGGCGAGCAGGCGAGCATCGTGCGCCTGGGCAAGGTCGCCGGCCCGCACGATCCGCAGAACGGCCTGACCTACTACGTGCGCCGCGCCACCACCGGCGGGCGCCTGGCCCTGCCGGGGCGTCCGGAGCAGCCGCTTCAGCTCATCGACTCGCGCGACGCCGCTCGGCTCATGGTGCGGCTCATCGAGGACGACCGCGGCGGCGCGTTCAACGCCGTCGGGCCCGGCACGCCGATCACGCTGGCCGACATGATCCGCATCTGCGCGCGAGTGGCGGGGACGGAGGTGGAGATCGTGCCGGTGCCGGAGCAGGACGCTCAGGGCACGTTCTTCCCGCTGATCCGCGACATCGAGAAGTGGAACGTCATGCAGCGGGACCCGGCGCGCGCCGTCGCGGCGGGGATGCCGCAGACGCCGTTCGAGACGACGGTCGCCGATGTGCTGGCTTGGGATCGGGAGCGCGGGATGCCGCCGCTGAAGTTCGGTTTCACGCCGGAGGAAGAGGCGAAGGCGCTCGCGAATGCCCGCTAGGAACCCGATGGATCGCGCCCGAGGCACCGCTCAAGCGTCGAGCACGTAACCGAGCAAGCTTCCGTCCCCTTCGAGCCCGTCAGGCCGGAAGCCGCACTTCTCCAACACCCGCTGCGAAGCGATGTTGGAGCCGGCGACGTAAGCATGGACCGGCCGAACGGTCAGCTCGCACAGGAACAGCGCCAGCGCGGTGGTGGCGACGCCGCGGCCCCAGTGGTCGCGGCCGAGCCAGTAGCCGAGCTGGCGCTGCTGCCAGTGCGTCCAGGACGTGAGCGAGCCGGCCACCTCCCCGTCGACGACGATCGCGCGGGCCACGATCTCCGGATCGGCGAGGATCTCGCGCCACAAGGCGTCGTGCTCGCGGCGCGATAGCGGGGTCGCGGCGGCCATGCGCGCCGCCAGCGGGTCGCGCTGGAACTCGAAGAACAACGGCACGTCGGCCACCCCGACCGGGCGCAGCCGGATGGAGGCGTGCGCGCCATCCCGAGGTAAGTCGCCACCGGCCCCGACACCACTCACCGCTCCACCTTTCGCCGGGTTTCCCGCCTCTGTTCCGCCGCGGGTCGCACGAACTTCACCCAAATCGGCCATCCGCAGGTGCGCAACCCATTTTCGCCTTCAATCGATTGGACTTCGACGGCTGACTCCCTTATAATCAAAGGCATACAGCCGATGCGATCACAAGGATCCAAGGAGTCAACGATGAACTTCGCCTCGACCTACAACCTGGCCGCCGCGAACAGCCGCCTCGCCGAGTTCCGCAAGCAGGCCGCCGAGGACCGCATGGTCCGCCTCGCGAAGAAGGAGCGCCGCCGCAACGGCGCGTGAACTCAGCGCACAACGACCTCCGGTAGGGCCGCCCGATTCGGGCGGCCCTACCGGCTTTTTCCAAGCACCGCGCCGGCCGGGCGCCTGAAGACGGCCGCCGGATCAGCCGAACCTCGGTGTCCACACCGCCGGCGCCCAGGTGTAGGCGATGGCACCGTCGATCTGCATCAGCGTCCCGGTGTGCGGGTCCTGCCGGGTCGGGCGGAAACCCTCGATGACGAACTGCTGCTCGCCGGTGTCGATGTCGTACGCGTTCAGGCCCGCCTCAGTGCTGATCAGCAGGTGCTCGCCGTCGGTGAAGTACCGGCCGGCGGCCAGGTCAGGCAGGGTTCTGACGGTCTTGATGCGCAGGTGGCCGCCGTAGCCGGGCTGGGCGGCCGTCGGATCGAGGATCACTGTGGCGGGTGGGCGGTGCGGGCCCTCTCCGGCGTCGCGGTGCGCCAGGCGGTCGTCGCGGATCCAGACGACCGGTTCGTTCCACTCCTCGAAGTCGGGGTTGTAGATGAGGGTGGGGCCGTCTTCGGACTCGTACGGGTTCCCGTCGAGCCAGGCGTTCAGACTCCACACCGCCGGCACGGCCAGCGGCTGCCAGACCCAGCCGTCGTCGTAGACGCGCGTGCCGTCGGGGCTCAGGTACAGCGCGCCGTGGAAGTAGTCGAGGTAGTGCTCGGGGTCCTCGGCGCTGGCATCGGCCAGCTTCCGGGCGGTGAGCAGCTCTCCGGTGGCCGGATCGGTGACGTCGAGCCGGTTCCAGGCGCTGCGGTGGACGATGACGGTCTTCCCGCGATGCTCGGCGAAAGCCATCGCGAACGGAACCGTCTCCGGGTGGTAGTCACCGCCGTCCAGCATCAGCCGCGGCGCCCCGCTTTCGATCTCCACCACGACGCCGTAGCGCCCGCAGTCCTGCACCACGGCCGCCCACCTCCCACAGCGCGAGACGTGCAGCCGCGGCCACGGCTGCCGCGCTTTGGGCCCCGCCTCGGCCTCGACGACGTCCGGCAGCCGCAGCCGGTCGAACCGGAGGCGGACCTCCGACGCGATCTCGCCGGTCACCGGCTGCCACACGGACAGCACCCCGTCGGCCGACAGCACCAGCCAGCGCGACCCGGCGGCCCCGGCCGGGCTCGGCACGGCCGCGAGATCCACGATCGGACGCAGCTCTTCGGGCACGGCTGCCATCGCAGCCGAAGGCACAGACTTCATCGAGCCCGAAATTACTGGCTGCACGCCCCAGCCGCACAAGAAATCCCCGCAATGCCCCGCGACGGCGCGTAACGCTGTTGCCGTGGCGATCTCGGTTCTAACCTGGCGCCATGCGTACGGGGCAGAAGCATGCAGACGGGGGTCAGGTCGACATCCTCGAAGAGTTCGCCAAGCCGGCCCGTTGGAAGCGGGTGCCCAGGTGGGCATGGCTCCCGGGGTCGGCGAGCGGCTTGGTCATGGTTTTCTCGGGCCTCTCGGACCACGTGGGCGGCCTCACTGCGGGCGGCGCCGTTGTGGTCGTGTTCTCCGTGATGGTCGGCGCTGTCCGGACGAGCGAGTACGACCGCAACCGTGCCGCCGCGCCGGCCGGCCTGTCGACCAGCCCGGCGATCGTGGCGCAGCAGGCGACTGTGGCAGCCTGTCGTGTGTTCAGCCGCGCTCAGTCCCGCACGGTCTACCACAACGCGGGCGGGTTCATGGGGCGCAGCACCACCCCCTGGTTCTCCGAGGGCGGGTTCGGCTGGGAGCGCGGCTCGCTGGTCGTCGACGATGTACGGGGCCAACGCCTGACGTGGGCGGTGCAGTCGGGCGGCACAAAGATCTCGCGGCCGATCCCGTACCGAGCCCTCGAGTCCCGGCCGCGCAGCTATGCCACGCGGGTTGTCGAGATCGGCGCGGTCGGTGACCACGGCTATGTCCGGCGGCTACTCCTGCTCAACGAGGACCTGTGCCAGCTCGCTTCGATCCCGGTGCTCGGGTTCGACGAGGGCGGAATGGTCGACGTGGCCCGCGCCGCAGGTATCGAATACCGCCGCTACCACATCGGCGCAGCGCTCAGCGACGACCCCGTCGAGATCGACGGCTACTTTCCGCGCGCGTCGCGGTTCGTCTCCGTCGCCGGACCGCACCAGGCCGTGTCGGTGGCTCGGTGGGTCGTTTTCTGACGCCGAGCCGGCGTGTGCGCGGTGACTCGGACCGGGGCGCGGTCGTGCCCAGCATCGACCACTACCAGGCGATGGCCTTCCCGTCCCGGAAGAACCCGCCGGTCGGCCCGCCGTCGGGCAGCGTGGCGGCCCAGACGATGCCCGCTGCGCCCTCGGCGACCGGCCGGCCGCCCGGCCCTCCCATGTCGGTGGCGACCCACCCCGGGCACACCGCGTTGACCAGGATCCCGTCGCCCCGCAGATCGGCGGCGAGCATCCGCGTCAGGGCGTTGAGAGCGGCCTTGGTGATGCTGTAGGCGGGCGTCGAACCGCTGGTCATCTCGGTCAGCGACCCGGCGCCGCTGGAGACGTTCACGATCCGCTGACGGCTGCCGGCCCGCAGCAGCGGCAGCATCGCCTGGACCAGCTGCCAGGGTCCGTAGACGTTGGTCTCCGCGGCCTCGCGGACCACGGCCAGGTCGGCGCCGGCCGCGTGCTGCCACGTGTCGTAGTGGATGGCCGCGTTGTTGACCAGCACGTCCAGGTGCCCGAAGCGCTCGCGCACCTGCTCGACGGCGGCCGCGATGTCGTCGGTGCCGGTGACGTCCAAACGCAGCGGGACGGCGCCTTCCCCGAGCTCCGCGGCGGTGGCGCGCGCCGCCTCTTCCTGGCGGGCCGCGACAAGCACCGTGTGTCCCGCGGCGATCAGCTGCCGCGCGGTCTCGCGGCCGAGCCCCCGGTTCGCGCCGGTGACGAGAGCGATCACGATTCCGCCTGCCTTCCGATGACCACGGTCGCCTCCAGGTCCTCGTCCTGCGCTATCCACGCCTTCAGCCCCGCCTCGGCGAAGACTTCCATCATCAGCTCGGCCTGGGCCTCGGTGGTCTCGATCAGCAAGTGCCCGCGGGAGGCGAGCCACGAAGACGCGTCAGCCGCGACCCGCCGGTGCACCGCGAGCCCGTCCACGCCCCCGTCCAAGCTCGCCGGCGGCTCGAAGGCGCGCGCCTCGGCCGGCAACGTCGCGATGGCGTCGGTCGGCACGTACGGAGCGTTCACCACCAGCAGGTCCACGCTCCCCCGCAGCCGCTCCGGCAGCGCCTCGAACAAGTCGCCTTCGTGGACCGACGCGCGGCGGCCGAAGGGTGCCAGGTTGCGCCGCGCGTAGACGAGCTGCCCGGCATCGATGTCGGCGGCGTGGACCTCGACGCCGCCCAGCCGCGTCGCCAGCACCGTCGCGAACGGCGCCGACCCACAGCACATGTCCACCGCCACCTGCGCCTCGCGACCGAGGTCGAGGGCGAGCTCGACGAGGAACTCCGACCGCCGCCGCGGCACGAACACCCCCGGCCCGACCGCGATCCGCAGCCCGCAGAACCCGGCCCATCCGACGACGTGCTCCAGCGGCTCTCCCGCGCAGCGCCGCGCCACGAGCGTCTCCAGGAGCCGCGAGGGCTCGGCGTCGTCCTTCACGGCCCGCACCAGCAGGTCCGCCTCGTCCTCGGCGAACACGCAACCGGCGGCGCGCAGGCGCGTCACGACGTCCTCATCCATGATCACGATCTCAGTCTCTCGCAAACACCCCGGACAACGCATACGCCGGCGACTTGTCAAGATGCTGACGCCCGAGGTCGTAACGCTCGGTGGTGGCCGAGTTGGCGTGCCCCATGTAGACCTGGATGTCGCGCAGCGGCACCCCGGCGTCCAGCAGCATCGTGGTGCAGGCGTGGCGCAGCGAGTGCGGGCTGATCTTCTTCGCGATCCCGGCGGCCCGCGCGCAGGACTCGACGATCCACTCCACCTGATACCGGGTCAGGCGCGCGCCCTCGGGCCCGACGAACACCGGCCCGGAGGACGGCGCGGCACCGGACTCGGACGCTCCGGCACGCTCGGCCAGCCACGCGTCCAGACACCCCGCGGCCGGCGGCGCGATCGCCTGGTCCTGCTCCTCGCCGCCCTTGCGCCGCAGCCGCACGACCCGGTGCCCGCGTTGCGTGGACAGGTCCTCCACGTTGATCCCGCACAGCTCGGAGACGCGCAGGCCCTGATAGAGCAGCACAGCGACCACCGCCTCGTCCCGCACGCCGCGCTCGCCCGCCGCCGCCAGCAGCGCCGCCGACTCCTCGCGATCCGGGCCGAGCGTCTGCGACTTGCGCGAGACGCGCGGCAGGTGGAGCGCCTTGTCCTTGGTCGGGACCGGGCTGCTGTCGGCGTAGCCGGAGTCGACGGCGTAGGCGTAGAAGTTCCGCACGGCGCTGATCTTGCGCGCGAGGGTCGCCGGGCGCGCGCGGCCGTCGTCGGCCAAGTGCACGGCCCAGGCATCGACGTGCGCGCGGACCGCGTCGAAGGGGTCGACGTCGAACAGCGAGCACCAGGCGAACCACTGCTTGAGGTCGACCGCGTAGGCGGAGGCGGTGGTGGGCTTGTACGTGAGCAGGAACAGCGCCGCGACCTGCTCGGCCTGCGGGCCACTGCCGCCGGGGCCGAGCGCCGCCAGCGCGCCGGGGACGACCGATACGACGACGGCCGAACCCGGCTCCGGAGACGCGGTGGACTCGCTGGATCCGGCAGATTCGGCCGCGGGACTCAGGGGATTGCTCACGGCTTCATTGTGGCCTGCCGCCAGACCGCGACGGCCTCCTCGGCGTCGACGCGCGGAATCACCACGGACGGGCCCGGCTGCGGAGTCCGCCGCGCCGCGTCCGAGCGCACGTCATAATCCTCGATCGCCGCCCGTAGCGCCGCCTCGGAGGCGGCGAGCCGGTCCTCGATCAGTCCTTTGCGCAAGTCCTGAGCCTCCCGGCGCAATGCGAGCGGCAAGGGCAGCGCGTGCGCTCCGACGCGCTCAGAGGCGACCTTCTGCGTGATCCACCAGTCTTCGCGGTAGGGCTGGCCGTCGCCGGGCAGCGGCTTGCCCACCAGAGGGTTGTCTTGGAATGCGCCGGCCTTCTCGGCGTCGCGGACCTGCTTGTCGATGCCGGAGGCGAATCGCTCTTGCCAGGTGCTCATACCCCATTATCGCAAAAGGGTTACGGGCTTATCCCAGGGAGGTGTCGCCGAGGCCTGTGGCCAGAATGCGCAGCAGGTCCGCGAGGGTGCCGCTGTCGTCGGCGGTGAGGTCGGCCAGCAGGCGCCGCTCGTTGGCGACGTGCAGGGGCACCAGCTTGTCGATGAGCTCCAGACCGGCCGGGGTCAGGCGGATCCGGACGCCGCGGCGGTCGCCGGGGTCGCGCACGCGCTCCACCAAGCCTTTGGCCTCCATGCGGTCCACGCGGTTGGTGATGGCGCCGGAGGTGACCATCGCGGTCTTCAGCAGGGCTCCGGCGGAGAGTTCGTACGGCGCGCCGGAGCGGCGCAGGGTCGCCAGGACATCGAACTCCCAGAACTCCAGGCCGTAGTCGGCGAAGAAGTCCTTCAGCTCCTTGTCCAGCAGCCGGGAGACTCGGCTGATGCGGCCGACGATGCCCATCGGCGTGGCGTCGAGCTCGGGCTTCTCGCGGGCCCACATCGCGATGATCGCGTCCACGGCGTCGGGCATTGCGGCGCTCCTTTCGAGGAATGTGCTAGCTTCCCCTCAACGTTAACACTCTCAACATTAAGAGAGTTTGGCGGGACGACTCAGGGGAGAGCTCGACATGACCACCACCATGACGCCGGGGGCGGCACCGGCCACCGCGATACCCGCTGCCGGGCACCCGGCGCGACACCACGCCGCCGGCACCGCCCGCGACCTCCTGCTGTCCGTCCTCGCGCCGGCCAGCTGGGGCACCACCTACGTCGTCACCTCCGAACTCCTGCCCGACCACCGCCCGATGCTCGCCGCGACCATGCGGGCCCTGCCGGCGGGGCTGATCCTGCTGGCGTTCGTCCGCCGCCTGCCGAAGGGCGGCTGGTGGTGGAAGACCGCGGTGCTCGGGACGCTGAACTTCGGGGCCTTCTTCCCGCTGCTGTTCTTCGCCGCCTACCGGCTGCCCGGCGGCGTCGCCTCCACCCTCGGCTCGGTGCAGCCGCTGCTGGTCGCCGGATTCAGCATCCTGGTCCTGCGGCAGCGTCCGCACGCCGCGGTGCTGGGCGCGGCGGTCGTCGGCACCGGCGGCGTGGCGCTGATGACGCTGACCGCCAAGGCCCGGCTGGACCCGCTCGGCGTGCTGGCGATGCTGGTGGCCACCGCGCTGATGGCCCTGGCCGTGGTGCTGGGCCGCAAGTGGGGCCGGCCGGAGGGCGCCACGCCGATGGTGCTGGCCACCTGGCAGCTGGTGTTCGGCGGGCTGGTGCTGCTGCCGATGACGCTCGTGTCCGAAGGGCTGCCGGACACGCTGACCGCGAAGAACATCGCAGGGTTCGCGTACATCGGCGTCGTGGGCACCGCCGTCGCCTACACACTGTGGTTCCGGGGCATCGAGCGCCTGGCGCCGACCTCGCTGTCGCTGCTGAGCCTGGCCAACCCGATGGTGGCCACGATCGCCGGGTTCGTGGTGCTGGACCAGTCGC
>Ga0207671_10004397_pt1 | contig 13516 bp, 15 predicted proteins | sample KBSC24metaG_FD_184352 | JGI IMG/M metagenome (GOLD analysis project Ga0207671, IMG submission 184352) | Corn rhizosphere microbial communities from Kellogg Biological Station, Michigan, USA - KBS C2-4 metaG (SPAdes) (version 2) | ecosystem: Host-associated > Plants > Roots > Rhizosphere > Soil... | reverse complement strand
GCACCCGCGCAGCGATCGTCGCCGCGGCCGCCGAGCTGATGCTGACCGGCAGCGAGGTGACGATGCCCGAGGTCGCCAAGGCCGCGCTGGTCTCCGAGGCCACCGCTTACCGCTACTTCCCGGACCTGGCCAGCCTGCTGTCCGAGGCGATGGCCGACACCCTCCCCGAACCGGGCCAGGCCCTGGCCGCCGTCGCGGACTCCACCGATCCCGTCGAGCGCGTCGCCGCCGCCGCCGAACATCTGGCCCGGTTGGTGCTGGCTCGACAGGGCGCGGTGCGGGCGATGATCGCCGCGACCATCGCCCGCCCGGCCTCAGGACCGGCGCGGCCGGGGCTGCGCTTCGGGATCATCGACGAGGCACTTCAGCCACTCGCGGACGGCCCGGCGAACACAGGCATCGGCAAGGAAACGCTGGTCCAGCTCAAGCGAGACCTGTCGGTAGTCATGGGAGCCGAGGCCCTGTTCTCACTGATGGATCTCAATGGTTTGAGCCCGGAGGATGCCGTAGCCAGCATCGTGCGCACAGCGACCACCCTGACCCGGGCCGCAATCGCCGACGGGGACAGTCGTCTTGCCTGAGCCGGCCCCATCACGCCGACGGGTCGGTCGCCACCGCCTTCAAGAACAACAACGCGGTCATCTTCGACCTCTTCAATGAGTCCTGCGCCCGGGCATCGGCTCCTGGCAGGTCGCCAGCGCCGAGGAACAGCCGGCGGGGGTGCCGGTGCGCGGCCACGCGAGCCCGTAAGCGCGGCGTCGGGCCAGCGGAGCGCGGCACCGGCAGCAGATCGGCCCGGTGCCGAACACCCTGCTGCAGCGCTCCGAGTGTCCAGTCGCGGTTGTCCCGTGCGGCCCGGCCCCACACTGACCACGCTGGCCCGGATCGGGGGATTGGGCGCTTGGCTCTGACCCCTGAAGCCGCTCACTGATCATGATGGCGGATGATCACCACGGGGCAGCCGGCGTGCTGCGCGCAGTGCAGGCTCACCGAACCCAGCAGCATGTCGGCGAAGGCACCCCGCCCTCGGCTGCCGACCACCAACAGATCAGCGTCGCGGCTGACTTTGACCAGGACGTCCGCTGCGTGGCCCCGCTCCGCTCGGGCGACCAGCGGCACCCCCGCGTCGCCGTCGAAGACCTCGGCGAGCATCGCGTCCAGGCTTTTGCGCGATTCGGCGGCGAGATCCACGGCGGTGAAGCCCGGTGACCAGGCCCAACCGTACGCGGAGGGAAAGTCCCAGACGTAGACCGCGTGCAGGTCGGCGCCTGTGAGCCGAGCCTGGCCGGCGGCCCAGCGCAGAGCATCCGCGCTGGAGTCGGAGCCGTCGACGCCGACCACGATGAATGAAGTACTTGCCGTCTCGGTCAAGTCCGGAGCCCTTCCCGCTGCTGTGAGTTCCACGGGTTGCCGCCGTGGCGGTCCTACCTCGCGCGGACCGGCGGGTCCGGGCCAGGATCCCCGCGCCTCAGAACGTGAAGACCAGCCGCGCAGGAACCTCGCCGGCTAACACCTGATCGATGCACATGTTCACTTCGTGCAGATCGCGTGCCTGCGCGATGACCTTGGTCCGGCCCGCCGCGTGCAACGCGAACACGTCCGCGAGGTCGGCCCTGGTGCCGACGATCGACCCGATGACCGACTTGCCGCCCAGCACCAAGTCGAAGATCGAGAGCGTCATCTTGTCGTCGGCGGGCAACGCCACACACACCAGGCGCCCGCCTCGGCGCAGCGATGCGAAGGCCTGCTCGAACACCTTCGGCGAGGTGGCGAGCACGATCGCGACGTCGGCTCCGCCGAGTTCGCGGACCACCTCGACCGGATCGGCCGTCCGGGCGTTCACCACGTAGTCGGCACCGAGTTCCCGGGCCAGGTCGAGTTTCGCGTCCTCGACGTCGACGGCGATCACCCGGGCCCCGAGAATGCGCGCGTACTGCAGTGCGAGGTGTCCCAGGCCGCCCACGCCGTAGACGGCCGCGGTCTGGCCCGGCTGGAGCCCAGAGACCTTGACCGCCTTGAATGTGGTGACTCCGGCGCAGGTCAGCGGCGCGGCGTCGAAGGAGGACACCTCGTCGGGGACGGCGACGACGTGGCTGTCGGCGGCCACGGCGTATTCCGCCCAGGCGCCGTCGACCGAGTAGCCGCTGTTCTGCTGCTCCTCGCACAACGTCTCCCAGCCGCTGACGCAGTACCGGCAGTGGCCGCAGGCCGAGCCCAGCCAGGCCATGGCGACCCGGTCCCCGACCTGGTGAAGCGTGGCGCCGGGACCCGTGCGCTCGACGATGCCGACCCCTTCGTGCCCGGGGATGAACGGCGGGTTCGGCTTGACCGGCCAGTCCCCTCGGGCAGCGTGGATGTCGGTGTGACACAGCCCCGACGCCAGCATTCTGATCAGGACCTGGCCCGGACCCGGCTCGGGAATCGGCACTTCCCCGATGAACAACCTGTCGCCCAGCTTGGGGACGACCGCAGCCCGCATCAACGGAGGCCGCCAGCCCGCGGCGGTGCCTGACCGACGGAGCGCACGTTCCCCGCCTGCGGGCTGCGGTCGCACTTCACGGTACCTTGCATGACATGGCGCTCTTTCGTCACGGGATGGCATGTCTCGTCGCGTCTGATGTGGTACACCCGCACGGCGGTGCCGAAACCCGGGCAGGGGCCGGCCAGGCACACCCGAGCGTGGCCCGACCGCGGCCGATTCACCCGATCGGCCCCGGGGCGGCGGTCAGCCCGGTACCCTGCCGGCGTCAAGACCGGCTACCGGCTGGCCCAACCACATCCGCGACCCGAGCCGGGACCGGTCGCGGCGCCGCTGACGCGGAGCACGGTGCCGGCCGCGGTCCTGAGTCTGGCCGAGGCGAAGGAGCGGCTCGACCTCACCGGCCAGCCGTTCCTGTTCTTCGCCGACCCAGCGACCGGCCACGGCAACGTGCTGTACCACCGCTACGACGGCCACTACGGCCTGATCACCCCGGCCGACGCCCGGCCCCGCGTGCGCTCCGGAGCCGGATCGTGATCGTGACCGGCCGCCTCAGGTCCGGACCGGCGGCCTTCGCGGGAACGGAAGCCTGCCGCGTCCGGCTGGATCGATTCGCGTCGCATGGGGCTGCGTCGAAGCCGAGCTGAGATGCTCACCGCCGTCGCCGACACCGCCGTGCGGCGGGCGCCGGCGTCGAGCAACCAGGCGACGGCCACGGCTGGATCGTTGTATCCGCAGACCCCTGAGGCATGGGCACGCATGGCGTGATGGAGCCCGCCGGCGATGTTCACGGCGTGCTCGGCAAGCCCGGCGGCTCGGCCAAGGCAATGCCAGCCATGCCCTCACCGATCGCGCAACGGCCACCGCCGAAGGCGCCGCCAAGCACCATCTCGCCCTGGCGCACCTGCAGGAGAAACCGCACAAGGCCCAACGGCCTTGAGCTCACGGGACCTCCAGCCCTGGCCCGTGAGCCCCGACGGACGGGACTGTGAAAGAGAAGCCGAAGGCAACGCCCCGCCGTGGAGGTTCCCATGAACACCACCGTCGCCGTGGGATTCGACCGCACTCCCTGGAGCGAGTCTGCGCTGCACGTCGCCGCACGCGAAGCGGACCGCCGCGGCGGATCCCTGATCGTCATCACCGCCTACCACTGGCCGATGCCGCCGGGACCCTGGCCGCCTGCCTCCGTCAATACCGAGGCGAACGCGCGCAAGGTCGCCGAAGAGATCGCCGAGTACGGCGCCGGTCAAGTCCGCCCACACTGTCCCGACCTGCCCATCGAGCCACGCGCCGTAGCCGGCTACGCCGGCAGGGTGCTCGCCGAGGCCGGTCGCATCGCCGATCTGCTGGTGGTGGGCAACCGGGGTACCGGCGGCTTCCAGGGCCTGCGGCTGGGCTCCACATCGCTACGAGCCCTGGCCGGTACCTGCTGCCCGGTGATCGTGGTCCGCGGCAGCGCTCTCGACGCCCACCAGCGGGTCGTCGCCGCCGTCGACATCGACCAGGACTGCGACGCCGTCCTGGACTTCGCCTTCGACGAGGCAGCACGACGCCGCAGGGCCGAGCTGACCGTGATGCACATCTGGGACGAGCCTTGGATCGTCTCCGACGGACAGCAAGACCCCGGCACTGCCGAAGACATCGCCCGCATCCAACGCGAACGCGAAGAACGGCTCGCCGCTCTGGTGCGCTCCGCCGGAGCCCGGTACCCCGCCGTCCACGCCTTCCACCAGGTCGGCACCGGCTCGGCGGCGGGCCTGCTGGTCGACGCCTCCCAGCGCGCTGACCTGCTCGTCACCGGCGCGTACAGGCACGCGGGCGGACGGCACGGCCTGCTCCTCGGGCCAGTGACGCAGGCGCTGCTGCACCACGCGCACTGCCCGGTCGCCGTGGTGCCCCTAAACTGACGAGCCCGTGACCCGGCGGAAGTCGAGTCATGAAGGCCTCGGGGCGTTTCGTCGCTGTCATCGCGGGGCCGCAAGCCCTGCCGCGCGGGGACCGAATGGCCCTGGTCGGTCTCCACCGGACACGGTGTGGTTGAAGTGGGCAGTTTGGATCTGCCGTACGAGGGACTTGTCGTCGTGCGCCGTGCCGGTGCTGTCGGCAGAGTAGCGGCGCCTGCTCAGTGCCGGACGCACAGCCGGCAGGGCCGGGTGGCTGGTCGAGTCTGGAGGAATGATGAAGCATCGCATGATCTCGAGTGTGATGACTCCGGCCGAGCAGGTGATCTCGGTTCGTCCGGAAACCCTCTTCAAGGAGATCGCCGGTTTGCTCGAGGGGCATCGGATCAGCGCGGTTCCGGTCTTGGATGACGATTTGCGGGTGATCGGCATCGTGTCGGAGGCGGACTTGCTCGCCCGGGAGGACGTTCTGGAGGAGCTCAAGGCACGGGCCGTGGGTGAGAAGGCCGTCGCAGACACCGCCGCGGAGCTGATGACCTCGCCAGCTGTCACGATCAGCGCTGGGGATGACGTCGTGCTGGCGACGCGGATCATGCAGGCCCGGAAGGTCAAGCGGCTGCCGGTGACCGATCCGCAGGGACGGCTTGTGGGCATCGTCAGCCGTCGCGACGTACTGCGCGTGTTCCTGCGCTCGGACGGGGATCTCCACGCGGACGTGGCCCACCTCCTCGAACTGGTGGGCGTCACGCCGGGTGACCTGCGGATCCAGGTCCGGGCGGGCGTCGTCCACCTGAGCGGGGAACTGCCGTATCAACGGCTCGCCGAGGTCATCGGGACGTTGACCCGGCAGATCGACGGCGTCGTGGACGTCGTCAACAGGCTGACCTACGCGAGTAACGACACCGGCGGTGCGGAGCCGCATGCCTCGTGACGCATCCGGCACACCGGCGGTTCGGCGAAGCTAGCGCTTGTGCGGACCGCCGACCCGAAGTGGAGCCGTCACCACGCTCCACCCGCCCGCGGTTTCACGGACGCCTATGGCGACAGCCGTCTCTGACGGATGTGCTTCCGCCATCGCGGCGGCCAGGTCCCTGGCCAAGGCCGCGCACAGGTCCGAATCCCCGACGTTCGCCACGAGGAACCGGTCGCCGCCGACGAGGACTGCCTGCAGACCCTCGACCACGCCGAGATGACGGATCTCGTCGGCGCGTAGCAGGTCGCCGTCCGCCGACTGGACCCAAGCGTGCGACATCGCTCGCCTCCATGGTCGTGCCGACGATGTCGGACGGATGGTGCGCCCTCGTCGGATTCGTTCGCGCCATTGTGACCTCCCACGCCGCGCCGCCGCGAGCGCTTCCGGTGGATCGCGGCTCGGTGGTTCGTCCGTCCAGGGCTCGGCGCTGACGGGGACGGCCGGCGGGAAGGTGGGTCAGGCCTTGAGGTGGACCTCGTGGCCTTCGATGGCGCTGATGTCCTCGGCGGTCGTCTCGACGAGGCGGTTGCTCAGCTCGACGAGTGCTCGGGCGGCAGCGAGCTCGTCGCCGATCTCGGCGACGTCCTGGTCGGCGGGGTTGCGGCGGGCTTCACCACGGCCGTGAAGGACGTGGCTGCCGGTGTTCAACGTGGCCTCGGCGACGGTGTGGCCGTCCTCCTCGGTCAGGAGGAGGCTCGCGTGCCAGGCTTTGCCGTGGTGAAGGGCGGCCTTCTCGGGGGTGTGACCGGAGATCTGCGCGTCGGGTCCGGGGAACAGCAAAGCGGTGTGGCCGTCCTGCGACCAGCGGACCAGGTACGGCGGGTCGCCGGCTGCGCCGTGGACCTCGATGATCTCGCCGTCACGGGGGGCCTCGTCCAGGTGGCGGGACTGGATGATGATGCGGTCGCCGACCCTGGCTTTCATGGTCATCACCTTCGCTTCGGGCACGTGGGGATGTGCCGATGCGACCATTTCACCGCAGGCTGGGACCCCGCGGGCAGGGCATTTCGGCTCTTCGTGGGATCCAGGGGCCACATGACCCTGTGGCGGAGCCTCGCTGCTTGGCAGGCTGGATCTTGGAACCCGTCGAGGCGAGGAGGGCGCGATGAAGCGATCGATGACGGAAGCGCCGCAAGTGACTGTGCAAATGGTGGCCCGGGGCGACGTATCGCACAGGGACAAGGAATACGCACGGACCAAGATGACCAAGGCGTTCGGCTGGATCCGTGAGCCGGTGTTGTTCGCCCGGATGAAGCTGACCAAGAGCGCGAATCCAGCGGCGAGCCGGCGGGCGCTGGCCCAGGCGAACCTGGACGTGGACGGGCACGCGGTACGAGCCCAGGTGGCCGCCGAGACCATGCACGAGGCGATCGACCTGGTCATGGACCGCCTGCGTGAGCAGTTGGCCCGGGCCAACGAGCACTGGGAGGCCCGTCGCGGCGCGAAGCCCAAACCCGGGCCGCACGAATGGCGACACGCCAGTGAGCCGACGCACCGTCCAGACCGTTTCCATCGCCCGGCAGAGGAACGCGAGGTGATCCGGCACAAGTCGTTCGCGGTGCCGTGGGAAAGCGTGGACGAGGCGGTGTTCGAGATGGAGTCGATGGACTACGACTTCCACCTGTTCACCGACGTCGCAACCGGACAGGACAGCGTGGTCCACCGGACCGGGCCGACCGGCTACCGGCTCGCCCAACTGGCTCCGCGAGCCGAGTCGGGCCCGTTCGCCGTCCCACTGACGATCAGCACGCTACCCGCCCCCAAGTTGAGCCTGGCAAAGGCCGAGGAACTGCTCGACAGCACCGGCATGCCGTTCGTGTTCTTCGCGGCTACGGAGACCGGGCGCGGAAATGTGCTGTACCACCGTTACGACGGCCACTACGGGCTGATCACTCCGGTTACCGCCTGACGGAGGAACGGCTCGCCGACCTCGCCGCCAGCATCTCCGGCGGCGGCCTGGGCGTCGCCGGAGCGGTCGAGCAGACCGTCGAGCACATGGTCTCCGAGGCCAGGTTCGGCGACGCCACGCCGTCGCAGACGCGATCGCCAAGGGACCGCGCGCCGCGGGCGAGGCGACGGTCGTCCACGGCCGCGGAAGCCGGGAACGCCGACGTCGACCTCCTCGTCGTAGGCGAGCATGGACGCGGCCTACTCCACAAGGCTCTGTGTCCCGAGCACGATGGCAAGTGCGAGCCGTTCGGCGTCCGCGGACCCGGGCTCGGCGGTGTACGCCATGATCCGCAGGTCGTCGCCGGCCACGATCAGAGTGTCGCAGTCCAGCGTGATCCGGCCGACCGACGGGTGTTCGACCACCTTCTGCTTCCCGAGGTTGGCCGGCGGGGCCGGCGCCTCGGCCTGCCACAGCTCGGCGAAGCGCGGGCTGTCCTCGGCGAGATCGCGGACGAGCTTGCGCAGGCTCTGGTCGGCCGGGTAGCGGGTCGCGGTCAGCCGCAGGTCGGCGATCAGCCGCGCCTCGTGCTCCGCCTGCTCCTGCGGGGTGTGCACGGTGCGGTTGAGCCCGTGCAGGTTGCGCCAGATCGCGTTGCGTCGGATCCCGTGCCAGGTCGAGGTCTCGCCCATGAGCGCGTCGTAGGGGGCGTTGGCCGTCAGCAGCGTCCAGGTGGCGTCGTAGACGACGACCGGCGTGTGGGACAGCCGGTCCAGGAGCCGCTGCACGCTCGGCGTGAGGCGTGAGGGCACCAGGTCGGGGCCGGGCATGGCGTGTCCGGCCAGCCGGTACAGCACCTCGCGCTCGGCGTCGGGCAGCCGCAGCGCCTGCGCCAGGGCCTCGACCACCTGCACCGAGGGTGCGGTCGCCCGGCCCTGTTCCAACCGGGTGAGGTAATCGGCCGAGATACCGGCCAGGCCCGCGAGTTCCTCGCGACGCAGGCCTGCGGCTCGGCGGCGGCGTCCGGCCGGCACGCCGACGGACTCCGGCGCGACACGGTCGCGCGAGCGGCGCACCATCCGGCCGAACTCCGGCGACTGTGCGGCCGATGACGGCGTGCCCGAGGACTGCATGCCTCCAGTCTGAGCACACACGGCGTGGTTGTCCTGGCCCTGGCAGTCCTAGGAAAAGGGGACGGCTGGCTGCCCGGGAGCGGTCGCCACAGACTCGGTCTGGGCGAGATGTCCCTCAAAACCGACGCCACAGAGGTACCGAAATGACCAGCACGGAAACCGGAACCGTCCTCCTCACCGGCCCGACCCGAGGCCTGGGCCGAGCCGCCGCCCTGGCCATGGCCGACCGCCCGGACAGCGCACGCCCCGACCTCCTCCTGGTAGGCCGGCCTGGCCAGGCCCTCGACGACATCGCCCAGCGGGCGCGGTCCCGCGGAGCGCAGGTCCACACGATCGGCGCCGACTTGTCCCGGCTCGCCGACGTACGCCAGGCCGGCGCCGCCGTGCGCGAACTGCTGGCCGCCGGAACCGTGCGGCCGCTGCGAGCGCTGGTCGCCAACGCCGGCGCCATGTCGGCCGACACGCGCCAAGCCTCCGCCGACGGCTACGAACTCACCTTCGCCGTGGGACACCTCGCACACGCACAGCTCATCGCGGACCTGGGCGACCAGCTCACCGCACCGGCGCGCATCGTGCTGGTCGGCTCCAACACCTACCACGCCAACTTCTACCGCAAGCTGCTCGGCGTCCCCGCCGCCGACTGGCGCGACCCGCTCGACCTGGCCCGCCCCGCAAACGCCGGGCAGAAGCCGAGCTTCAAGGCCAGCGGAGTGGCCTACTCCAACACCAAGCTGGCCATCCTCTACTACGCCCACGAACTCCAACGCCACCTCGCACCCGGCATCAGCGTTGCGGTGTTCGAACCCGGCTGGATGCCCGGCACCGACCTGGGACGCGGCATGCCCGCGGCGGCGCAGGCAATGGGCCGCGGCCTCGGACACCTGCCCGGCGTGGCCACCCCCGCACACTCCGGCCCACAGCTCGCCTCGGTGGCACTCGACGAAAAGTGGGCCCACCTGCGCGACGGCGCATTCGTCGTGCGGAACAAGCTGACCGAGGTACAGCCGATCGCTCAGGACCAGGATCGCGAGACACGGCTGTGGAAGGCTACCGAGGAGCTGCTCGACCGCGCTCGGGTCTGACCGAGCTGGCATCAGGTCTGAGCCCCGAGCGCTGGTGGCGTGGTTAGAGGCGAAGCCGATCGTTGTCTCCGGGCGCGCCGATGGACGGTCACCCCGGGTTCGGTCCCGACGGGCAATCAGCGAAGCCGTCCGGGCTACCGAGACGAGAGAGCTCTTCAGGCTGAGGGCGAGCAGGAAGGGCCAGGGCCAGGCGGCACCACGGTCGAGCAGCAGGGTGAGCAAGCCGGGGCAACGGCCCGGCCGAGGTTTCAGAGCTTTTTCTTAGCCCATTTGACCAGGTCAAGGCGGGAGGTGTTCAGGGGTTCGTCAGTTCCTACGTAATGGATTGCGCGAGCGCGGTGATGAAGGACGAGGTGGCAAAGAAGGTGCCGGTGGTGAGGTGTTCGAGCCACACGTGGGCGTCGTCCCGGGTGAGGTAGCCGGCCGTGACGGCGCGTTCGGTGTTGCGGCGCAGCCCGAGGATTGTCTCGGCTGTCTCGAAGTCGGTGAATACGGCTGCTGTGTTGCGCACGGTGTGTAGGTGGTAGCCGGTTTGGGCGGCGAGACGGGGCAGTTGGCGGCCGATGGCCTGGTTGCGGTTGGCGCGTTCGGCGATGTAGCGGGTGAAGGCGCGGCTGAGGGCGAGGTCGGGGTGGTCGATCGCGAGGGTGTCCCAGTCGGGTTCGGCGAGGGTGAGCAGGCCGCCGGGGCGTAGGACTCGATGGAGTTCGGCCAGGACTGCCGCGGGGTCGGTGACGTGCATGAGTACCCGGTCGGTGCGGGCGCGGTCGATGCTGTGGTTCTCGAACGGGAGTCGGTGTGCGTCTGCCTGGTGCACCTGGACGGTCGGCTCATCGGCCAGGCGCGTACGGGCGGTGGCGACCATCTGCGGGTCCTGGTCGATGCCGAAGACCGCGCCAGTCGGGCCGGTTGCGGCGGCCAGCGCTGCGAGGTCGGTGCCGGGGCCGCAGCCGACATCCAGCACGTGGTGGCCCGGCTCGACGGCCAGAGCGGCGAGGAGGTCCCGCTTGTAGGAGCGGCCGATATCGGTGGCCGCGACGCCGTCGAGGTACGGAGTCGCGGCGGAGCTCGTGACGTCTGCGCTGGTCATGACCTCCATCGAAGCAGGGCGCAGCGAAGATGTGGTGAAGGAGCTGTACGGGTCATGTGCAGAAGTTGATCCGCCGAGCCAGTTCACGGGTCGCCGAGCACGGCGTTTCAGCCCTCGCCATTCGCTCCCCAGCCACCGAGTCGCATCGTGGAAGCCGTGAGCGGGACCGGCGACCGGGTCGTCGCAGCGACCCGCTGTCCGGGGAGCGCGGGGCAGTTGGTCAGTCTCGAGGCCCACTCCGGGAACCTGTTGTGGGCTGCCGCACTGCCGGTGACCGAAGCGGACAGTGGTCGCAGTTACGCCGAGAAGATCATTTCGGCGGCCCCGCCGGTCGTCGCGGTCTACTCGCCCGGTGCCGTCGACGAATGGGGCCAGGTCCGGTCTTACGACGGTGCCGGCCACCTGCAGGCGACGTTCCCGACAGCAGGTCTGGAGCTGACCGAGGAGGAGCCGATGCCGTTGCCGTCCTCGGCACGCGTCATCGGTACCACCCTGATGGAGCAGGACTCCTCGGGACTCGGCCCGGGGCACGCCCGGCTGTTGCGTATGTCGCCTTCGGATGGCAGATCCAGCGTGTCGGAGAGCTACTCGCCGCATGCGCTCTCCGACGACGGCCAGGCCCTTTTCGTCGCCGACGGCTCAGGCTTGTTCGCCATCGACGCGCAGGCAACCGACAGCCCGACAGCGAGCGGGAGTTCGGCCTCGTCGACGCATGCGGCTTCACAGACTGCGGTTGTTCGGATCCGTTAGCCACCCCGGCGCCTTCATCTGGCGTGTCCGGGTTCTGGCCCCCGGAACGAGGAAGTGCCCCTCGATCTGGGATGATCTCGACCGTCTCCTCGGGCTCCAGCACACCACCGAAGGATGGGCCTTGACCCAGGCGTGAGACGCCGCGACCAGAACCCAAGATCATTATCGACCTTCTAGGCCTGCTCGCGGATCCCCCACGGCGAGCCGTACTCCACCAGCAGGTCCAGGAACGGCTTCGGGGCGAAAGCCTCCGGGCCCAGCACCCCGGTGCCGCTCCATGCGCCGGTCGCCAACAGCTCCAACGCCGCCACCGGGTTGATCGCGGTCTGCCACACCACGGCCTGCGAGCCGTACTCCCGCATCGACCACTCGTTGTCGACCACGTGGTACAGGTACACCTCGCGGCGCGCGCCGTCCTTCGTGCCGGTCACCCAGGTGCCGGCGCACGTCTTGCCGTGCATGCGCTCGCCGAGGGTGGCCGGGTCCGGCAACGCGGCGGCGACCACGTCGCGCGGGGACACCGCCGCCGGTCCCCGGTCGCTGGCGACGGTGAGCGGTTCGGTGCGGTCCAAGCCGAGGTCGTGCAGGGTCTTCAGCTTGCTGATGAAGTCGTCGCCGAGGCCGTACTTGAACGTCACGCGCCTGGCCTCGACCCAGCGCGGGACCAGCAGCACCTCCTCGTGCTCGACGTTCACGCACTCCACCGGGCCGATGCCCTCCGGGAAGTCGAACACCTCCGGTTCGCTGAAGGGCGCCGTGGTGAACCAGCCGCGCTCGCGCTCGTAGACCACCGGCGGGTTCAGGCACTCCTCGATGGTGGTCCAGATGCTGAAAGACGGCGCGAAGTCGTAGCCCTCGACGGTCAGGTTCGCGCCGTCGCGGATGCCGATCTCGTCGATCTCGTCGAAGAGTTCGTCGGCGGCGTAGCGGGCGAAGACGTCGGACAGCCCGGGCTCGACGCCCATCCCGACCAGGGCCAGCGCCCCGGCCTTCTCCCACTCCCCGGCGCGGGCGAACTGCGCGTCGCCGAGCTTCTCGCCGCATTCCTCGTAGGGGCGCTCGGGATGCGGGTGGGACAGCGACATCGCCATGTCCAGGTAGTCGGCGCCGGCAGCGAGGGCGGCGTCGAACAGCGGCAGCACGAAGCGCGGGTCGGTGGCGTTGAGCAGGACGTCGCAGCGGTGCTCGGCAAGCAAGGCCAAGACGGCATCGCGGTCGGAGGCGTCGACGCGGGCCGCGGTGAAGCGGGCGTCGGGGCCTAGAGCGGTGACCGCCGCTTCGGCGCGCGCGGGGTCGTAGTCGGCGACCACAAACAGCTCGAAGAAGGAACGGCGGGCGGCGATACGGGTCACGGCGGTACCGACACCGCCGGCGCCGACAAGGAGGATTCGCATACCGGGATCGAACCGCCGGGCCCAATGTAACGTCAATGGTGTTGGCATAAGGCCGCTAGGCTGTCGGCATGCCCCCGAAACCGGTGACCCCCGACACCGCGCGCCGCCGTCGCCGCCCCACCAAGAACGGGACGGTCCTGACCCACGACCTGATCGTCGCCACGGCGCTGCGGATGCTGGCCGAGCACGGGGCCGAAGGGCTGTCCGCACGGCGTCTGGGGCTGGCGCTCGGCGCCGACCCGAGCGCGGTCTACCGCTACTTCGCAGGTATGGACGATCTGGTCCTGGCCATCGCCGACGAGCTGATCCACCGGGCGCTGGACGGCTGGCAGCCGACCGGCCGCTGGCACGAGGACCTGCGCGCGCTCGGGACCCGCATCCACCGCGCATACCTGGCCCATCCCCAGGCCGCGCAGCTCACCGCGAACCGTGTGTCGGGCCGCGACCACGAGATCGCCGCCGACGAGACCATCCTCGGCATCCTGCACGCCGCGGGCTTCCGGGGCGCGGCCGCCGTCAGGATCTACCACGCCTTCATCGACCAGACCCTGGCCTTCGCGGCGCTCGACGCGGCCTCGCTGGCCCTGCCGCGGGAGGCACGCGAGGCGGACGAGCGGCAGTGGCAGGCCACGTACGCGCAACTGTCGCGCACGACGCATCCTCACATCGCGGCCGCCGCGCCGCTGTTGGTGGCACGAATGAATGACAGCGCGTATCCGGCAGCGCTTGAGCTGCTGCTGGCCGGGGCTGCTGCCGAGCTGACGCTTTGACCGCGCAGAGTCGCCGGGTTGGCCGTCACGGTGCTTGGACGTGCGGTTACGTCCGA
>Ga0207671_10004396_pt1 | contig 13516 bp, 11 predicted proteins | sample KBSC24metaG_FD_184352 | JGI IMG/M metagenome (GOLD analysis project Ga0207671, IMG submission 184352) | Corn rhizosphere microbial communities from Kellogg Biological Station, Michigan, USA - KBS C2-4 metaG (SPAdes) (version 2) | ecosystem: Host-associated > Plants > Roots > Rhizosphere > Soil... | reverse complement strand
GGGCTTTGGGTTCGTATTTTACGTCTTTGGGAGGAGTGATACAGACCGGATTTGAGGTTCGATCACTGCGGGATTTGCCTTCTTCCAGGGCTTTATTGCTGGATCTTACGCCGCGGCAGTTGTTGCGGTTGGGTGGTCACCGGTGGAGTTCATTGTATCAAACGCAATTAGAGAGATATAGATATGGAATGGGTGTTTTTAAGATCGATTGGGCGTTGGAGGGGCCGATACCTTTTGTCCCGAGCGCGTGTGCGTTGTCCGGGACTGTGCATATAGGGGGGGCATTGGAAGAGATCGTATCGTCCGAGCAGATGACCTGGGAGGGCAGACATCCTGAGAAGCCTTTTGTATTATTGGCGCAGCAGAGCATTTTCGATCCTTCACGGGCGCCGGTAGATAAGCATACTGCGTGGGCGTATTGTCATGTACCGAATGGCTCCCGAAATGATATGACGGCGGCTATAGAAGGACAGGTCGAACGATTTGCTCCTGGTTTTCGTGAGCGGATACTTGCCAGGCATGTGATGGATACGGCGCAATTGGAGTCTTATAATGCGAATTATATAGGCGGAGATATCAATGGAGGGGCCATAGATATAAGACAGCTGTTTACCCGGCCGGCATTGCGGTCATCTCCTTACAGGACTTCCGAGAAAGGTATATATATATGTAGTGCGGCCACTCCGCCTGGAGGTGGTGTGCATGGGATGTGTGGGTATCATGCGGCGAGGAGAGCCCTAAAGGATATATTTGGGATAATTTAGTTTATGTATTAGTTAAATATCATGACTGCATTGTTACTGCATAATTATTACTGATATTTACTATTGTATTTTCGAAATAAGACGACAGCACACCCTCCCCTTAGTGCTCTGATCAATAGCCTGCTTTTTCCTGTTAGAGGTATTTATTATTAGTCCTTTCTTAAGGACGGTCTGACCGTTAAACCTGTTTGTTATATGATCACCAAACGCAGAGATGTCGCTACGCTGCAAGAGATCCGTCATTATATTGAAGACAGCTTCACGAAGGATATTCCCATTGCATTTGTTTGTAAAGAGTTTGGATTCAACCGGACAAAGCTGCAGGAAGGGTTTAATCAATTATTTGGTGCTTCGGTTCATGTTTTTATTACGCAGCTGCGGATGGAGAAAGCGCGCACTATGTTGAAGGAGACGGATGAGTCCGTGAAGCTCATCGGGATAGAGTGTGGGTATAAGACGCTGAGCAGCTTTACGAGAGTGTTTACAAAGATGAATGGATTGTCTCCGACACAGTATAGAGGCTTAGGTGATAATAAGGAGATACTCTCAGGAAAAATAGACGGATCGGGCAATTAAAGATGTCGATTGGTATATAGGAAAATTTGGAAAGAGTAGGGGAGGTGTTGTAGATTTGCTTCAGCGATTGAAATTAGAACCTGTTCAATTTAGCCATATGAATTACACAGTAATCACGAACTCCATTGAAGAGATTAATATCAATGTGAGTAAATACACAGAAAGCATCCGATACAAGGATAATTCAACTCTTCAAGATCATACACGACCTTCTTAAATGGTATGATCATTTTCTAAAACTTTTGAGAAATTCAACTCCCCATTTTTTGATGATTAGTAGCTATTCGGCTTTAGAATGATTATTTTCTAAAATTCATTTTTATTGACCGGCTCTGATTGGGCATTCCCTTTCCTGGAACCTTATTCAATTACTATTGGGTAGCTGAATAAAACCACCTTTCTATGCTGTTGTCTATGTAGCGAGATAAATCGCTACAGGTGGAATGTATTGACCTTATTGGCAGGTACTGATGCCAGGGGAAGGGGCAGGTATTTTTATAAAATAAAAGTGTTGCTTTTTGAATTTCAAACCACTCATTTATGAAAAATGCGAAATTGGTTCTATCTGGCTTTGCTGTATTTGTCATAGTAGGGAGCGCATTGGCGTTTAGAACAACTGGGTTTTTTGGGAAAGGAAGTGTCTATTGTAAGAATACTTGTGCTAGTAGCAGCAGAGTCGACTTCGACTTAAACCCTAATGGATCATTTACGGCGCCTTGCGGTAGAACGGCAAGTGTTCCGAATCCGTCATATGGATATAATACAGAAGGTAAATGCATTCAAATAAAAGCAGGCGCAAAATATAGTCCAACTGGTGCCGGTCAGTAACTCTTGATCATTTTGTTGAATTGACTTAAACAGAAGCCATTAAATCATTAATAGAGTTTTTATGAAAATTTCAACTATCACAGAAATTATAGCACTGTTGTTTGTTATTCTTTTTTTATATACCGGCATCAGCAAGTTAATGGATTACTCTGTTTTTAGAGAACAGATCGCATTATCCCCATTATTAGCTCCTGTGTCGAATTGGGTAGCCATCCTGTTGCCGGCTACTGAGATCATCATCTCTGTTGTATTATTCATTCCACGCAGCCGTCTGATTGGGTTGTATGCGTCTTTGATCTTGATGGTGCTGTTCACAGGGTATGTTATTTATATCCTGAATTTTAACGAACATTTACCTTGTACCTGCGGCGGAGTCCTGGAAGCGCTTTCCTGGAAGCAACATCTTATACTCAATGGCCTTCTTATAGCATTGGCCTTTACAGGGGTCTTATTAGGAAGACGGTCCCAGCATGGCTATATCCGACACCGGTCTCGTAATGCCTTTCATGAGCCTGCCTCCTGACTAGAATTATATCAAATAAGGGATCATTATATAAAACAGTAATTATCTGATATGAAAAAGATACCAGCATTCATACTTATTGCCTGCCTTGTGATTAGTTGTAAACACCCCACCATAAAAACAGGACTGGAAGGCAAGCCTTTACCAGCGTTCAATTTACTATTAAGTGATAGTATTTCTAATTTTAGCACCGGCACTATTCCCCTGGGACAGCCTACCGCTCTTTTTTACTTTAGTCCCCGTTGTCCTTATTGCCGAGCTGAAATGAAAGAAATCCTTCAAAACATGGATGAACTTAAAGGAATTCGATTTTGCCTGATCACCAACTTCCCTTTTCGAGAAATGAAACATTTTTATAGAGAGTACAAACTGGAAAGCTATGCCAATGTCACCGTTGGATACGATTCTCTCTATGCTTTTGCTGACTATTTTAAAGCACAAGGAGTGCCTTATACGGCGGTATATGGCAAGGATAGGAAGTTGAAAGGCGTATATATCGGACCGGTAAAAACTAATGATATTAAGATGCTGGCTAATGACTAGTATACGAATCATATTTGCTGCTCCTGGACTTGCAAGCAGGACCGGCAGACATGGGGAAGCCGAAAACCATCAGAATAGAGTAGGCAGGTTCAATAAAAAAAAGTTTAGCTTTTTGAATTAAAAAGCACCTTTATTATGAAAAGAGCAAAAATGTTCTTGACAGCTTTTGCTGTTATAGCTACTGTAGGAAGCGCATTGGCAGTTAAAGCCAACTTTTTCAATCAAGGTAGCATCTATTGTGCTAACACTTGTGTTGCTACCTCCAGAGTTGACTTCAGGATCAATCCTAATGGGGCTGCCACAAAACCTTGTGGTTCAACCGCGGGTGTAGAAAATGCATCATATATATGGGACCAGCACAATCCCGATGTTTGCGTGCAAAATGCGTTGGGAAAGAAATACGATGTACTCGCTGCCGGGAATTAATCTCTCACCCCTTATCTTCAGGAAAAGAGATAATGAAAGTACAGGCGGACTTATTGCAAAGAGCAATAAGTCCGTCATTTTACTATGAGCGTGTAACTTTATCCTCTTTTGAAAATATTTATTATGAAAAAAAACTTTTTTTTAACAGCCTTTGCTATTATAGCTATAGTAGCAAGCGCATTGGCAGTTAAGGCCAATTTTTTCGGACAAGGTAGTGTCTATTGTGCTAGCACTTGCGCAGCTAATACCAGAGTCAACTTCAGGTGTAATCCTAATGGTACTATGGCAAACCCTTGCGGAACAACCGGCGGTGTGGAAAATGCGTCGTATTCATGGAGTTGCGACATGTGCACTCAAAATAATAAAGGATGCCGCTACGATGCAGTTAGCGCTGGAAAATAGGGTGTGACACACATATCTTTATGGATAGCAGAAAATGGAAATCCCTCATAAATGGAATTGAGCGGATAGCAAATTGTATATGAATAGTACAGGCGGACTTATTGTTGTGCCATAAGTCCGCCATTCTTATAACGAGCGTATGAGTTTATACGCTTTTAAAATATATTTTTTATGAAAAGAATAAAAGCTTTCGCTGTTATAGCTACTGTAGGAAGCGCATTGGCAGTTAAAGCGAACTTTTTCAATCAAGGAAGCGTCTATTGTACCAACACTTGTTCCGCGCTTAGTAGAGTCGACTTTAGGCTCAATCCTAATGGTATTAGTACAAATCCTTGTGGTACAACCGGTGGTGTAGAAAACGCGTCATATATGTTCGGCCCATCCTGCACTTGCGTTAAGAATAATTTAGGATGCCACTACGATGCAGTTGCTGCTGGAAAGTAACACCCACCGTTGTCATTAAGGGAATCCCACATTTAAACCTGCCCTCGGAGTGGGGATCTCGCCATCTAGCTCTAATCCATCATCAATACCCTTGAGTCTCGCGGGAATTCCTCTTGTCATCCATTTGGGTGCGGGCATTCCTTTTAAATAATGATTGAAAAATTGAAACATCCGTATACTATAGTCTTCTGCCCCTTCGCCTCTTCCTAACGAATGAGATCCCTCATCATACTGTAGCATCCATACTCTTTTCCCCAACCGGCGCAGTGCTGTAAAAAACTCGACGCCCTGTGCAAAGGGCACATTCCTGTCTCCTGCATTACTCATCATCAATAAAGGGGTGTTTACTTGGTCAGCTTTGAAGATCGGGGAATTGCTGATATAAAGGCCCGGGATCTGCCAGGGACTAGCTCCTATCCGGCCTTGGCTCTTTTCCGCCCAGTAAGCATAATATCCTCCTCGTGATGTGGACCCATACAAGCTCATTAAATCGCTAATTCCTGAGGCTGAGCACGCGGCAGCAAATAATTCACTATGCGTTATAATATAATTCGTTTCATACCCTCCGAAACTATGACCCTGGATGCCCATTTTGCGGTCATCCACCCAGGGTTTTCCGGCTAAATAGCGCGCAGCGGACACTACGGCATTATAAGCGCTTTGTCCCGGTTGTCCTTTTTTATAATGGATATCTGGGGTAAACACCAGGTAGTCATGGCTCACATACCAGGGGATATTGATGCGATCTTCGGAAGCTTTAGGTCGGATGTATAAATTAAGCTCATCGGATCTTTTTTCATAGTAGTCAAAAATAAGTGGATACTTTTTTTGCGGATCGAAATTCTCCGGTGTATACAAAATTCCGCTTGAAGTACTGCCGTCTGTAGTCTTCCAATGCACCAATTCTGTCTTCATCCAGTTATAATCTTTTTGCGGCTGAACATCCGTTAAAGCCGTAAAATATTTGCAATCGCGGGTAAACCAATAATTAGGGGCTTCACTAGCACTCATACGAGACACTAAATAGGCATTTGCCTCCTTTGCTTTCAGAGGTGGATAATTATATGTCCCGTGTCCGTCCCATTGACCGAACACAAAGGGGCCCATTATACATGAGTCCGGGTTCCCGCTGGCATCCAGCGTCTTCCTATAAAAGCCCCGGTCCATAGTGAGGGTATTGAATGCGGAAAGTACCAAGGGCGTCTCTATCTGCAAGACCGTATCCCCCAGCCGGCTGGCTTCATCCGCCCATTCGAATTTGATCCGGTGCTTACGGCCATATCCATTGGTCAGATTTAGAGGAGAGTGAACACCTGCGGGGTCCACTCTCCAAATATCGTAGTTGTCATAGATCAGCAGATCCCCGTCCCGCCACAACCAAGTTTGCCGCCAGGGAACCCAGGCTAGTTGATCTTCGGGGTTATCATTGCCCTTCACTTCCCAGTCGGTTTGGCTTCCTTTTGTGATGTTCCTTATAATGCCCGTAGCTATTTCATAGCTGAAATAGTCTCTCCGCTGAAAATTATAGTAAATGATCCATCTACCTCCGGGGGATAATCCTACCTCTCCATGAGGATTGACAATATGATCCTTTATTAATTTCCTGGAACCATCTTTTAGAGATACCAGCCAGTAAGAGAGTTGTGCTGCGGGGTTCCAGCCAGCCTCATATATACCGTTATTTCCCAAGGCATGTTTGACAAGCACAAAACTATCGCTGCACCCGACAATGCTTTCGTCTTCTTGTTCAAGCCGAATAACCTTTTTGTCCGTGATGCTGATCACGGCAGAATATCCGAAGTCTTTTTTTAAGGCTGTTAATTGGATGGGTTGCAGTTCCGGATCTGTATAGCTCCAGATATCCACTTTCACCGAGCCAGGTTTTGGTTGGCTGGTTTCAAGCGGTCTCAGTCTGAAAAATATCCAGTTGCCATCCACGCTGAATGTTGGGCTTCCATTGGCCGGCACCAGACCAGTTTCTAGGGAGGGAGTCTCATTGTTTACCAGGCAGACCGGGGTATCCATGCCCGGCTTATAATACCATAGCTCATACACGGGTTGAATGCCTTTCTTCTTTTCAACCATGAAAGAAAATTGATTGCCTGCATCATCAAAAACATAGTTTCCCGGCTCCCCGACCTGTCTCTTGCAGGGCCAGATATGCCTTGTCTCCCCGCCCGGCAAGTAAACCCATTGCAGACTGGCTTCCATGCTACTGTCTTTTTTTTCTTGTGTCTCTAGCAATAAGCACTTACCATTATTTGTAAAAAGATAATTGATTACCGAAGAGAAACGCTGCTCCTGGCCGCTTACCAGGTTGCGTAAAACTACTTCTTTCCCTGGTGAGGAGATTGGACGATACAACAGCCAATCGCCTCGGTCGTCTGTGGGCAGAACATAATCGCCAACCTGGGGGATCTGTATCAACTCTTCTTTCCCTAAGCTCAATATGCACAAGTTATCCTTGCCTGTTTTAAAAAGAACATGCTTGCTATCGTTGGTAAAACTGACCGATGAAGCACCGACAAACTCTTTTTTCCAGTCGCCAAAGGTGGATTGCAGGAGTAGCCGCCTGCTTGGATAGGGCTGGTTATAAATATAATAACTCACGTAATTCCCATCATTGCTGATGGCACCTCCTCCGACGGAAGCCCATTTTCTAAGGGCTGGAGTATCCAAAACTGGTTTCTGAGCTAATACACCAAAGGCATAACTTGTTTGCAAAAGTAAAAAGATAAGGTGCTTCATGTGTGATCTATTTGATATGGCAGGTTTGTCCCAATTAATTTACAAAATTATCAGCAGAATAAGTATTATCTGTTGATAATGTTTTATTGAAAAAGTTTCAATTGTCTCAATTGTGCATTTAATTTGATGGCCAGGTAGGCTCGCCCTTTTTCATTTTCTCTAAATTGACCTGAATGTCTTTATCATTTGGCGACAGTTTTGCAGCGATCTCCTCCCACCTGATAGACAGTTTATTCTTTCCCAGTTTATAAAGGATATTGGCATAAGTATCCATCCAGTTCGCTGTTGGGTGCATCATTACCGCCTTACTACTCCAAGAAAGCGCTTTGCTTAACTCCTCTTTATTTTGGCCATACTGGAATACTTCCCATGCATAGTTATTCAATACAAGAGACGTCATCGCGTCATTGTTAGATTTAGACCCGAATTTTTCCTGAAAAAGCACAAGGTATTTTATATACTCCGACCAGTTTTTTTGATTGAGCTCCCAGGTAAATCTCGCCGCAGTAATTACTCTTTCTGAATAATATTCATTATACCTTTTTTTAATCACAGATGCTATAGCAAACCAATCAGGCATTGAACCAACTGAACTATTAGCTTTTTCTATTGCGGGAAGGACTATTTCAGTATAAATGATCGAATGGACAAACTGTTGTGCATAAGTGTCATCTTCCATTATTTTATTAATACTATCAGCATAATGGTAGAACAACTTAAATCCTTTATCCTTTGAGCTTTTAGTAAAATCATATAAAAACTGAATATTTTCTTTTGTCAGCAATACCTCATTATTTAATTGGACAATGTACTCTTCTGCTACTTGTTGAGATGTAACGGTATCCCCTAGTAATAAACCTGTACGGGCTAAATAGCTCATTTCAGCTAAATCTTTTTTCCCTTGTTTAAAGTGATCCAAAAGCTTGTAATAGTCTCTTTCAGGTTTTGATACGTCAACTGCCAGTGCAAGAAATTCATCAGGTGCTTTTGCTCCTACACTTCTATATAAAAGTTTACCATCAGATGTAAAAAAAAGAAAGGTTGGGAAAGCATCCACTTTGTATTGCTCCCGGATATTATGAGCGTCAGCATACCAGCTTTTTACAGCATCATTATCTTTTTTGGATGTGTCCATCTGCGCTTTTACCGAAATGAATTTATCATTGAAAAAGCTTCCAACCTTTTCTAAGGAGTAAACAGACTTTTCCATTTCTTTACAGGGGGCACACCAAGTGGTATAACAATCAATAAAAATTGTTTTGTTCTCTGTTTTCGCCTTTGCTAGTACCTGCTCCCAGTCTAACCCAGTTTCGAAATGGATGCCTGTATTCCATGAATTCAGAGAAGGACTATCTATTGATTGGGCACTTACAATCATGGACAATAACATTATCGGCAAACAAAAAAGTAGTTTCATTAAAATTATTTTATCGTTTTGTTAAAAAAAAGTCGTCAATCTTTAACGCAGCGTACAGAAAAAACTACATGGTCAGATCGCCCAAAAGTGACGCCATCAGAACCGGCCGGCCCATTAAATATCAGGTAACTATTAGAACCAAACATAATAGTACTTGTCAGATAACTACTGTATTGTTGAAACCAACGGTATGTATAAATAGGTACATTGGAAAAGTTTTCAATATCTAATTGACCTGCTTTTTGAAGATTTAAGCCGGAAGAACCTCCTTCTAATAATTGGGTGCCTATATTGCCCGGGTTCCAATTATCTATATCTGACTGTGTCATTCCCTGGTGAACCAATAAGGTATCCCAATCATCAAATGATGAAACGTGCCACCCCATTGGACAAGCGTTTCGGCTATCATTCACAGCATTATTATTGTACAATTTTCCATAAGCATTATTAGTAGTCGAATCGCCATTTGGAAAAGTGTAGGCAGGTATTGTGCCACCTGAAGAAGATGAAGCTGTATTTGCATACCAATCAAACCCGGTTAAACCATTGGTAATGGGTTCGCCATTATTGAAATGAGTAGTCCTTAAATTGGAAGCCATCCATGTTTGGTTGCCGATCACTACATACGGATATACATTTCCGTCGATATCCGTTACGGTATTAGCGGTGCTGGCCGTGAAACTGATCTCGTTGCCATATGCTGTTCCATAACTATTCGTTGCATAAGCTCGCACATAGTATAGGGTTTGTGAGGCGAGCGGTGTTAACGTAGAAGTAAAGGAACCCGTTCCAATACTATCGGAAGTTTTAAAATCGGAAATCGTAGGGTGTGCCGAAGTTGACCAACAAACTCCCCTTGCTGTGATTGATGCACCTCCATCACTGAGGATATTACCTCCACTCTTTGCCGAAAGAGGGGCAATATTGGTGACAGCCGTAGTAGTAATGGTAGGCATTCCTTTTGATGTGGTAAAGCTTACTTCATTTCCATAAGCTGTACCACTACTATTTATAGCATAAGCCCGAACGTAGTAAGTGGTATTGGCAAACAATGCATTTAAAGAACTGGTGAATGCACCGGATCCTGACCCATCTGAAGTGATGCTGTCACTAACAGTTGGCACGGAATGCGTAGCCCAACAAATGCCTCGCATGGTAATGGATGATCCCCCATTGTCTGTAATATTGCCCCCTAGCTGCGCAGAGGTAGACGTAATGTTGCTGGCTGATGAAGTGCTCAACACAGCCAGGCCCATTTTTTTATCTTTTTTGCAGCCTGTTGCTACGGCTACGGATGCGATTAAAATCCAAAATAAGTACTTCATATAAGTTTTTATTTATTGTTTATGAAATGAAAAATATTACTTGTCAATAACCCGGGTTCTGTACCAAATGCGGGTCCTGCACAATTTCGTAGGACGGTATCGGGTACCACCGCCAATTGCTATTCCAGTTCGTGTGTTTGTCTACTGCGACAGAGTCCATCACGATATCCAAGTTTCCTGTTCTTTTTAGATCGAGCCACCTATTTCCCCACTCAATAAATAACTCAACCTGACGCTCATGTAAAATGGCTGCTATCAGTGAAGCCTGGTCATTTGCAGAAATCCCCGGCAATCCGGCCCTTTTTCTTATTGTATCCAAATCGCTTGTCGCCCCTCCGATATTATTTTGCCGTGCCCTTGCCTCGGCCCGTATTAAATATTGCTCGGCTAAGCGAAATACCATCAGATATTCCGTAACCGGCGCATTGAGGGTGGCGCTCTTGTATTTATAAGGATAATGGTAGGTGTTCCCGTTTACTGTAACACTGTTTACCCAATCCACCTCCCGCTGATCTGATGAATCAAAGCTGTTCAATAACTGGGAACTGAGGTATACGGGATAACCCGTAACAGAGGAATTACTGGTAGGGCCGGTCGGAGGGAGAATAAATACCCGGGCGTCTTCGGTATTCCAACCTGGATTCACCGGTTGAATTTGCCAGATAGCTTCTGAACTGTTTTTGAGAAATACATTATTCAGGTTGGGACAAAGACTGTATAAACCCGTATTGTTGATCACTTCAGTAGCTGTTAATTCCGCGCTATCCCATTGTTGCCGGTATAAATAAACTCTCGACAGCAATGCGGTAGCTGCCCATTTATTGGGTCTCAGCCTTTCTGTCGTATTGCTTTTGGCATCGGCACCAACATAGCCGCCAGTAAGAAGGTTTTGCGCATCTATCAGATCAGCAATGATTTGCTGATATACCTGCACTTGTGGGCTGCGGGAAAGTGCCGCGTCAACGCGGTAATCACTGGTGGTGGTCAATGGCACGTCTCCGTATAGGTTGACCAGATAGAAGTAGTAAAAAGCGCGAAGGAATTTCGCTTCACCCATCAACTGTTGCTTTACAGTAGGCGTTAGGCTACCCGAAGCAGCTAATCGTTCCAATACAAGGTTCACTGTGTAAACATTAGAATAAAAGTCACTCCAGATAGTTGAGGAGGAACTGGTAGCTATACCTGTCGAAAGACTATTTAAATAATATTGTGCGAGTGCTGTATTCGCATTTGCGGAGCTCCCATATAGCGTCAACTCATCGGCAGATAGCCCTGCTACCAGGGAAATGCTATTGATCGAAAAAGCTCTCAAAGGACTGTTAGATCCAAGTCCTGAATACCGGTCTATTAAAACTGCTGAGGCAGTAGCATCATTGGTATAGACATTTTCACTCGTTAAACCATTGGACGGCGAATCGACGGTTACCAGCTTTTTGCATCCGGTTTGGATAAAGGAGAATCCCGAAAACAGAATTACCTGTAGCAATAATTTTGCTCGGATAACCATATTATATAGATGTTGATTGTTCAGCATGATTTTCAAAGTGTTGTTTGGACTCCCAACGTGATCACCCTTAGCGGTGGCAAACGGCTAGTGCTTTTATTTTCCGGATCCAGGCCCTGGTATTTTGTAAATGTTAATAGATTTTGTCCCTGAATAAACACTCTGGCATTTTGCAAGCACAGCGTTTTTTTCCACTGGGGCGGCAATTGCCATGATAAAGACATATTCTTAAGCCGTATATAAGATGCATCTCCATAAGATTGGTCGCTTTGCTGGGCATTATTCCATGCAGTGGAAACGCTATAATCCTGGCTGAATTTCTGGATAGGCTTAACATCACCAGGCTGCTGCCAGCGATTCAATACAATGATAGGCTGATTAGAACCTGAAGAACTAGAGAAAAAGCCAGGTATAAAATTGTACAAATACTGAAGAGATTTTGGCTGTTTTATAAACTGGAAGAGAAAATCAAGTTGGATGCCTTTGTAGCTGATGCTGTTCTGAAATCCCCCATAAAATCTGGGGGTAAGGTCAATTAAAATGTTAGCATCTGTTAATGGGTTAGGTGAAGTGGTAGGGCTACCATGGCTATCAGCTATCTGATATAAACCGGTAAAAGGGTCGACGCCCAGGAAGTGATAGACAAATTGGGACGATAGGGGATGGCCTATTCTGGCTTGATAGTATGTACTAAGCCCAGGAGTACCAGAAATTAATTTATTGCGGTTAAGGCTTATATTAAAAGAACTGGTCCACTGAAAGCCCTTGTTTTTTATATTCACTGTCCGGAACTCAAATTCCCATCCTTGATTTTGTACTACGGCGTTCAGGTTCTTTTTCACGGAAGTAAAACCGGTGATAGCCGGAAGGGGATAGTCCAATAATTGATTGGAGGATCGGTTGTGGTAAAAACTGCTGGTAAAAAGAACCCTATCTTCGAAGAAACCCAATTCAAGACCAGCTTCCAGTTTTTTTGTTTCCTCCCACGCAAGGTCGGGTGTAAAGATCTTGCCCGGGCCAATCCCGACCGTTCCCAGGTATGGAACGCCGGTATTACTGCTGTTATATAGGTCCATGAACGTATAATTGCCGACCTGGTCGCTTCCGGTGGTACCATAACTCGCTCGTAGCTTCCCAAAGCTAAGAATAGGGACAGCTCTTATAATTAGCAGCTCCCTGGAAAAAATCCACCCTAAACCGATGGCGCCAAAATTGTGGAATTGATTAGCCGGGCCAAACCGGCTTGAGCCGTCTCTGCGCGCTGTTAGGTTCATCAAATATTTATCGTTCCAATTGAAGTTAAAGCGGCTAAAAATAGCGGCGTATTTATATACTGCATTAGCTCTTGTATAGGGCGTAATAGTTGTTGCTGAAGCAATATCTTCCATCACCAGATCACTGTTAAATCCACTGGCGTATATCTCCTGTCCTGAATTTGCATCCTGCTGAATTGTCGCGCCGGCCAAAACCGTTATTTCTCCTTTTTTAATGACCCTATTGTAACTCACCTGTGGCTCTACGATCCAGGAATGGATATTACCATTTGCAAAAGTGGTGCTTCGCTGCTTGTAAGACCAGGTTGCAGGGTCGTTTACTTCGAGGGGAATAGTTTGTACTCCATTAGTCTGCATATTCGTATAGCCAAAACTACTCTTTAGCTGCAGGTGGGGGATTATTTCATAGCTCAGTACCGCATTGCTCACCAGATTGTTTGCAATGATCTTATATCCGAGTAATAACATAGCAGCCGGATTGTTATATTGCCAGGTGCTTGTTCCGGCAGCATTGGGCGCCCAGTTCAAACTTCCATCCTCTGTATACAATTTCGGTGCATTGGGAGGGAGCTTTAAAGCCTGATCAGTCAGGTCATAGCCACTTAATTTGTTATTATCTACTATATAGACGCCGGATAGCAAAATTTTGAACTTCTTATCGGGAGAAGTGTTGGATATATTGAAATGTACAGACGCTTTCTGATCATTAAAGCTTGCCGGAAATACGGTCGTTTCTCTATGA
>Ga0207671_10004394_pt1 | contig 13517 bp, 10 predicted proteins | sample KBSC24metaG_FD_184352 | JGI IMG/M metagenome (GOLD analysis project Ga0207671, IMG submission 184352) | Corn rhizosphere microbial communities from Kellogg Biological Station, Michigan, USA - KBS C2-4 metaG (SPAdes) (version 2) | ecosystem: Host-associated > Plants > Roots > Rhizosphere > Soil... | reverse complement strand
CCGCAGCGATTGCCGCGGTCGCAATCCAGCGCCACCGCTGACGCGCCCGGCGCGAACGGAAGTCGCTGAGCAGCCGCGCCTCTACCGCGAACGACGCTTGCCTGTCACGATCGCTCTCCGCCAACGCCTGCAAAGCCTGGAGAACCTTGTCTTCACTCATGACATACTCCTTACCGCTTTCGCCGATAACTTTTGTGCCAACATCGCGCGCCCACGGCTCAACCGCGACCGCACCGTCCCCACCGGGCAATCCAGCGCCGCCGCCGCGTCCTCATAGCTGGCGTTCTCGAGATCGCACAGCACCACTGCTTCGCGATATTGCGCCGGCAGACTCAGCACCGCGTTGCGCACTGCCTCAATGGTCTCGCGCCGTGTCAGATCATCTAGCACGTCATCGTCGGCCACCGGTTCGTCAGCCAATTCCGCAGGAAGCTTCTTCTCGAGGCGCCGCAAAACCAGATTGCGCGCGATGCCATACAGAAACGACAGCAGCGACCCGCGCGATGCGTCGAATCGCCCGCTGCCTTCAAGCAGCGCCAGAAAAACTTCCTGCGTCACGTCTTCCGAAACCGCGGCGTCGCCCGACATATGCAGCGCGAAGCGATACACCGCACCCTGTCGACGCCGGTACAGAGCAGTGAACGCAGCTTCGTCGCCACCGCGCGCCGCCCCCAGCAGATCCTCGTCGCTTAGCATCGTTTCTGTGAGGAATTGCTTTTCAGGACCCTATAAGTTCCCGAAAATTATTCCAATTCGGTGTCTTATTCCAATTCGAGTGTCACGTACATGAGGCCGCCATCGCGCTCCACCTGTATTGTCACGGGATCGCCCGATTTGAGCGTGGCCAGCGTAGAAGTCACCGCCCGAATCGTGACGGCCGGCACCTGATTCACCTGATAGATGACATCACCCACCCGCAGACTTTCGCCGGAATAAGGCGCATCCGAGCTCTCGGCGGCGATCACCAACCCGTAGCTATGGCGCAATCCCGGCAGCATGGCCTGCACCTTTTCGTCCACTTCAATGACCAGCACACCCAGTTGCGGGATGATATTCTTCTCCGGATCCACCATGTCCGCGAAGCGCTGCGGGTCATCCGTCCGCTCGATCACCTTCATCGTCAAGGAAAGATTCTGACCCCCGCGCCGTACACTGAGCGTCACTTGGCTATCCAGCGCCTGGCTATAGATAAAACTTTGCAGATCCCGGGCGTTCTTGATCTCATTGCCATTTACCGCCACGATAATGTCGTCGATCTTCATGCCCGCCCGATCCGCCGGACCTCCGGGCAAAACATCGGCCGTTATCGCGCCCGAATCCTGCGGCAGTTTCAGAGCCTTCGCCATCTCGGGTGTAATGGGCTGCGCCACGATCCCCAATTGCCCCCGGTGCACGTGCCCATCCTTGCGAATCTGGCTGAACACACTACGCACTACGTCGCTCGGAATCGCGAATCCCAGCCCTTCGCTACCGCCCGATTGCGTGAGGATGAAGGTATTAATGCCGATCACGCGACCCTCCGTGTCCACGAGCGGGCCACCGCTGTTGCCCGGATTGATGGGCGCATCCGTTTGCAGATAAGTCATGGAATCGTCCTCGCGCACCTGCCGGGACGTGGAACTGATGACACCCATACTCACCGATCCAGCCAATCCAAACGGACTACCAAAGGCCATCACCACTTGTCCCACGCGGACATTCTTCAGGTCGCCGAAACTCAATAGAGGAAGCCCACTACGGTCGATCTTGATCACCGCCAGATCGGTTTGCCGGTCCGCGCCCACCAGTTTTGCAGGAACCACCACCTCCTTGGTGTTTCCAGGCCCGGCCGCTAATCTAACTTCGATCTTGCGGGCCCCCTGGATGACATGATTATTCGTGACGATGTAACCATCCGCAGCAAGAATGACGCCGGAGCCCGTGCTACGCTGGCGCGTCAGCAGGCTGGCGGACCCCCGCTGGCTCTCATCGCCTCGCCCGTACCCGGTGGAAACAATTTGCACTACGGCGGGGTCGACGCGCGCCGCTAGCGCTTCGAGCGACTGACTGAACGCCGTAAGTGGGATCGCGGATTGCCCCACCAGCGATTGCGATGCCAGCACAACTGTCAGTGAAGAAAGCAGATACAGGCGCATATACTTAAGGACGCCCTTTATCACCTCTAGAGTTTCACATTCCAGCCGGGAATTCGTAATCCGTCCTGCTACACTAAAAGAAAAACCATGACATATGATGTGATTGTCCTTGGGAGTGGACCCGGGGGATACTCAGCGGCTATTCGTGCGGGACAGTACGGTCTGAAGGTGGCCGTCGTCGAAAAAGACGCGAAATTGGGCGGCTGCTGCCTCCATGTCGGCTGCATTCCCACTAAATCTTTCCTGCATACGGCCGATGTTTGGGAGCATTTCCAGAACTCCGTCGAGGACGGCATCCGCTGCGAAAATCCGCGCCTGGATTTCCCGCTGGTCCTTGAACGCAAGAACAAGATCGTCGCCAAGCACGCCAAAGGCGTCGACTTCCTGATGAAGAAGAATAAGGTCGACGTCATCAAGGGTTTCGGCCGTCTCGTCGGTCCGGGAAAGCTCGAAGTCACCTCTGACGCGGGCACACAGATCGTCGAGTTCAAGAACATCGTGCTGGCCACAGGTTCCGAGGCGCGCATGCTGCCCGGACTCCAGCCCGATGCCAAGCGTATTCTCACCAACATCGAGATTTTAAATCTCAACTACGTTCCGAAGTCGCTGGCAGTCTTGGGCGCGGGCGCCGTGGGCGTCGAGTTCGCGTCCTGCTTCCATCGCTTCGGATCGAAAGTCAGTGTCTTCGAAATGCTGCCGCGCATCGTGCCTGTGGAAGACGAAGATGTCTCCAAGGATCTCGAGCGCTACTTCAAGAAGAGCGGCATTCGCGTCGAAACCGGCGCCAAGGTGAGCAACGTCCAGACCACCGACACAGGCGTGCGTTTCACGGCAACTCTAGCCAACGGCAAAGATGAGACGGTAGAAGCCGAAGCGCTGCTGGTAGCCATCGGCCGCAAGCCCAACACTGAAAACATCGGTCTCGAAGGCACCCGCGTCCAATTAGACCGGGGCTTCATTAAGGTAGACCAGTTCCAGCGCACCGGCGAACCCGGCGTATACGCGATCGGTGATATCGTCGCCGGAACGCCGCAGTTGGCGCACGTGGCAACCGCCGAAGGTATGGTCGCGATCGCGCACATCGCCGGCAAACCGGTCACTCCCGTGAACAAGAACCGCATCCCCGGGGCAACTTATACGGAGCCGGGTATCGGCAGCGTCGGGCTCACCGAAGCGCAAGCGCGCGCGGCGGGTCATGACCTCAGAGTCGGCAAATTCCCCTTCGCGGCCAACAGCAAGGCCAGCATCCTGGGGCAGCACGACGGCTTCGTCAAGGTCGTCGCCGATGCCAAGTACGGCGAGATCCTGGGAGTCCACATCATCGGCCCCGAAGCTTTTGAATTAATCAGCGAAGGCGTTTTGGCCATGGAAGCAGAAGCCACGGTCGAAACGCTGTTGCATACCATTCACGCGCATCCCACCATTTACGAAGCCGTGGGCGAAGCATTCAACGCAGTGTACGGGCAAGCCATCAATGCCTGAAGTAGTATCAGCCGCTGCCCTCTGCGAGCTGCGAAACCTCGGCCGCATGCGCTACGCCGACGCGTTCGCCTTGCAGCAGCAGTTGGTCGAGCGTCGCAAGCGCGGGGAGATCTCCGATCAACTCTTGATCGTCGAGCATCCCCACGTAGTGACCATGGGCCGCAACGGCCACGACGAAAACCTGCTGGCCCAGCCGGAGTTGCTGGAACGTGCGGGCGTGGAGTTTCACCGCACCGACCGCGGCGGCGATGTCACCTATCACGGCCCCGGCCAGATCGTCGGCTACCCCATCGTCGATTTGCGAGAATGGAAGCGCGACGTGATGGCGTATGTGCGCGCGCTCGAACAGGTTTTAATCGACGCGCTGGCCCAGTTTGGAATCGCCGCCGGGCGCGAAGCCGGCGCCACTGGCGTGTGGACCGAGCAGGGCAAAATCGCGGCCATCGGCGTACACATCAGCCGCTGGGTCACGTCCCATGGTTTTGCGCTGAATGTCGCCACGGATTTGAGTTATTTCCGGTACATCGTACCGTGCGGTTTAACAAAACCGGTGACCTCGCTGCAGGCACTCGGGTGCCGGGCTGATCGCGACCAGGTTGTCGCCGCCCTCGCCCGCAGTTTCGCGCGAGTGTTTGACCGCGAAATGGAGACTTATGATTGACGTCATCATGCCCCAAATGGGCGAGAGCATTGTCGAAGGAACTTTGACGAAATGGTTGAAAAAACCCGGCGAGAGCGTGGAGCGCGATGAGCCACTGTTTGAGATCTCGACCGACAAGGTCGACACCGAGATTCCGTCGCCGGTCGCCGGCACTTTGGGCGAGATCCTGGTGCAGGAAGGAACCACGGTCGGCATCAACACCGTAGTGGGAAGAATCAGCGATGGCGCGGGCGCTCCCGCGGCCGCAGCAGCGCCCGCTCCCGCCGCCGCGCCACCAACTCCGGCTCCTGTCGCCGCGGCAGCGGCCCCAACGCCCCCCCAGCCCGCCTCCGTAGTCGCCGAGCCCGCTCCGACTGAAGAAACCGCCGGACCACTGTCTCCGCTAGTACGTAAAATGGCGCGCGAAAACAACATCGACTTGAGCCAGGTCCGAGGCACCGGCGCAGGCGCGCGCATTACCAAGCAGGACCTGGAGGCGTATCTCGAAGCCCGCACCGCCGCCCCGGCCCCGGCTCCCCCCGCCTCGCCAGTACAAGCTGCCCCTCCGCCACCGCCTCCTCCTCCCGCATCGGCGACTGTGGTACAGCAGCAGGCTCCGCCCCCGCCTCCTCCGCCGCGCACCCAAGCCGTCGCGCCGGTTCAGGAGCAAGCCCATTTCCGTGGCGAAGCCCCCGCGGCCCGCGTCGAGCCCATGAGCGTGATGCGCCAGAAGATCGCCGAACACATGGTCTTCAGCAAACGCACCTCAGTACACGTCACCACGGTCCACAAAGTCGACATGACCCGCATCGCGAAAATGCGCGACCGCGTCAAGGGTGAATTCCAGGCTCGTCACGGCTTCAGCCTCACCTTCCTGCCGTTTGTGATGCGCGCCACCACTGCTGCCCTGCAAGCCTTCCCGCTGCTCAATAGTTCGATCGACGGAACCAACATCATCTACCACCGCGACATCAATCTCGGCATGGCAGTGGCTCTCGAAAACGGCCTGATCGTGCCGGTGATCCGCAATGCCGACGAAAAGAACGTGGTGGGCTTGCAGCGCTCGATCGCCGACCTGGCCTCGCGCGCCCGCTCGCGTCAGCTTCGCCCCGATGAGGTACAGGCGGGAACGTTCTCGATCACCAATTTCGGCAGCTTCGGCAGCGTGTTTGCGACGCCCGTGATCAATCAGCCGCAAGTAGCGATTCTAGGCGTCGGCACTGTCGAAAAGGTTCCTGTGGTGCTTGATGACGCCATCGCGATCCGCTCCGTGTGCTACCTCGCACTGACTTTCGATCATCGCCTGATCGACGGCGCGCTAGGCGATCAATTCACGCAAAAGGTGAAGACGATCCTGGAGAACTGGAGCGAAGAAGTCCTCTAGTCCGCTTGCTATCGCGCGCGGTTTCTGTTGCTAGCGTGGCCGCCGCACGCTTTTTGGCCCGCATGCCGTCGCGCAAAAGCGACACCTCTGCACAGAACCGCGACCGCAGGGAGCGGACCTACTGCTTCTTGGCCGGAGCCGCCGCCGGTGGTGCAGCCGCCGGTTTCGGTGCCGCTGGGGCCGCCGCTGGCTTCGAAGCCGCAGGCGCTGCCGGACGAGCCGCCGCCGGCGTCGCTGTAAACACCGTCTTGTCGTAGAGGTCGATCACTTCCTTAGTGATGTCCACCGTGTTCGAAGCATACAGCACCGGCGTATTCTGATTGCTCACGTCGAGCACAATCGCGAAGCCATTCTGCTGAGCGAACTTATCGATCACCGCCATCATCTTCTGCCCTAGCACGTTCACCAGCTTCTGCTGTTCCTGCTCGAGCTCCGCCTGCGCGTCTTCGAGTTGCCGGTTATAGCTCTTGGTCTTGGTGTCGATATTGCGCGTCAGATCTTCCTTGGCGCTGTCGGAAAGCGTGTTGCCACCCTTCTGCAGGCGGTCCTGCAGATCCTTAATCTCGGACTGCTTGCCTTCCAGCTCTTTTTTGCGCGGCGCCAACTTGGTTTCGAGCTCGGCCGCCGCCTTCTGGCCTTCCTTGGTGGCTGCCAGCGCAGCCTGGATCTGGATCACTCCCACTTTGGTGGGCGCGCTCATGGTCGCTGGAGCCGCCGCGGGTGGCGCTGCCGGAGCCGCCGCTTGGGCCATTGCGATTCCCGCCATTCCGGTGCCTAACGCGATCATTGCAAACAAATTCTTGGTCACAGCGAAACTCCTCAAACAATTTTCTCTCATGCTAACACGTGCTTCGGTTGCCCGCTCAGAATGTCCGGCCTACCGAGAAACGGAACAGCGTGCGTTTCTCGTAATAAGGATATACCTGGCCCACCTGAGCCTGTGCGTTCAGGAACGACAATTCATTCGGGAAATCGCTCCGCGGCGCTAAAATCGGACCCTGGATATTCTCACGCACAATCCAGGGGTTGTATGCGAAGTACACGCGGAACGGAGCGTTTACTACCGGCATCAATACCTGCAGCTCTAGTCCGGTGGAGGCCCGAATTTTCTGGGTGCCGGGCGCCACAATGGCCTTATCCGGGAAAGACGCTTCCGGGAACTCCCCATTCAGTTGAGTAATTCGTTCCGGGTTGATCTTCAACTGGTTGCTGTTGACCAGACGGTTCAGACCCGCGTCAAAAAACGCCGCCAGCGTGACTGGCCCGAAAATCGGAATCCGGTATTCAAAATTCCCTACCAGCGCAGTATCGCCGCCCGGCGTCACCAACTGGTAGGACGGAACCGATTTGGTGACCTGCACGCCGTGTTGCAGCCTGGGGGTACCGTCCGCGTTCACTAAGCTCACAGTGCCTTCGATCGGCACGAATGCGATCGGTGTAATGCTCCAGATATCGAACCCGCGGACGTCGTTTTCACCGCCCATGAAAAAGCGGTTGAAAGGAGCCGCCGTTTTGCCACCGTAACCGGTAAGGAATCTGCCCGAGAAATGCAGGCCAATGACATGCTTCGCGCTTAGCCCCTTACGGAAGTACTTGGCATCAATCACCGGCATGATCTGGTTCACATTCCCGCCCAAAATACTACCGGAGAACTGCAGCGAAGCGGAAAGGGACTTGCCGGCCGTCGGTGTAATGGGATGGTTCACCGTGTTGTAGGTAAAGCTGGGGGTGATGCTCGACGACTTAATACCGTCCAATTGATTCGGACCGCTAATATTCAGGAAGTTGAGATACGTGTAATAAGAAGTCGCCGCCGCCGTCAGCGTGCTCACGCTCTGGATGGTGTAGCCGTAACTGATGCCCACGCGCGCGAAGCTGCGCTTCAGAGGATAGCTCATGAAGGTGGTAAAGCCCTTCGAATCGCTCACATAATTCAGCAGGTTCTGCTGGCCCAGTTGGTTGTAAAGAGCGGTGAGGTCGGTCCCGGCCAGAATCGATGCCTGACGCGCCTGATTGTAATCAAAGCGCGACATGAAAACCGTGAAGCCGGCTTGCAGCGGCTTGTCGAACAAGTACGGTTCCGTGAATCCCAGGGTTACATTCCGCTGCACTGTCCCGAGCGTGGTTTGCAGGCTGAGTGTCTCGCCCAGTCCCACCAGGTTGTTGGTCGAGTACCCGAAACCCAGGAAGCTGCCGGAGATTCCCGACACACCGCCATTAAGCTGAATCGAATTCTTGCCCTTCTCTTTGACTTTGAGTGTGAGGTCAACAGTATTGGTCTTGGTATCGCGCTTGACGTCCGCCGCGTCCTCAGCTTTAAGGGCATCAAAGTATCCCAGTTGGTTGAGGCGCAGAATGCTCAACTCCCATAGGCGCGTGTTGTAGACGTCGCCTTCGTCGATCAGCAGCTCGCGACGGATGACTTTGTCGCGCGTGGTGGTGTTGCCGGAAAAATCGATGCGGCGCACGAAGAACTGTTTGCCTTCGTCGAAGTTCAAAGTCAGATCGATCTTGTCGGTGCCGGGCACCGGCTCAATGTTGGGTTCAGAAACGAAATCGATGTAGCCGAACGAGCCGTACAATTTACGCAATTCCTCGAAGCCTTTGCGCAGCTTGGCGGTCGAGAACACATCCCCCTGTTGCATCTGGAAGATCGGGCGCATCAGGGTTTCCGGCGTGCGGAACAACTTGACGCCGACAAAATTGATGCTGTTCAGCCGGTACAGCCGGCCTTCTTCGATGGTCAGCCCGATATTGGCGTTCTTGCCGGCCTTGTTGGGGTGAATCAACGGCAGTTTGAACTTGCCACCGCCGACGTCGACGATATCCACGGTGTGATCGGTCACACGCGCCTGGAAATAGCCGTTGTCGCGGTAGAACATTTCGATGCGTTCCTGATCTTCCTCGAGCTTGGTCGAATCGTAAGTCTTCGCGAACAGATTCTCGAAAAAGATGGACTGGGGAATGCCGATCGGCCGCAGATTTTTCATGGCGCGCCGGATCGTTAAAGCGTTGAAAACCTCGTTGCCCTTAAAGGTAAGCTCGCCCACCTTGACCTTGGGACCTTCGTTCACTTTGAAAATCACTTCGAGCGACGACGGAGGCACTTGGCGCAGCTCCGGCTCCACGGTGGCGAACTGCCGCCCGCGCTCCGCCAGATATTCCTGCAATACGTTACGGGCGCGCTGGATCTTGTTGGGATCGTACTGCGATTCGACCGACAAGCCGACCTTGCGTTCCTTGAAGCGGTCCAGTATTTCCGAATTGGTGATCGACTTGTTGCCGTCGTATTTAATGGAACGGATCACGCGCCGCTCCGCCATGGTGAAGCGCAGAATCCACCCGGTTTTCCCCATTTCACGCTCCACACGAATGTCGTCGAAGCGTCCGGTGTTCCACAGCGCCATAAAATCGCGGTGGATGGATTCGTCGTCCAGCTTGTCGCCCTTTTTGGTGTAGATCAAGGCCCGCAAGGTGTCCTGCGGGACCCGTCTGACACCCCGGAATTCAATCGTTTCGATCACATCTTCGAAGGCCTGCGGCTCGGGTTCGGCAGCGGGCTTGGGCGCTTGCAGACCGGGCGCTTGTCCGGCAGGAGCTGGGGGTTGAGCGGCCGGCTTGGCTGGTTCGGCACCCTGCGGGACAGCTTCAAAAGGGTTGTTCTTGGCCGGAGGCGGCTGCGCCGGTTGCGGCTTCGCCGGCGCGGTCGCTGGAGCTTGCGTACCAGCGGGCGCAGTTTGCCCCTGTTGAGCCAGCAATGGGGAGTAGGCCAAGGTCGACCACAGCAGGGTTGCCGCGAGCAAACGCAGGCATCCGAGCCTGAACACTTTCATCTAGTCCGGGTTCCTTTCACAGCTGCGTTCCCCTTCAGACGTTGGCCCGTAGACGAGGGTTTCATTGAACCATAGCTCACCGCGTACCTAACTATTGGATTTGCACGGCAAGGTTGTCCCCGTCGAACCGGTGTGATTGCGAAGATTTTAGTTTAGCGCATTTCCAGGGTGCTACCTAGCAGGCAGCAGACATGGCCGTTCCTTGCGGTCGCGCGGGCTGAAAGTACGCTTACGACAGAGGCACAGAACCGCGCCCGCAGCAAGCGGATCGGCGAGGCTACTTGTCTACTGTCTCTTCCACAACCGCCTCGGCGTCCGGATGACCGTCTTCCTTGGGCGTGTAGTAAGAGTGATAGTACGTGTATTTGCTGTACAGCTCGCCGCGGCGGGCGCCGTTGACCAGAATCCCCAGAACATTGTTGTTGCACAGGGATTGCATGGCGCGGGTAACCGAATCGATAGTGGTATGGCCGATGCGCACCACCAGCAACGTGCCGTGGCACAATGTACCAAGCAGGCTGGCGTCGGCTGCGAACAGCAGCGGGGGACTGTCCAGGATCACCCAGTTGAACAACTCCGGCAAGCGGTCCATCATGAACTTCACTTCCGGCAAATTGAGCAGCTCCAGCGGATTGATCACCGCCTCACCGGCCGGCATGACATACAGATTGGTGCCAGCAATCTTGCGGATGGCCTTGTGCAGCGGAACCTTGCCCATTAAGTAATCCGTGATACCGGGGCTGCGATCGATGCCAAACAAGGTGTGGACGATGGGGCGGCGGAAATCGAAATCCGCCAGTAGGGTCTTGTTGCCGGCCAAATGCGCTTGCGCCAGCGCCAGATTGGCCGCCGAGAGCGACTTGCCTTCCGCGGGCGATGCGCTGGTCACTACGATCGAGTGGATGGGCTGCAGCGTCTTCATATGATTGAGGCGCGTGCGCAGAGTGCGGAACTCTTCCATGGGCGCCTCGTGGGGGCGCGATACATCGATCAGCAGCGAATCGGTGGCGGCGCGGAAGGGTACTTCCTCGACTAGATCCAGAAGCCCTGCGAGATTTGTCGCGCTGCCGTACCCCGGTCTTTCGTGCACCGGGCTGTTGTTTGCAATTCCATCGTTAGTCGGTATCTCGTGAACCACTTCGTTACCCGACGGTTCGAGCACCGGGGTTCCCACGATAGGTCCCGGCGTGGACGGACGCGACGGCGGCATGACTCCAGTCTGCTGGGCGCGGCGCAATGCATCATGAACTCGACTCATCTCTTAATCTCCCCCGCCCTTCAGACCTTAGAAACGTAGTAATACACCACGGACCCGGACATCACGACGGCCGCGGCCAGACAGGCCGTGGTCCATCCGAGCCAAGCCAGCCGGCGGCGGCGGCGCACCACGAAATCGTTTTCGAGTAGCGGAACACTGCCTAAAATCGCCATCTGCGTGTAAGCCCGCACATCCTTCAAATTCTTGAGCGAGGTATCCTTCATCTCGCGGGCGCCCGCGATCACGATTCCCAGAAGCAATCCTAGCGCCGCGCCGATCGAAATCACGATCGCACGCTTGGGCTCGGTGGGAGTGGTGGGCAGCGACGCCGGGTCCAGTAACTCCAAAGTCTCGCCCTGCTTGCGTCCTTCCATCTCTTGGGCGATTTCGGCTTTGCTCAGCTTCTCGCTCAAGTCGATGAATCTTTCCTTGATCAAGTCGCGGTCGCGCAGCAGATCGGCGTATTCTTTCTCGCCCAGCGGGATGGTCTCGATGCGTCCTTGGTAGCCCTGGATCGCATCGTTCACGCGCTTAAGTTCCTTGGTGCTGTCTCGAATGTCCAACTCGTGGGCTTCAATAGCGCTTTGGAAGCGGCGGATATTGGCTTCGAGGTCGCGGCCCTCCCGCACGCTTTGCGGGTTTGCCGTCGGACCCTCAGGCGTTTCAGGTTTCCGGTTGGCGGCTTCCTCGCTTTGAATCTCTTCCACGCGCTTGCGGGCAACCGCCAGCCGCGCGATGCCGTTTTGAACGTCCGGGAAAGTGTCCTTATAGTGCTGCCGCAACACCGCCACTTGGTTCTCCCAGTTGGTGACCTCGCGCTCGGCTTCGACCAGTTTGTCGCTCTTGCGCTCCGGCGCGTTCTTTGCCTGGATGACATCTTTTGTGAGATTCGACTGCTGATCTTTCAAAATGCGGATGTTCGACTCCATCTGCATCTTTTCTTGATTCGCCGTGCTGATTTTGGAGCTGAGATAACTGGCCTGCGACTGCAGAGCTCCCATCTGGCGCATATTGGAATCCACTTGATCCGGCAGTTTGCCGTTATTCTGAATGCGGAACGACGCTACCTTGTCCTCCGCGGTGTTTAGCTCTTTCTTGGTGTCGTCGAGCTGATCCTTGATGAACGTTGTGGTCTGGAAAGTGGCGTTCGAGCGGTTATGAATATTCTCATCGATAAACTTGCTCACCAGGTCCTGAACCACTTTTTGGGCCAGCAAGCGGTTTTCGTAGGAGTAGGTAACCGCAAACGCCGGGAGATGATCAGTGCCGCCAGTCGAGGATGCTACTGGCTGAATCTGGATATTCTTTTTCATCTGCTCGATCACATCTTCGATGGGCATCCGGGCGAGTTCCCGCGGATACAGCCCGAAGGAGTGGATGATGTTGGTGAGCACCGAGCGGCTCAAAATGGTCTGGGCCATCGAATTGATGCGGTCGCTCATCTGCTGGTTGATGGCCGCCTGTACTAAATTTTGCGGCACCTGCTGCGGCACGATCTTCACCACGGCCTGCGAGGTGTAGCTGTCGGGGTAGAGGTACACGCCCACCACGCTCGCCACTAGCGTGAATAGAAACGGACCGAAAATCCAGCCTTTGTGCCGGCGCACGATGTCGATGTAATCTTCGACATCCAACGTTCTTCGGGGAGTGCTATAGTTTTCGGTCGGTTGCATGTAAGGTCCTTCGCTCAGGGAACTACGATAGTGTCGCCGTTTTCCAGGAAGATGTTCTGTTCCAGACTCTTCCCCTTAAGGATGTCCTGGTAGTTGAACTTAATTCTCTGCGTGCCGCGAATAATGATGATCTTTTTCCTGTTCGCGAAATCCCGGAAGCCCCCTGCGTTGGAAAGCGCATCGAAGACCTTGGTGGGCGTCGCCAGAGTGTATTCGCCGGCGCGATTCACTTCGCCGGTGATATAAAACTTCTTGCTGCCGACCGTCTGCAGGCTGACCGTCACGTCCGGGCTGTTGATGAAATTCGAAAGCGCCTGCTTCAACTGTTCGCCCAGACGCTCGGGCGTCAAACCGCTGGCCTGAACGTCCCCCACCAGCGGCATGCTGATCTTGCCATCCGGCCGGACCGTATAGGGTCCCGAGAAATCCATCTCGCGCCAGACCTTGATCATCAAGACATCCTGGGCCCCGATGACATAAGTTTTGGGGTCGACCGCCGCTCCGGTGTTGTCGGACTTGATGGGCGCCGTCGCAGCGGCATCGCTGCGGCTGGGAGGCGGCGCCTGGTTCTGGGCCAACGCCGGGCTGGAAACTAGCAGCCCGCATAGCAAGTTCAGTACGACTCCAACTACGTTTCGCACCACGTTAGCGAACTCCTTCCGCATCCTCGCCTAGCTTGCAGGCGTAGTGCTTGACTACATTGTATCTTGATAAAACAACTTTTTTAAGTAGACAATCAGTTATCGGCGTACTAGCCCGATGGGTCTAGATCGCGAAGTGAAGAAAGGGCGTTCATGAGCTATTTCCTGGCAAAAACCGACCCGGGAACATATTCGTTAGAGGATCTGGAACGCGAAAAGCGTACACTCTGGGACGGCGTGACCAACCCCCAAGCGGTCAAAGCGATCCGGGAAATGCGTCCCGGAGACCGGGTATTCATCTATGCTAGCGGCGGCGGATCGGCCGTAGTCGGTCTGGCGAACGTACTGACCGCAGGCCGCCCCGACCCCAAGAACCCCAAATCCGCGGTAGTAGATCTGGAATTCGCCACCCGCCTGGAACCCCCCACGACGCTGGCGGAAATCAAACAATCTCAGACGTTTAATGACTGG
>Ga0207671_10004390_pt1 | contig 13519 bp, 9 predicted proteins | sample KBSC24metaG_FD_184352 | JGI IMG/M metagenome (GOLD analysis project Ga0207671, IMG submission 184352) | Corn rhizosphere microbial communities from Kellogg Biological Station, Michigan, USA - KBS C2-4 metaG (SPAdes) (version 2) | ecosystem: Host-associated > Plants > Roots > Rhizosphere > Soil... | reverse complement strand
GCTTACCCGCTTAGAAATCAAGGGCTTTAAAAGTTTTGGAGATAAGATCACCATTAATTTTAATGAGGGTGTAACTGCTATTGTGGGACCAAATGGCTGTGGAAAATCAAATGTGGTCGACTCTATCCGCTGGGTTTTGGGCGAACAAAGCACCCGGATGCTCCGCTCCGAAAAAATGGACAACGTTATTTTTAACGGAACCAAGAGCCGCAAGTCGGCTAATCTGGCCGAGGTTTCCCTCACTTTTGATAATACCAAGAATGTACTGCCAACAGATTACTCGCAGGTTACCCTAACCCGTAAGCTTTATCGTACCGGTGAAAGCGAATACCGCCTCAACGATGTGCAGTGCCGCCTGAAAGATATTACCGACCTTTTCCTGGATACGGGTATCGGGTCAGATTCCTATTCTATCATCGAGTTAAGGATGATCGACGAGATCATTACCAACAAGGAGGGCTCGCGCCGTAACCTATTTGAGGAAGCATCGGGTATATCCAAATACAAGCTTCGCAAAAAGCAAACCTTCAGTAAACTCAAAGATACTGAGGCCGACCTGGAACGCGTGGAGGACCTGCTTTTCGAGATCGAAAAGAACCTGAAATCGCTGGAGAACCAGGCCAAAAAAACAGAGCGTTATTACCGTATTAAGGAACAGTATAAAACGCTCAGCATTATGCTGGCCTCATTCCGTATTGTATCGTTCAGCGAATCGTTAAAGAAAATTGAAGACCAGGAGCAACAGCAAAAAGCCGAAAAAGGCGGTATTGTTGCCCAGATAGATACTTTAGAGGCCGCCTTGCAACAACAAAAGCTGGACAGCATCACCAAAGAAAAAAACCTGTCGGTTCAGCAAAAAACCACCAACGAGTTCGTTTCCAAGATCCGCGCTTATGAGAGCGAGAAAAAGATCAAGAACGAGCAGCTTAAGTTTCAGCAGGATAAGGAAGCCCGCTTAAGCGAGGAGCTGGAACGCGATAAAAACCAGCTGAACCACGTACTGTACAACATCAAACGCCTGAGCGAAGAGAAAGCTATGGAGGATGAGAACCTCCAGGCCGTACAAAGCAAAGTAACCGACCTGAAAGAAGCGGTTGATGAGCTAAGACAGCAGCAAACCGAGGCACGCAACGAGCTGAATGAGCTCACCAATATCAATACCCGCTTACAAAACCAGGCCTATAAAGCCGAAAAAGATATTGATATTTTACAGATCCAACAGCAGGCTTTGGAGCAGGAAAGCCAGCGCAATATGGAGGATACCACCAACAAGGAGGTGGAGCTTTCGCACTTTAACCAGGTAGTTGCCGAACTGCAAACCCGCAAGGAAACACTTGATGATGAATACCAGGCTTCGTTAGAGGCCGAAAATAAGCTTAAAGAGCAAATTGCAACAACAGATACGGAGCTTACCGAGGTAAAGGATACCATCATTAAAGAGAGCCGCAAGCTGGACGCCAAGCAAAACGAATACAACCTCACCAAAAGTATGGTCGACAACCTGGAAGGTTTCCCGGAGTCGATCCGCTTTTTGAAAAAGAATACCGACTGGGCCAAAAACGCGCCGTTGTTTAGCGATGTGCTGTTTTGCCGCGAGGAGTTCCGTGTAGCCATTGAAAACTATTTGGAACCCCTGATGAACCATTACGTGGTTGAAAGCTATGACGAGGCTATAAAGGCCATCAATTTACTCAGCACCGCGTCAAGGGGAAGGGCGCATTTCTTTATCCTCGAAAATTACAGCGAAACGGCGCCAACCGAAGCCGCCTTTGAAAACGCAGGTGCCGTATCGGCCCTTAAAGTGATCGAGGTAGATAAACGTTATACCAACCTGTGTAATCATTTATTAAAAAATGTGTACCTGGTTGATGACGATAAAGACCAGCAGATCAATAACGCCAAACTGCCGGATGGTGTGGTACTGATCGGTAAAAGCGGTAAGTTCAACAAATCAAAACATACCATGGCCGGTGGTTCGGTAGGTTTGTTTGAAGGTAAAAGGATAGGCAGGGCTAAAAACCTAGAGAACCTGGCCAAAGAGATCAAAGGCATCGAGAACCAGGTGAACGGTTTAAAAACCCGCGTAGACGATCTGCAAAGCAAACTGGCCGCCCTCAAAGCCTCCACCAAAACAGCGGAGCTGAATGAGCAGCAAATGATCATCAACCGTTTAAATACGGAGCTCATTACGGTTAAAACCCGGCAGGAACAATACCAGACCTTCATTGAAAACAGCCTGAACCGTAAGGAGGATATCGCCCGCAAGATAGCCACCATTACCGAGGAGATGCAAAACCTGCACCCCCTGCTGGCTGAGCTAAAAACGCAGAAGCAGATCCAAAACGATCTGTTAGTTGAAAAACAGGCCGCCTTTAACGAGCTGAATGAGTATGTATCGGTGCAATCGAATGCTTACAACCAGGAAAATATTCGCTTTCATCAACAGCAAAATAAAGTGTCTGGTTTAATAAAAGACCTGGATTACCGCGATACCCAGCAGCAAAGCCTCGAAAGTCGCATCAAGCAGAACGCTGCCGAATTTGAAAATGTAAAAATAGCCATACAAGAAAACCTGAAACAGGCCGACAACTCAGACGAGGGCCTGCTGGAAATGTATGAGCAAAAAGAAAACCTGGAAAAAGCCACCCAACAGGCCGAGCAGGAATATTACCAATGGCGTGGCGTTATCACCGAAAACGAGAATGAAATAACCGCCCTGCGCCGTAAAAAAGATAATAGCGAGGTTATTGAGAACGAACTGCGTGAAGAACGCAACAACCTGAAACTGGAACTGAATGCTCTGAAAGAGCGCCTTTCGGTTGAGTTCAACATCGATATTGAAGAGCTCCCTGAAACCGAGACCCCGGTTGACGAAAGCGAGCATGATCTGCGCGAGAGGGCCGAAAAACTGAAACGCCAGTTGGATGACTTCGGCGCCATTAACCCCATGGCGGTAGAGGCTTATAATGAGATGAATGAGCGTTATACCTTCATTCAAGCGCAAAAAAAGGATCTGAGCGAAGCTAAAGCCTCCCTGCTGGCCACCATACAGGAGATAGATGATACCGCCAAAGAAAAATTCATGACGGCCTTTATCATGGTACGGGAAAACTTTATTAAGGTATTCCGTTCGCTGTTTAATGAAGAGGACTCCTGCGATTTGGTACTGACAGATCCTAACCATCCGCTGGAGTCTGATATTGACATCATTGCCAAGCCAAAGGGTAAACGTCCGCTATCTATTAACCAGCTATCGGGTGGCGAAAAAACACTGACCGCAACGGCTATTCTGTTTTCGCTTTACCTGTTGAAGCCTGCCCCTTTCTGTATTTTTGATGAGGTTGACGCACCGTTGGATGATACCAATATTGATAAGTTCAATAACATCATCCGCACTTTCTCCAAAGATTCGCAGTTCATCATTGTATCCCATAATAAAAGAACCATAGCCAGCACCGATGTAATTTACGGGGTGACTATGGTTGAACAAGGTATCTCGCGCGTGGTTCCCGTTGATCTCCGGGAATTGGCTGATTAAATTCCCCTCTTTTACTTCTTTCCTTTTAACGTCAGGAACATCGAGTTTTTACGGGACGATTGTGTGTTTACCGACAGCACTCTTCGCTGGTAATCGCTCATCGTTATGGCATTAGTAGATAAGCTTTGAACTTTTAGTGTTGTATTTGTAGGGTACACTCCGTTTTCGATGTAACCTATAGCCTGAGCTAATAAAGTTTCATTGGTATCGCCAAAATCATTCTGAATATTTTCTAAAATCCGTTTGCCCTGATATACTCCGCCGGTTGTTGTTGTACCTACAGGTGGCATCCCAATATAATAACCGCCTTCACCGTTTGAATTTTTTGTTTCAAACTCCGGGGTATAAAAATAATGCCCGTTAACCGTAAGGTTTGACAGGAAGCCTACCGGTTTGCCATAAGTAGTATCCCCTATTAACCGAACATCCATTTTGGGTTTCACATTATTGATAGTAAGCTCACTGGCCGACGCCGTATTACCTGTTACCAAAAAGAAAACACGATTTACGTTAACAGCTCCTTTTTTTGAAAACTTTTCGATCTGTGCGGCATTGGTCGACTTAAAATATCCTGTAGGGAACGGGCCCAGTTTCTTTTGTATAATAGGATATTTATCATTCTGCATATTGGCTGTCCAATAGGTAGTGTTCATCACGCTCCCGGTTACGCTTCCAGGTGCGATAAGATTTGTGAGGTAAATACTCGTTTCCACATCACCGCCGCCGTTATATCGCAGATCGATGATCAGGTCGGTTACATTTTTATTGGCAAAAACAGTAAAAACGGAGTCAAGACGGGCCTGTATGTTACTTAAGCCAATAAAACTATTAAACACCATATAGCCGGCTGTTTTACCGCCTTTAAGTGCATATGTATTGCTATAAACAACCGGGTTAACTGTATAGCTTTTGGTGTTCATGGTAACCGTTTTCTCGGTACCATCAATCTTACGGATCTGTAGGGTAATAGTGCTGCCATTATTAATAGCGTTACTGGTAAATTTATAGCCGGCATCATTAGCCGGGTCATTAAGTTTGGTAATATAGATACTGTTACCCGTTTGACCGTTGATGCCAATGATCTGATCGCTTCGTTGCAAGCCAGCCGCAGCTGCAGGCGAGCCCGGATAAACCAAGCTTACCCTGATCACATTGGCGTAGGTATAAAAATAATTAAAACCAAAATCGCCTTTGGTGGCATTTAATTCGCCATTAACGGCACCATCATCAATAAATGAATATTTGGAGCTGCCCGGGTTAAAAGGATCATACTCATAAGGCAGGTTATGATCTGCCGGATTTTTTGATAACTGAGTATAAGCATCAATTTCCTGGCTAAAGTTGAGCAGATCTGTACTCTGACTGGTGTACTGCCTGGGATTAAAAATGCTATATACCGGTAAAAAACTATTCCAGTAATAATCTTCCTGGGCTATCATATAAATTGAATCCTGGGTAAGCTGCAACTTTGTTAAGGCGGTATCACTGGGATTGGTAGGCTTATTATTACTGGGATTGTCTTTTTTACAAGCCGAAACAACCACCACAGCAGAAAAAAATATTAAGTAAAGTGCTCTTTTCATATAGGATCAGTTTAATAAATTGTAAACGCCATATAACCAACTATGTTACGTACGGTTATAAAAATTTGTCGATGTTGATATGATCTATTCCCACAGCTTCGGCACACAACCTGTCAACTTCTGAGTTTTCGATCATCATGATATCCCTTCTTTGTAAATTATGGTCTTGCATGAGCAGGTGCAAAACATCAGGTTCGGGTTTTAAGGCAGTTTCTTCGGCAAAATAGCAGGCCAGGTATTTTTCCAGACCATGCCATTCTGTTTGTTTAATTTTATTTACCTGCTGCGAAATGTGTCCGTTGGTTACAATAAATAGTTTTTTACGATCAACAACAATTTCCTGCATCAGCGTCAGCACGTTCTGATACAACAACAGCTTCAATGGCAGCTTGGCCGTGATCAGCAGATTTTCAAATTTATCCCTGTACTTTTCAGCAATAGGGAAAGCTTCGGCCACCTGGTTAAAAACAGCATCTTTTCCTAAGGATGTATACGCGTCAACCATAATTTCGGTTGTCTGTTTTGCGTCAACTAATTCGGTATACTCCAGCAAATTGGCAAACAGGTAATAAACCTGGTATAAATAATCTTTTTCGGGATAAAGTACATTATCCAGTTCAAAAATAAAAGCGCTTTTGCGCCCGTCGATGTCCTTATAATTCATTTCCCTCCACCAGGATTTTTATATTGTACTCATTAAATAATGTTTCGGCCTCTAGCAACAGGTCAAGCTCTGCCTGGCGAAACAGGTAAACCGTTTCAACCCCCATATCCAGGCATAAGGTAAGCATTTCATGCGTATAACTCGTTGATTTGGGATCGGGCAAACGGATCAGCTTACCCGGTTTCAACATAAAATCTGGTAGATCCATATGGTCGCCCATGATCACGTTATCGCTGTTCAGCAGGTTTTTTAATTTATAGGCAGGTGCGGAGTTGGCCGCGGTTATCAATATACTCACGTTTAAGCTAAAGGTTGTTCGGCAATTAAACCATCTTTCATTAAAATTGTACGGTCAGACAAATTGGCCAGGTCCTCGTTATGGGTAACAATCACAAAGGTTTGATTAAAATCTTTCCGTAGTTTGATGAATAATTCATGCAGTTCCAGCGCGTTCACTGAATCCAGGTTACCCGATGGCTCATCGGCAAATATCAAGGCCGGGTTATTGATCAGCGCACGAGCCACGGCTACCCTTTGCTGCTCACCACCTGATAGTTCATTGGGTTTGTGGTTCACCCTGTCGGCCAAACCCAGGCGTTCCAATAGCGCTGTGGCCTTTTTTTCGGCCTCGGGGCGCGATGTACCGGCAATAAACGCGGGGATACACACATTTTCAACAGCTGTAAACTCGGCCAGTAAATGGTGAAACTGGAATATAAAACCGATCTTGCGGTTCCGAAAATCGCTCAACTGCCGGTTGCTCAGCTTACTTAACTCGATATTATTAATAAATAGCTGACCGGAATCGGGCCTGTCCAGTGTGCCTAAAATATTAAGCAGGGAGCTTTTACCTGCGCCGGATGCGCCAACAATGGTTACAATTTCGCCCTGCTGTACCTCCAGGTCAACCCCTTTTAATATTTGCAGCTGCCCGTATGATTTATGGATAGATGTAGCTTTAAGCATTTTACAAATGTAGAATTAGTATCAAGTAGTTAGTATCAAGTATCAAGATTTTTTCCAAAGGAATCCAAATCTAACTATCTGTTATTAAAAAAACTATCTTGATACTTGATACTAACTACTTGATACCAATTACCAACCACTCACTAGCCTATTGTAAAGACAATGTTAATAAAAGCATTAGGGGCAAATAAACTCCAATTAGGTCATGAACCTTTGAAACAAAATTGTAGATTTACCGCAAATTCTTCAAAAAACATGAATATTCACGAATATCAGGGTAAAGCTATATTAAAGAGCTTTGGCGTTAGAGTTCAGGAAGGCATTGTTGCCGACAATCCTGAAGAGGCTGTTGCGGCTGCGCAAAAAATGAAGGAAGACTTTGGGTCTGACTGGGTAGTTATAAAAGCACAAATACATGCCGGTGGCCGTGGAAAAGGCGGCGGCGTAAAAGTGGCCAAAAACCACGATCAGGTTAAAGAGATCGCCGGTAACATTATAGGTATGCAACTGGTTACTCCACAAACCGGACCAGAAGGTAAAAAAGTAAAAAAAGTTTTAGTAGCACAGGATGTTTACTACCCGGGCGAAAGTGAAACAAAAGAGTTTTACATGAGCGTATTGCTTGATCGTGCCAAAGGTCGTAACATTATCATGTACAGCACCGAAGGCGGTATGGACATTGAGGAAGTTGCTCACTCAACCCCCGAATTAATATTTAAAGAAGAAATTGATCCTAAGGTTGGTCTGCAACCATTTCAGGCGCGTAAAATTGCGTTTAACCTGGGTGTAAGCGGCGATGCGTTTAAGGATATGGTAAAATTCATCACCGCTTTATATAAAGCTTATGATGCTACCGATTCTTCGCAATTTGAAATTAACCCGGTATTAAAAACGTCTGACAATAAAATTTTAGCTGTTGATGCTAAAGTAAACCTGGATGATAACGCTTTATACCGTCACCCGGATTACGCAGCAATGCGCGATACCGACGAGGAAGATCCAACAGAAGTAGAGGCCGGAAAATCAAACCTGAACTATGTAAAGCTCGACGGTAACGTGGGTTGTATGGTTAACGGTGCTGGTTTAGCTATGGCTACTATGGATATCATTAAACTGGCCGGTGGTGAGCCTGCTAACTTTTTGGATGTAGGCGGTACTGCTAATGCGCAAACTGTTAAAGCCGGTTTTAATATCATCCTGAGCGACCCGAACGTAAAAGCTATCCTGATCAATATTTTTGGTGGTATAGTACGTTGCGACCGAGTGGCACAAGGTGTTATTGATGCTTATAAAGAAATTGGCAACATCCCTGTACCTATCATCGTTCGTTTGCAAGGCACTAACGCTGCTGAAGCAAAAGCACTGATCGATAATTCAGGCCTAAAAGTATACTCAGCTATCCTGTTAAAAGAAGCTGCCGAAAGAGTAAAAGAAGTATTGGCTTTGTAATTAAAGCTGATATTTAATATAAAAAAAGCGATGGGTTTTACCCGTCGTTTTTTTTATGCCCGCTCCCAAGCAAATCCTTATAAATAAGAAAACCTGCTTGTGGTAAAAGCAGGTTTTTCTTTATGGTATTAGTTTAGTTTTGTTTTTTTTATATCTCGAATGAGAAATCATCGTCGGCGCCGGCAGCTTTTGCCACTTCAGTACCTTCGCTGTATTCGTAGCGTTTTTCAACTACTTCCTGGTTTGCTTTGATATACTCAACGGTTTCTTTTAAACCTTCAGCAAATTTTTCGAAGTCTTCTTTGTACAAAAATATTTTGTGTTTAATAAAAACACCGTCCTCCAAACGTTTTTTGCTTTCAGTTATTGTAACATAATAATCGTTTGAACGGGTTGCTTTCACATCAAAAAAATAAGTCCTCTTCCCGGCTCTCACCTTCTTTGAAAAAACCTCTTCTCGCTCTCTATTGTCAAAATCTCCCATAATGAATATACCTGTAATTAGTTTTGGTTGGCATAAATATAAATCAAAATTTGAAAGTGCAAGTATTTTATTCAATTTTATTGAACTTTTTGAAACATTTTCGTCATTTTATTGTGTTTGCACAAAAAAATCAGGCGTCTTGTTCTTCTTCCAGCAATTGTTTTTCGTATAGTTCAAAGTAGGTGCCTTTGAGTTGCATCAGGTAATCGTGATTGCCGTGTTCAATAATTTCGCCATTATCCATTACCAAAATTTTGTCGGCATTTTTTATGGTTGATATGCGGTGAGCTATAATAATACTGGTTTTGTTTTGCATTACCCGCCCCAGGTTGTTCAAGATCTCCTCTTCGGTACGGGTATCAACTGCCGACAGGCAATCGTCAAAGATCAATATTTGCGGGTGTTTAAAAATTGCCCGGGCTATGGATACCCGCTGTTTTTGCCCGCCGGATAAAGTTACGCCACGCTCCCCTATCAGGGTTTCAAAGCCCTGTTCAAGTTCTACTATATTATTGTACACCGCGGCATCTTTGGCAGCCTGTTCTACAAGGGGCATATTCAGCACATCGGCACTAAAAGCAATGTTATTGGCAATAGTATCCGAAAACAGGAAAACCTCCTGTGGTACAAAGCCCACCTGCGAACGATAGCCCTCCAGGTTCAATTGTTTTACCGAAGTACCGTCGATAGCTATCTCGCCGGCTGTGGAATCATACATGCGCATCACCAAATTGGCAATGGTTGATTTTCCGGAGCCAGTACGACCGATGATAGCCACCATTTGCCCCGGCTCCACCGTGAACGATACATTTTTTAAGGCCTCGATCTCCGTATCCGGATAGGTGAATGATACATTGCTAAACGCGATGCCTCCTTCAACCGTACGCACTGGCACATCGGGCGATACGATCTCTGGTTTTTCATGCAAAAACTCATTGATACGCTTTTGCGAGGCCGCGGCTCGCTGGATCAGTGAAGTTACCCAGCCCAATGATATCACCGGCATAGAAAGCATGTTCAGATATACAATAAACTCCGCGATATTACCCGATGTAATATTACCCTTCATCACCTCAACCCCACCCACATAAATGGTGATCACGGTACTTAAGCCTACCAGCAACAGCATAGTTGGATAAAACATGGCCTGTACCTTCACCAGGTCCATAGAGTGGGTCTTGTAGTTTTCGCTCTCTGCGGCAAAGTTCTTGCGTACAAAGCCTTCCCGTACGTATGATTTAATAACCCGGATACCCGAAAAATTCTCCTGTACAAAACTCGACAGGGCCGACAGCCGCTCCTGGATCTGTTCGCTGCGCTGGTTGATCACATTGTTTACATAATATATAACACCCGCCAGTATAGGCAAAGGCAATACAGAAAGAATAGCCAGCCTTACATTTACGGTAAGCATGGCATATATCACCAGTACAAACAATACCACCGTATTAATAGTATACATAATTCCCGGGCCCAGGTACATGCGCACCCGGCTCACATCTTCGGTAACACGGTTCATCAGGTCGCCGGTATTGTGGCGGCGGTAAAAAGCGAGCGACAGTTTTTGATAATGATGATAGATCTCGTTCTTGAGGTCATACTCAATATGCCGCGACATCAGGATAATAGTTTGCCGCATAAAAAACAGGAACAAACCACGCAAAAGCGCCAGCACCAGTACCAGCACACCAAAAAGCATCAGACTGCTGCCAAAAATATCATAGATCATGTTTTGCCTGTTAAAGCCAGCAAAAAGCTGGTAAGCGCCAATGTTTTCGGTCACCAGGTCAAACGCTACCCGGATCACCTGTGCCGGCAGCACCCCAAAAATATTGGAGATGATCACAAACAGCACACCGGGTATCAGCCGCCAGCGATACTTGTAAAAGAATTTATTAAGGTAAGCAAGGTCTTTCATATTTATGTTGTCCGGATAGCCGGGGAGCCGGAAGATCCGAAAGATATCATTGCCAGATATCCTTTAATCAAAAGTATTAAAAAGTTGGCAGAGTGCTTGAGTTGAAAAGTCGGAATGATGTAACAAAATCAAGGTTGAATGAGATTATCAGATCCAATTAAGTTTCCACCACCCTGCAAGAGGTTCACTAAATTTATTAATCCATCTCAAAAACGCCCTATTTTACAACAATAAACACATTAATAAACTTGTAATACGATTAACACTTCATATTCTTTTTAAAATACTGTTAATCAACAAGTAAACACCACCTTATTTATTAGTTATTATTTTATATTTGATAAATCGATAACCATTTTTAAAACAAAAATCATGAAAAATTTCCAACATCTCGGTTCAAGAATATTGAATCGCGCCGACCTCAAAACCATTAAAGGAGCGGGTAGCGGTGAGTCTGCCGTATGTGATAATGCGGGCAGATCCTGTAGTTCTCATTGCTCTGCCGGTTTTTCAAACGGGTATGGTGCATTTGTGTCATGTGTCAGCGCTTATAATCCATGGCCATGCTCGCCATTATCCGAATGGGCATTTGTTTGCGGCAATTATAATTGAGCAAACCTGGTAACGCTTATTTGGCTCTACGTGCCCGGTAAGCGTTACTTGCAGTTAATGTAACTGCATCTCTAATCCCAGGCCATTTGTAACCACCTTATTACATATACTTGTCATAATCATAGGTCTAAAAACCAGCCACACTACACTTCCCGCTAATAAACTTTGTCAGAATAAAAAAAACCTCTACTTTTGTCGACGCCTTAAAACATTTACTATCGTATACTAATGCCCGTTCAACAACAACCGGAATCCATATTCAATCAGCTCGACGCCTTTGGGCACAAAAAAGTTGTATTCTGCAGCGATCCGGACACGGGTTTAAAAGCCATCATAGCTATTCATGATACTACGCTGGGTCCTGCTTTTGGCAGCACACGCATGTGGAGCTATAAAACCGAGGCTGATGCATTAAACGATGTATTGCGCCTTTCAAAAAGCATGACCTATAAATGCGCTATCGCCGGCCTTAACATGGGCGGTGGTTACTCCGTTATTATAGGCGACTCGCGCAAGGATAAAACCGAAGCGTTGATGCGCAAGTTTGGCCGCTTTATTAAAAACCTTAACGGTGAATTTATCACATCCGAAGATGTTGGCACCAATCCACGCGATATGGAATACATCCGGATGGAAACCCAACATGTTACCGGCATACCAGAAAGTTTGGGTGGTAGCGGCGATCCTTCGCCTGTAGCCGCTCAGGGTGTTTTTCAGGGTATAAAGGCTTGTGTAAAAGAACAATTTGGCAGCGATAGCCTTACCGGAAAATCGGTTATTGTACAGGGCGTTGGCCACGTTGGCGAACACCTGGTACGTTTGCTTCGCGATGAAAACGTGAAAGTTTACGTGAGCGATATACAGGAAGAGCGTATTGGCCAGATAGCCAAAAGATATGGCGCCGAAGCTGTATCTAATAATAGTATATTTGATATCGATGCCGACATTTATGCACCATGTGCTTTGGGCGGTACCATTAATACACAAACCATCAATAAGCTAAAATGCAGTATTATAGCAGGCTCGGCCAACAACCAGTTGCTTGATGAAGCCGAACATGGCGCCCTGCTTTTAGAAAAAGGGATCTTGTTTGCGCCCGATTATGTGATCAACGCGGGCGGTATCATCAATTGCTATTCGGAGCTGATGAGTTTCAGCAAAAAACGTACCATGCAGCTTACCGAAAACATTTACGAGGTAACGCGCACCATTTTAAAACTTTCTAAATCAGAAAACATTTCAACCGTTAAAGCCGCCAACAAAATAGCAGAGAAACGGATAGCGGACATTAAAAAAGTAAAATCGTCTTATTAAAATTATATTTAACCATCTGCCAGCTGGCAGATCAAATCGTTCTTACACATGTTAAACAGAAGGCACCTCAGGGTAAAGGTATTACAGGCACTATACGCGTATCATCAGTCAGATACTAAAGACGTAAGGCAACACGAAAAAAACATGCTAAATGGCATCGATCAGGTATTTGAAATGTATATCTGGATGTTATCATTAATTTCAGAAGTGGCCAATTACGCGGCTAATGACGCGGAAGAACGCGCCAACAAACATTTACCAACTGCCGAAGACCTGAATGCCAATCGTAAAATATTGAGCAACAGGTTTATCGTTACCCTTAACGATAACCGCGATTACCTGATCGCGTTAAAAAAATATAAAGTAGAATGGCATTTTGAGCCAGAACTGGCCAAAACATTGTTCACCACGCTTAAAAATTCGCCCGAATATGCCGAATACCTGGCCAAAACCGACGATACCATTCAAACAGATAAAGACATCATTAAATTCATCTTCAAAAAGGTGATCCTGAAATCGTCATTAGCCGAACAGGTTTTTGAAGACAAGTTTATTTTTTGGCCGGTTGACCGCGATGTATTGCAGGCCCTGATTGCTAAAACATTCAAGAACTTTGCTTCGGAAAATGCCAAAGAGAATCACCTGGCCGAAATTACAGGCAACTGGATCGAAGACCGTGAATTTGTGGTAAATCTTTTTGATCAAAGCATCCGGTTTGATAAACCTTACCAGGAACTGATAGCCGCCAAAACTCAAAACTGGGAGCCCGAGCGTATTGCTATGATGGATACCCTGTTAATGAAAATGGCGATTACCGAGTTTATTAACTTCACCTCTATCCCGGTTAAAGTAACTATTAACGAGTACCTGGAGATCTCCAAAGAGTTTAGCACACCTAAAAGTAATTCATTTATAAACGGTATCTTAGACAAGATTTTAATTGACCTGAAAGCAGAGCAAAAAATCAAAAAAATAGGAAGAGGACTAATAG